>JAEIGA010011792.1_pt1 | contig 13253 bp, 20 predicted proteins | sample 9270691 | NCBI WGS metagenome assembly JAEIGA01 (sample SAMN17057246, study PRJNA624740) | gut metagenome | biome: biome; isolation source: fecal sample | host: Bos grunniens | place: China: Xizang | collected 2019 | reverse complement strand
GGTTACAATTTATGACATTTTGGTTACAAAATCGCTTTAGCATGGTAAAGAAAGAGGCATTTCGCGCGGCCTTGCGCTTTAGCAGGGTAAAGAAAGAGGAATTTTATGGGGCTTGACAATAATTACAAATGTGTTACAATATAGTAAAGGGCCGCAGGGCAAGCCCGACAGACTGAGATCTGGCCCACCCGCTTGGGCGGCGGATATATGCGGCCCTGCCTGTTAATAAATCTGTGGGGAGTGTTGAAAATGGATGCTGCTGCACTGTCAACTTTAATTGCTAATCTTGGGTTTCCGATCGCGTGCGTTATCGCAATGTTCTGGATGTGGAACAAGGAGCGCGAGGATCACAAGGCGGAGATGCAGGAGGTTACGAAAGCGATCACCAATAACACCCTGGCGCTGCAGAGTCTCATTGATATGATCAATAACAGGGAGCTCGATCGTCATGAGTAAGAAAACGAATCAACAGATAGCCCTTGAAGTGATCGCCGGCCATTGGGGCAACGGCATTGAGCGCCGCCAGAAACTGGAGGCTGCCGGCTATAGCTACGCGGCGATTCAGAGCATCGTCAACGCTGTAATGAGCGGGGCAAATCTACCGCCTGAGCAGGAGCCGGAAACCCTTCTCCCGGGGAACTTGATGAAAGTGGAGTTTGACCCGTCCAAATATGATGGTATGGAGGTAAATATTAAATTATGAAAGTGAGCGAATATATTCAGCTTCTCCGCGCAGGATATACGAAAGCGGAGATCGACGCCATTGTCGCGGAAGAAAAGAAACCGCAGCCGGATCCCGAACCGGAACCGCAGCCGGATCCCGAACCGGAACCGCAGTCGGATCCCGAACCGGAAAACGCCCCCGCCTGGGCTGCTGCTCTCGCATCGAGCATTGAACATTTGCAGCAGACCGTGCAGGGTATGAATAGATCAAAACTGGAACAGCCCGACGATGATCCGCTGGGCGACGTAGACAAGGCCCTTGCTGCGTATCTCAAAGGGCCTGAGAAAAGATAAGGAGGATTAAAACATGAGTGTAAATGCTATGAGTTTCGAGCAGGCCGCAACTGTCTTGAACAGCCTGTATCAGCAGGCCACCGGCGAGGTGGGCTTGACCCCCACCAACCTTTCCGACTATATCAGCGTCGGCCTCAAAACCCTGCAGGCCGGCTATGATCCCCTGGCTATTGGGATCTCTCAGATGGTGAGCAGGACTATCTACTCTATCAGAAACTATGAGAGCAAGCTGCGTGTGCTGCAGCGCTCCAATGAGGAGTATGGAGCGATCGTTCGCAAGATCACCCCGCTGGCGCAGGACTTCATCGATGACGACGTATGGCACGCCAACACTCCGACCCCGAATCCCTTTGCGGCGCGGCTGCCGCAGCTCTGGCAGAGCAATTTCTACGGCTTCGACGTATGGGAGAGCGACGTCGCCATCACTCGCGCAGCGCTCAAAAATGCCGTTATGGATCCTGGCGAAATGGGCAGACTGCTCGACCTGGTCCTGGGCAACAAGGCCAACGAGCTGGAGCAGGGCCGTGAGACCTGGGAGCGCGCTACCCTGGCCAACCTGATCGGCGCCATTTACGCGATGAACAACACCAACCAGGTGAGGCACCTGCTGACCGAGTACAACTCTGAAACCGGTCTCTCCCTGACCAGCACGACCGTTTATGACCCCGCCAACTATCCCGGTTTCATTAAGTGGGCATATGCCCAGATCGGCCGCGCTTCCGATCTGCTGACCGAGAGGACCAGCGCTTTCCATCTGAACCCGACCAGCTCCACGATCCTGCGTCATACTCCCAAGCGCGACCAGCTTATTTTCGTGTGGTCCAAGATCCTGCACGACATGGACGCCCGCGTCCTGTCCGACACCTTCAACACCGACATGGTGACCAATGAGGTGAAGCCCTATACCGCTTCCCTCAATTTCTGGCAGTCCCTCAGCACTCCCGATACCGTGAGCGTGACGCCGGCATACATCGACGGCTCCGGCGCCCAGGTGACCGCCTCCGCGCAGGTCGTTTCCGACGTGTTTGCGATCATCTGCGACCGCGACGCCCTTGGCACCCACTACCACGATCAGAGCGTCGATAGCATCTGGGATCCTCGCCAGAAGCGCTACAACTACTGGTATCACGAGGCGCGCCGTTACTGGTGCGACGTGACTGAGAACGCGATCCTGTTCCTGCTGGATTGATTCTTCTCTCCTTTCCCCATACCTGCGGCGTGACAGTCTCTCAGCGCCGCCCCCTCTTGCCTATGGCCCTGGGAGCGATCCCAGGGCCAGTTTTATAGGAGGTTTTTATGTTTTCTGTACATCTTAAGCATTTTGAAAAATTCAAGAACTCGACCGCCCGGCCTGATCTCTCTCAGGACGTCACCATTAAGATCGGAGAGATAAAGGGGGATTTCTCTCCGCTGGCGTTTGAGATCACGTTTGATCTCGGAGAGATCGAAACCATGCCGGAGTGGAACTATGCCTGGATCTTTGCCTGGAACAAGTATTATTTTATCACCAACTGGACCTTTGTTGGGGGCCTTTGGACCGCGTCCCTTGTCGAGGACGTGCTTGCGACGTTTGCCACAGATCTCTATAATAGTCATCAGTATCTGCTGCGCAGCGCATCTATAGACAACAGCAACAAGTATATAGATACTGCCTATATGCAGGGCGGGGCCTCCGAGCGCTCGTATGTCACAGTCCCCGCTGCACAATTTTGGGGGAACAGCATAAACGACGGCTGCGTCATCTGTGGCTGCGTGGGCAACTCCGGCAACAGCGTTGGAGCGGTTACCTATTATGCGATGACATATGACGCCTTTAATAATTTTATGGGCCGTTTTATGAACAGCATCTCTTGGGCAAATATAAGCGCCGACGAGATATCAGAGGATCTCCAAAAGGCGTTGATAAATCCTGTTCAGTACATTGTCTCCTGTCATTGGCTGCCGATCTCTCTCAGCGATATATCCGGTACCAGCGTTTCCTCCATCCGGCTCGGCTGGTGGAGCTTTACCCTGACCGGAGGCAACACGGCCAAGCGAATGAGCAACCGTGGATTTACGGTCACCAAAAATTTCGGATTCTCAAAACTTAATCACCCGCAGAGTAATCTCAGAGGATGCCGCTTCGTGAAGTTCGCGCCCTATTCGCGTTATACATTGAAATTCTTGCCTTTCGGCGTGTTCCCTCTTGATACTGCCGCAATTGCTGACAAGCCCAATATTTATTGCAGCGTACTGATCAACCCCATGACCGGTGACTCGGTTCTGGATATCTCATGCGGCGATAGTTCCGACCGCAAGCAGTCCCTGGTGACCGCAAATGCGAATATTGCGGTTCAGCTCCCGACCGGCCAGGTGGCCGCTAATCTGGGGAACATTGACAACGCTCTGCTGCTCGGCGGCATAACAGGAGCGGCCGATCTGATCAACTCTCTCAATCAGAGTCAGAGGAATATTCCTGGAGGCACTCCGGGCGGCACAACTGTAAACGCTTCCGGGTTTTCACATAGCAGCGGCGGATTTTAGGAGGTGAACATATGGCCGATATTAAAACATGGCTTGCAAATGCCGGAGATTGGGCAGGAGGGATCGCCCAGCAGGGCGCGTCCTGGGTAGCAAGCAAGGCAAAAATGGCTGTTACCGGCCTGGTGAATTCGGTCAATAAGATCATGCCCAATATGTTGCCGACCGCGACCGCCGCTCTGGCGGAAATGTCGTTCAGAGGCAGCCAGGGCAACTTTGCCACCACGGTATACCCTATCGTCTTGAAATGTGAATTTCTGCGGACCGCTGACCCGCTCCCGGAGCGTTATGGATTCCCCTGTAATGAATTCCGGGCGCTTGGCGGCGTCTCAGGTTTCGTTCTCTGCAAGGACGCCCAGGTCAAGATATCCGGCACCATCGATGAGGAGGAGGCGATTGAGCAATTCCTCAATAATGGCTGTTTCCTGGATTGGACCCGCGTGCCGATTCCGTGAGGTGAGCGTCTATGGGTTGGAATGTAAAAGCGACTGGAGCTTATGCCCGACTGTCGCAGGAGGCATATGATAATGCCCTTACTATTTATTCTATTCTTTATTCACTCGGATGGACCCTCGAAGCAGTGTGCGGCGTCCTGGGAAACATCGAGAGCGAGAGCGGATACAATCCGTGGCGATGGCAGGGTGACATAGTACTGCCGGAGGGAGACCCCCGTATTGAATACCAAAACGGTCACGCTTATGGGCTATGCCAATGGGACCCAGCCTCCAAATATATCTATAACGGCAGCGCGTATGCCGGCTATGGTCCCAACTACTCCAACAAGGCCGGCTGGATCAACGACGGCAGCGCGCAGCTCATGTATCTGCACGATAATGCGGATTACATCCCGACTGGATCATATCCCCTGTCATATGAGCAGTACAAGCACGCCACGATCGACTCTTACTCTATCGACTATCTGACCAGGGCTTGGTTCTCCAACTTTGAGCGCGGCACCTGGGACGAGGGGAGATCGGCAGCCGCATCATACTGGTGGAGCGTGTTCAGCGGAGGACCCCCTCCTCCCGATCCTCCGGATCCTGATCCGCCGAGGAGGATCCCCATCTGGCTCCTGTTCAAAATCAAGGAGGCGAATAAACTATGAACTATTATCCCTATCCCAGCATAAACGCGGCCAGCTCCGCGCCGATCCCTGCGACCGTCGCCCTGCTGGATAACGCGACTGCGGCGTTTTATAGCCGCTACCTTTTGAAACGAGCGATGGCCGCTCTGCAGTTTGAGATCCCGGAGGACTGGGACAAGACTTATTTCCTTTACACTCTTTTTGGGTATGGTTTCGGTGCTGTGCTGGAGCTGCCCGAGTATGGGATCATCTGGCAGCATGGCACCCTTGCCGGCAGGGATCTCTATTATCAGCCCAAGCGCTTTCTGCTGACCAATCCTGTGCTGCCCAATAAAAAGCTGCGTGTACATGATGAATGTGTGCTGGTCAAGCTGCAGCCTGACTATTGCGGTTTCTCGGATATCGTTGCAACTTATGCCAACCGGCTGGCGCTGGCTTACGAGGCGTGGAACATGAACACCCAGAACAGCAAGCTGGCCTATGTCGGTTTCTTTGAGAATAAGGCCGCCGCGAATACGTTCAAGGCTGTCTTTAATTCCATCCAGGAGGGCAATCCCGCAGCCGTGACCGGCCGGGGCCTCTATGACGATCAGGGCCGGCCGCGCTGGGGAACCTTTGCCCAGGATCTCCGCGCCAACTACATCGCGCCGCTGATCTCGTCTGATATGAGGAATATCCTGAACGAGTTCGACAGTTTTGTCGGGATCCCCAATAATCCCGAATGGGCAAAGCGGGAGCGCTCTGTCGTTGACGAGGTGAACAGCAACAACGTCGAGACCGACACGATCTTGGACCTTTCTATCCGCACGATCCGAGACGGATTTGCGGAGGCCAATAAAAAATATGGGCTGAGTCTGACTGTGAAAAAGCGCTATCCGCTGGACCTGCCCGGAGAGGATGGAGGCGACGACAAATGACACCTGTATTGACGATCCTTGGCCTTTATACGATGACCAGCGGCGCCGTCTTTGATAAACTTGTGCTGCCCGAGGGAATGGACCGGGATATCCTCATCCCGGAGATCCTGGAGGCATGCAGCGACTTCGGGCTGCTTTATCCTGACGGTGATTTCATGCAGATGATCATCGGCGTCTGGTCTAAAAAGGAGCTGCCGATCTGGGAGGCCATGTATGACAGCACTCAATTGGAATACAATCCTATCGAGAACTACGATCGATATGAGGACGTGACCCGCGAGATCGAATCCGAAAGCTCTGGCAGCTCCTCCAGCGGCAGCAACACGAAAACCGGCGGCGACAGTACCCTCAGCAGGACCGCTTTTGACAGCTACGACCAGCGCGCCGCCCAGAACCAGCATGACGACCAGGAGACCGACACCGAGAGCAGCGGAGAGAGCAGCGCCGAGAGCAGCGGCAAGGAAACAGTATCCACGCATATGCACGGCAATATCGGCGTCACTACCGCCGCCCAGATGATCGCAGGGTATAGAGAGATCTCTGATTTCTCCCCCTATGATTTTATCGTAAGGTCCTTTGCAGAGCGTTTCTGCATACAGCTTTATTAAAGGAGGAACCCCTATGTTTAACTGGAATATGTTTCCGTTCACAAAGATGAACGCGATCAATCTCGACTGGCTCATGAAAAAGTTCCAGGAGCTTGTAGATAAAACCGGCCAGGTTGATCAGGCTGTCCTCGACGCCCAGGCTGCGGCGGAGGCCGCCGAGGAGGCCGCTCAGTCGATCACCGGAGCGGTCCTTTACGACCGTGTGCAAACCTTGACCAACCCCGAGCAGGCCCAGGCCAGGGACAACATTGGCGCTGCCTATGCCGACGATGTGGTAACAGATGTTGTTCAGTATAATACTGTGCAGATTCTCAGCACCGCACAGAAAGAGCAGGCCAGGGACAACATTGGTGCGGCTGACGCTGCCGATACTGTCGGCGTGCTGCGCTATACTGAACAGACGCTGACCGCCGCCCAGCAGGCCCAGGCCCGTGATAATATTGGCGCGGCGGATGCTGACGATATCATCAGCGATCCTGTTCAGTATGATACGGTCCAGACCTTGACCGCCGCCCAGCAGGCCCAGGCCCGGGCGAATATTGGGGCGGCAGATGCTGACGATATCATCAGCGATCCTGTTCAGTATGATACTGTGCAGACCTTGTCCTCCGCCCAGCAGGCCCAGGCCCGGGCGAATATTGGCGCGGCTGCCGAGGGATCTGTCGCTCCCGCTGTCGCCCATGCGATCATGTCTGTTACGACCGACGCAAATGGCTGGACAAAAATCGCATATGCAGACGGCCGCGCAGAAGCCTTCAAGAGAGTGACTGTCTCCACAACGATCACTAATGCTTGGGGATCTATGTTTATGAGCGATAGTTTCACTCTTGGAAACTACCCCACCGGATTCTTTGATATGAACGAGTCGCTGTTCTATGATTTTAGTCTCGACACCGCCTCCAATGGCCTGGCCTTTCTCGGCGTCGTCAATACTGACACCAGCTCCCTCGGAAATGCTACTCTTTTCCGCGGTACCTCGTCAAGTAATGAGCGCGTCTACAATGTAGACATTAGAGTGACCGGCAAGCTGTTGAGCTGAACAAAAAAATAATCCCCTGCCCCGATATGGAGCAGGGGATTATTTTCTTTTGGCTCAGGTGCAATCCATGTCGCAGGTCACGAACTCGCGGCCGGCCTTGCTGGTAGACTTGCGCGTGATGATCGAGAACGGATCGTTCTGCATCAGCTCCACGATCTCCATAAAGGCGCGGATAAAGGTGTTGCTGATCGTCTGGATCTTCGTACCGTCCTCCAGGATCACGGCCAGCACGTTGCGCTCGACAGTTCCGTCGCGGCCGTTGCTCATATCCTTGTAGAGCGCCCAGCCGGCGACCGGGTGACTGACGTCGGGCTCCAGGTCCTTGACGTTCACGCCGGGCGCCTTGGTGAGCTGATACAGGGCTTTCTTGTTTTCCGCCAGATTCTCAATGTTTGTCGCAATGATTTCCATAATTTCTCCTTTCCCCCGTGTGGCCGTTAGGGCAGCCTTATATTTTATGCTGAATTTTGCCGGGCCTGATACCCGCGGAGGCGGCAGCGCGGAAAGCCCCGCCGCCTTGACCGGCATCAGATCGTGATCTCCATCCGGTTGTTGTTCAGATCCCAAACAACGCCCTGCACAACAGCGTCGGACCATTCGAGCAGCTTATCCTCAAACCACCGGCCTGAGACAAGCGGCTTTTCCTCGCCAAGCGCGATCAGCGCGACTTTTACTGTGATTTGGGTTTCGTCGTTCACGGCGGGATTCATAAACAGATTCGCGATTTTCATACGATTGGATCCTCCTTTTCAGCCCATTCCTCTGGCTCGTCAAATGCAACAAGCTCGACTTCCTCCGGTACATCTTCCGGCTCCTCTGCGCTGCACCAGTATTCGCAATTCACATACCCGGTGCTGTCCATGTACGGGCACACATGACCCTCATGATCGCAGGGTGTTGACCATCTCAGCGACATATTGTCACCCCCCTCTATGATCTATATTACCACTTATTTGATAATATGTCAACTATTTTCTCCTGTTTGCTGTTATTTTTTCTATGTCTACTTGTTGCCGCTTCCAATCACTTAAAGCCGCTTGTAAGTCTTTCAATGTGCATTTAGCAATAATGTCGGCATAATCGCGCGGATGGGAAAGTAAATAATGCGTGGGGCGTAACGTGACATTTTCTGTAAAATTGATAATCTCTCCGTCAATCTCAATCTCGCCAGCCGGGCGGTCATTATATACAGCTTCCAGTTTCCCGCTATCCTCAAACAGCAAACCCGGCTTGAACGCTTCGAGACCGCCCTTTCTGGCAAGCTCCGCGGCCCCCGCCTTTTTACTGACCCCGGCGACAGTTATGCCAAGTTCCCCGGATCCTCCTTTTTCAAATGCATAACGCTTTGCCCCCTGGGTAACAAATCGCTCATACTTGCAGCCAGCGCCGGGAACGTCCTCGGATTCAAATACCCCCATATACCGGCGGCGACCTTTCTGGTCCTCGGCCCAGGCGCCCGGCCCGGACTCCTCGCAGCGGCTCTTATAGTCGTCGTTGAAATCTGAAAAATCAACGTCGCCCACATACATCAAGCTGTCGGTATCACAATATATCGCGTTGTCCCCTGCCCGGTCAATAAATTTTTGCAACTCGGCCCTCGCGTGGCAGGTGGTCCAGACCCCGAGCTGGTACAGCATGAACGGCTGCCGCCCGGCCTCTTTGAGCGCTTCGGCGGGATCTGTGTCGACCGGTTTATATTTTAAATGATTGAAATTAATCCCAATATTCAGCGGATTCTGACAGGACATCCCATAAATTGCGTTTAGTTGTTCTTTGCTCTTGGCGTAATAAAGCTCTTGACCCTCTACGCCTTTAAGCTCGGTTTTTGCGATGAAAAGTTCTTTGTTTAACTGTATGATTCCATCGTACATCGGACCATACCACGAGGACCATAGCTGCACGATTTCCATATGTTTGGCCTTATACTGACTATCTATAATATGAAAATCAATGTCAGTTATTGCGAGCCGTATAAATTCACAGGATAGGATCCGACCATTGTCCTCTCTCCCCCCAATTACATGGCCGATCGCTTTGGCGCTGCTAATATAGGGAAACCCTGTGTATCTATTACGCAGCTCCAGTCCGGTAAAATCCACTACCATAAGCATCGCAGCTCCTCTCCCCATCAGCTTATCCATATACCTGGTATTAGTTGATAGAGAGCCAGCAAGCTCGAACGGAGTCCGAGGATATTTTTCCAGCACCTGTTGAGTCGGATACTCGCTGCTTACATCGTTGCCATGCACTTTTTCGATTATACTGCCAACGTAATAACGATTTCCGTGAGTGTTTCCCCCACGAAATGCGGCCCTCATTACCTGGAATAATCCCCAATCCGGCCAACAGGCAGCAAGCTCATGATGATATGGACGCATTTTTCTTTTTGCTTCTCGACGCACATAACCGGTCTGCGTAAAGGGCATCGAATACAGATTGTCTCCGTTTAGCTCGTTCTGAGCGCGAACCGCTTCAACAAGTCCCATCACGTCATTTACACAATAAGTTAATTCCTCATCGGTCAATGGAGTGGAGCTGGACCTCCGTTTTGAATAGTCGAAATCTTCCCCGCTCTTTTTTGCGTGAACACAATTATATTTTTTCGTAACCGCTTCCAATGACATATTAAATAATCTATAGCTGCACCGATATTCTATGCATCCATACATGGTCATTTTTAATAGCTTGCGGCTTTTTGTTGCAAAGACCTCGCTATTAATAAAATCGTAAATACCCGCTAAGTATTGACCTTCGAATGATAGGTTGTGGACCATGACCAACAGAGTCAAACCGCCGAGCTTCTCCCGAAACTGGCCCAGCATATGAAGAAACTGGTCCCATGTCCGGCCCATAATAACCATTTTATTATCCAGAGAAAATTGCCATACAAACATGGCAGACTGTTCGATCTCGGGAAAACGTGTTACCTCGATATCGAAAGCGCAAAGCTCCGCTGCATAGCGGACGCGATCCTGCTGCCGCCTCTTGCCCTGGCCGCTTTTGCGTTTCTCAGCGGTGAAAGCGATTGAATTATAATCCATCTCCCATTCCCACAATATCATAATAGCCCCTCTGCAAACTCCTCGAAAAGTTCCATCCATTCAGTTTGTGGTGTTTCGGACAGTTCCTCCCAATTTTCGTCAAAAAAGTTCTCTATAACATCGTCTTGACTGCCGTACATTTTATTGAGATTATTAGCTCTGAACCAATCCATAAACCGGCCCCATATTGGATAATTGCTGTTGTCTACAAAATTCATACCATGCTCGCGCATAGTTCCGATAGCTTTATCTCTCTTTTCATGCCTCTCTTTGAGAGTATAATAGCCGGAGTCTTTAAACTGGTTAAGCTCAGAAAACGCCTTTAATAAATCTTCGGTACTTTCTATTTCTGACGGCTTGACAAAGTCCGGACGCTCAGATGCGGTAAAAGGGACATCGCTTTTATCAATTATATTTACCTGTTTCATGACATTGGAGCGGGTCTTTTTGTATTCATCCATCAAATCATAAGGGTCAAGTATGCCCCTTTCAAAATTGATTTTCAACTGATTATAAGACATTTTTGAATAATCCATTATCTCTACCTCCATATGTTTTCAAAAATCACCTTTACCGGAGCGGACGCATAAAAAACCTTGCCCCGGCCCATAGCCTCATATGCACCAACAGTTTTCCGACAAAAAGCCCTCATCTGCTCCGGGCTGCTGGTATATACGTTTTCAGACCGGACGCCCGGCACCACATAATAACTGCCATTACTCTTGTGCCTGTAGACCGTTATACCCTGGGCGCTGGCGATCGCCTCATACTCTTGGATCGGCTTGCTGCATACATTATAATATGTATCTCCCGAAAAAGAGTTATCCAGCGCCATGCCGGTGAAGTCCTCATTGTTTGCCAGGCGATAAAGCGCCCCGCCGCGTTTTCTCTCCGAGATCGGGCTATCAGTATATCGGAAGATCTCCAGCGCACCGTCATACCATCGCCCCCAATCGCGGCCGGCCCGGGTCATGCGATCCAGCGGCTGCAGCGCTCCGATCGAGGCCAAGATCGGGCTGTCGAGCTTATTGGCGTTCGACAGCATGATAACATGGATCGGATCCTCACCCAGCAGCTCCCTGTTTCGGTTTATCGTCTCCAACACATTCAGAAAAGCCTCCCCCTCATGAGGGATCGGCCGCTCGTGTCTCTCAGGGATAAATTCATCGAACACACAGTATTTATAGCCGGAGGCGTCAAAGCCTCGAACGTTGGCAAACGTCGAGAGCGCAATCCCCAGGGCGACCAGCGTTTTTTCGTCACCATTTACGCGATGAAAACCAGCGACATACTTGGATATCGTGCCGCTTTCTATTATTATGCCGCGATTCCTGCAAACTGCATTAAAGGGAGACAGCTCCGGCACCTTGCAAGCATCAATCTGGACCTGAGTGCGGCGAAGATAGATAAATGGCTCCCCGATCTGCAGCAGCTCGTCGAGGACCCCATACGTTTTTCCGATCCCACGACCTCCGACGGCTATCACAAACGGAGCACGGGACCGCGTGAGGAGCTGGGCATTGACCCAGCCCTCCGCAGTATAAAGGTCACTCATCAAGGACCTCCACTTCCCCCCAATCGGGAGAGATCCAATAAAAAAGCTCCTCTCCTTCAACGATGCGAAGCGTTGCCCCGAGATAGGTTTCCACCATTGTACGCAGCATATAAGAATCCTGGAACACGTCCAACAGAATCTTATAAAGACCCTTAGTCACAAGTATGCAGATATTGTCATGCGCTCGGTGTACTTTCTCGCACTCCAACATGAGATCCAGCATGATGCACGGTTTACTCGTTTTTATCGTTTTCATCGTAATTCCTCCTTGGCTGATATGCCACGCATTTTTTCTTCTCGCCCTTATACGGAGCGACCTCTTTGTAAAGCAACGTGCAAATATCTCCCTCACGATCTATGCAGGATTCGCACCACTTGCATGGGCCGGCGTATCTCTTACCCATGCCGGCACTCATAAAATCCCTCCCCATTGTTCAGCCATAGCACGGGCAATGCCGGGGTAGGTCCGACTGCGCAGTTTAGCCCGATCTGGTCCAGGAGCCATTCGCCATACTCGTTGATCCCGACCTTCTACTATGTCTGTTGGTTTAAGTGGCAGTAATCCTTTTAGCCACAGGCACGTAGCTTTTGTTTCTCCGTGACCAAACTGCCACGGTTGAATAATTTGATCCGGCTTCCGCCACACGCTGGACATGACGCCTATAGGGTTTTCAATGGCGATTTTGTTGCAGTTTGCTTTTGCGAACTTCATAAAGAAGTCGATTGATGCCTGTTGCCTCCCGTCCTTCTGTTTCTCGGAAAACCATCTCGCGCCGCTCACAGCAAGGTCTGTGCATGGGGGGTGAGAAATAATAATATCCCACTCACATGGAATCTCGTGATAGTGACAGTCCATTGTCTTAAATACGCATTCTCCATTAAGCAGAGGAAGTACATCGCCTTGTATATGCCACTCAGGACGCCCACCACCGCACTCCTGGACGTCACAGCTATAGGCTTCGTGGCCAAGGGCACGGAATGCTTTGCATACTTCCTGCGATTCTTCGCAGGCAATTAAAACTTTCATTTTATTACCCCTGCCGGCACTCATAATAAATTTTCCCTCCCTCCGTCATAACGATAACCTGGTATGGCTTGCTGCAGGCCATGAGGCCGGCCTGGAACCCACGCGCGAAGATAGTCGCAGCATCTCCATAGGGAACGGTGCAGCCGGTATACTCGGGCTTGCCTCCGGCATGGCGCCGGATCATAATCTTGTAATCCAACAGGATCACCTCCTCACTCTATATTTTAACAGATTTTAGCTTACAATTTCAACGGCATTATAACTAAAATTTGGACACAATTTTTTACAATACAGATATAACGCCTCTTTCTTTACCCTGCTAAAGCGCAAGGCCGCGCGAAATGCCTCTTTCTTTACCATGCTAAAGCGATTTTGTAACCAAAATGTCATAAATTGTAACCATTTTGTAACCATTGGGGAACTTTTTTGTAACTTTTCCCTGTGT
>JAEIGA010011791.1_pt1 | contig 13254 bp, 9 predicted proteins | sample 9270691 | NCBI WGS metagenome assembly JAEIGA01 (sample SAMN17057246, study PRJNA624740) | gut metagenome | biome: biome; isolation source: fecal sample | host: Bos grunniens | place: China: Xizang | collected 2019 | reverse complement strand
GGAGAAAAAAACGGTTTTACCGTATATATGGTGACCCCTGACAAGGATTTGGGGCAGTTGATTTCTGAAAATATATACCAGTACAAACCAGGAAAGAGCGGTGCCGAGAATGAATTGCTTGGCCCTGCTGAAATATGCGAAAAGTTCCAGATAGAGAGACCATCCCAAGTCATTGATATCCTTGCTTTGTGGGGCGATGCATCCGACAATGTCCCAGGAGTAAGGGGTGTCGGTGAGGTCAGTGCCAAGAAACTCATAGCCAAATATGGCACAGTAGAAAATATTCTGGAGCACACATCTGAACTCCCTGCCAAACAGGCAGCAGCCTTTGAAGAGGCCAGGGAACAGCTCCCTCTAAGCAAGTTTTTGGTGACCATCAAAACAGACGTCCCAATAGAATTTTCAGAGGAGACCCTCAAACTGGAGGTCAAAAACGGAACAAATTGCCATAAATTGTTTGAGCAATATGAATTCCCCTCTCTTCTGAAACTTCTCCCTGCTACCTTTGGGGATGGGAGCTGTGCACCGGAGGTTCCCAAAGAGGAAATTACATTGGGCTCTCTGACCATAGACGAATTGGTTGAAGCTTGCCAAAAATCGGGTGAAGTGGGTATAAAGATCTCAGGTGAGACAATCCACCTATCACCTGGGGGAGATGTCTACTCTACCACAGACTGGAGCACCGCAAAGGGGCTGCTTGAAGACAACTCCATTGTCAAAGTGGGATACCACCTGAAGGAGTACATACATATATTGTGGAGCAAGGGTATCACATTATCAGGACCTCTGAAGGATATTGAGCTTATGCACTATCTGATAAATCCCGAAAGGACCCATAAAAGTGAAATATTGGCTAAAACATATCTCGGAATAGATCTCAATAACATAGCATCCACAGAGGAAGAGGCTCCCGCCATGGAGCTTGACCTATTCTCTGCCCCTGTTGAAGAGGTGCATCCCGGGAGCGATCTTCAGGAGAAAGTGGAGGCATCCATCCTTGTCCCTCTTTATAAAAAAGTAAAAGAGGAGATGGAGAGTGACAAAAATCTGTCAGACCTCTACGACAACATGGAAGAACCTCTACTCAAAGTGCTTGCAAATGTCGAAAGAGAGGGCTTCAAGATAGACACATCTATGCTCCTTGATTTCAAGGAGGAGCTTCTCGGCAAGATGAATGTCATACAGGAGAGGATAAGGGAGTGTGCAGAAAACCCGACCCTCAACATCTCCTCCCCCAAGCAGATAGGGATCCTCTTATACGAAAAGCTTGCTCTTAACCCCAAAGTAAAAAAGGGGGCAAAGGACTCCTACCCCACTGACGAAGAGACCCTTTTAGCCTTAGAAGATAAAAGTCCCATAATCAAGGACATCCTTGACTTCAGAGGACTTAAAAAACTCATCTCCACATATATAGAGCCTCTTCCCTCCCTTATTGACAGGCACACAGGCAAGATACACACCACCTTCAACCAAGCACTCACCGCCACAGGAAGGCTCAGTTCCGTCAAACCCAATCTCCAGAACATCCCTATCCGCACAGAACTAGGAAGGGAGATAAGGAAGGCTTTTATCCCATCCCATCCTGACGGATATATAGTCTCTGCCGACTACTCTCAGATAGAACTCAGACTTATGGCTGCCATGAGTGGCGACAAGGATCTTATAGAGGCATTCAAAGGGGGTAAGGATGTCCACACGGCCACAGCTGCCAAAGTATTCAAAGTGCAGGAAAGTGAGGTTACCAGCGAGCAGAGAAGAAAAGCCAAGATGGTCAATTTCGGCATCATATACGGAATATCATCATTTGGTCTGGCCCAGAGACTGCACATATCGCGCACTGAATCGAAAGAGATAATCGAGGAGTACTTCAAGCACTATCCACAAGTAAAGGAGTATATGGAGAATGCCAAACAACTCGCCCGTGACAAAGGATACGTAGAGACTCTTTGCAAAAGAAAAAGATACCTCCCTGACATCAACTCACGCAATGTCAATGTCAGAAGCCTCTCTGAGCGCAATGCCATCAATGCCCCCATCCAGGGGAGCGCCGCAGACATAATAAAACTGGCAATGATAAATGTAGAGAGAAGACTCAAAGAGGAGGGGCTGCAGAGCAGGATGATACTGCAGGTGCACGACGAACTTGTAATAGACACTATACACTCAGAACTTGATCAGGTAATGAAACTTGTCAAAGAGGAGATGGAGAGTGTTATGAATATAGGTATCCCCCTCACAGCAGAGTGCAATTATGGAAAAAACTGGCTTGAGGCACATTAACAAAATGGAATTATGATTGAAAGCACAATAATATACAAGTACTTCCCTGAGGTTACTCAGGAGCAGAAAGAGAAATTTGACAAACTCTTCTCACTCTATGAGGAGTGGAACAGCAAAATCAATGTGATATCCCGAAAGGATATGGAAAATTTCTATATGCACCACGCACTGCACTCATTGGCCATAGCCAAATTTCCATTCCCAGACGGCTCCAAAGTGCTCGATGTAGGGACAGAAGGGGGGTTTCCAGGAATTCCCTTGGCAATAATGTTCCCCAATGTGCATTTTACCCTATGCGACTCTATCGGAAAGAAGATCAAAGTAGCCTCAGAGGTGGCCTCAGCATTGGGTCTTGAAAATGTCACCGCTGTATGTTCCAGAGTAGAGGCTCTTCCTGAAAAATATGACTATATCGTATCAAGGGCAGTTACAGAACTCAAGAATTTCATCCCTTGGGTAAAAGGGAAATACAACAACGAGATGATATTTCTTAAAGGTGGAGACACAAATATGGAGATATCAGAGTGTGCAAAAAGCCTAAAATTGAGCCAAAAGCTATTTAACAGCATGAATATAAGCGATTTTTTCAGCGAAGAGTATTTTGCTGAGAAAAGAATAATATTTGTCAAAAAATTTGGATAGTTCGGTTAGTTTTATCTATCTTTGCACTCCCAAATTTGGAATAATTAAAAATAGTAATAAGATATGAAACGTACATTTCAACCTTCGCAACGCAAACGCCGTAACAAACACGGTTTCCGCGAGCGTATGTCTACTCCTAATGGCCGTCGTGTATTGGCTGCTCGCCGTCGTCACGGTCGCAAGAAACTAACTGTATCTTCAGAAGACCGTTTCTAGGAGATAGCACAAACGAAAGAAGTACGAGGCTGAATCGCTATGCGATGATGCCTTTTGCTTTTTTATATAGGTACCTGTCAATATTTTTATTACTTTTGGGTTATGGTAACGAAAGGAAACAAACACATCTGGATAAAGCATATCGCATCGATCGGTGCCGTATTGGTGGTACTCTTCATTGGAATCAACATTTTTCTCCGCACTATCACCAAGCACAATAAAGAACTTGTAGTCCCAGATTTCACAAATATGACCCTTGCCGATGCACAATTATTGGCACAGGAGGCACATCTGAGACTCGAAGTGACCGACTCCGTATATATAAAGAGGATGGCACGCGGCCACATCTCCAGACAAAACCCCGAGCCTGGCAGTTTTGTGAAGGATGGGAGAAGAATCCTCCTTACCATAAACTCTGTAAACCCTCAAATGGTACAGATGCCTGATCTTGTAGGCTTCTCACTGAGACAGGCCAAGACAGAGATTATATCAAGCGGACTTACATTGGGAAAACTGATATACAAGTACGACATCGCCACAAACAACGTACTTGAGCAGTGGGTAGCAAGTGACACTATTGCTGCCGGGACAGAGATAGAGACAGATACCCCTGTAAACCTTGTACTGGGTATGAACATCTCAGACACTGCCACCTATGTACCAAATGTATTGGGATACAAATACCTCATCGCTAAAGATTTTATTCAGGACAATTCACTTAATATCAGGAATATATCCTTTGACGAGACAGTTTCCAACTACACAGACTCACTTGATGCCATGGTATATCGCCAGGTGCCAGAATATTCTGACTCGATACAGTACAGACTTGGCACAGGTGTAGACATTTACCTCACCAAAGACCAGAGCAAAATCATAATCGAGAAGGATCAAAACTTAGAGGAGGGTGAATAAGATGATTCAGGAAGAACTTGAGCTTGACGATATAGACCTTGAAGGTGGAGACGGCGACAATGCCGAAGGGGGGATGTTCGAACACTTCAGATTTGTTGTGGACAAGGGGCAATCCCTTCTCCGTATCGACAAATACCTAACCACACGTATGGAGCACACCTCCCGCCACAGAATCCAGCTGGCGATAGATGCCCAGTATGTAAGGGTAAACGATGTGATAGTCAAAGCCAACTACAGGGTAAAACCACTCGATATCATCACCTTTGTCCTCCCCTACCGCAGACGCGGCTTTGAGATAATCCCCGAAAATATACCCCTTGACATCCGTTATGAGGACGATGATGTTCTGGTAGTAAACAAACCTGCCGGACTGGTTGTACATCCCGGTTGCGGCCACTATACTGGCACACTGATTAATGGCCTCGCATACCACTTGGGGAGAAGCCAGGGACCAGATGCAGAGGATGACAGGATGGGTGTACTGGTACACAGGATAGATAAGGATACATCAGGAACACTTGTAGTATCCAAAACTGACGAGGCCCAAATCCACCTGGCAAAACAGTTCTTCGACCATAGCATAGACAGAAGATATATTGCCATAGTATGGGGCGATATGGAACAGGACCAAGGGACTGTGATAGGCCATATAGGGAGGGACCCTAATGACAGACTCAAATTCAAAGTATTTGAGGACGGATCCGCAGGCAAACATGCAGTAACCCACTATAGAGTTCTTGAGAGACTGGGCTATGTCACTGTGATAGAGTGCAAACTCGAGACAGGGCGTACACACCAGATTCGTGTCCATATGAACCACATAGGCCACCCCCTTTTCAATGATGACCGCTACGGCGGAGACCGCATCCTTAAAGGTGTCCTCTATTCCAAATACAAACAGTTTATAGACAACTGTTTTGAAGTATTACCCCGTCAAGCCCTACACGCCAAGACTCTGGGATTTGTACATCCACGCACAGGAAAAAATATCCTCGTGGAGAGTGAACTTCCCGAGGATATGGTAAATCTTATCAACAAATTCAGGGCTTTTACATCAAGCCGCAAATAGAGGTGCACTCTCCATTGGGAATGTCACCCCCGCGTAACTGCAATGTCCCCTATCTTCTTGGGCCCATTGGTGGTCTTCCCATTCCAGGCCCCCTGCCAGGTCCACCAGGACCGCCCATTCTCTGACCTCCGAAGTTACCGAACCTGAATGTAAAGCTTAGCATAAAGTACTGACCAAGTGTATTCTGCTCCACATCCTGCACATAGTTGTCAGTAGTGGTTCTATATACATTTTTTGCCTGTTGGAGGATATCATACACCTTGAATCTCAAAGTAGCTTTCTTCTTGAACAAAAGCTGTGAAATCTCTGCATTCCACACACAAGTAGGTTCGTTGTAACCATCCTCATAACCGATATAGAATGTATATCTGGCATCGGTCTTTATCTCTGTACCCCAAGGCATAGTATAATTGACCTCACCATTGATGGAGTTGGTCCAGGTAGAGGGTCTCTCCTGCTCCTTGATGGTATACCATGCGTTCTGGAATCTGGCACTACCACCAAGTCTTGCCTCGAAAGAGTCGTTTCTGTAGACAAAATTGATCCTTTCACTTACATTAAGTGTAGTGGTCTTGCCTGCTACCAGATCATCAATAATCTCATCCAGAGTCTCCACATCTCCCGAGCCTGTATAACTCAATCCACGACTCACACTTACATTTGTAAATGTCATAAAAGAGAAATTTGACTTTGCTATAGGGGTGTTGAACATATACCTTCCGCCTGCTGTAAATGTCCCCTCTTTGGAATTGATAGGGGCAGTGAATTGCACACCTGAAGAGTTGTACCAGCTTGCGTTGATTATGTCATCTTTCACATAGGTAGCATAGAGATTGGCATTTTGAGATGCAAAGGTCTCTGTATTGGTATTTCTGTAATTGATATTGAATCTGTGCGAGAACTCAGGCTGGAGTTTTGGGTTACCCAGTGTAATCCTAAGGGGATTCGAGTTATCTGGCACAGGCTGAAGCTGTGTTATTGATGGTTGGTTTGTAGAACCGCGATAGTTGATCCTCAAGAAGTTACGATCTGAAAACCTGTAATCGAATCTTGCTGAAGGGGCATAATTGACCACACTGTAAGCCAAGACACTGTCCCTGTTCTCCCTAAGGAGAGTGGTAACACTCTTGGTGTATGCAGGCTGGACACTGAAACCCACCTGGAAGTTGTATTTCTCCTCCTGTTTGACAAGATTGATCCTTGCATCCTGATCGATAAAGGTATTTCTGTACTTGCTTGAATAAAGGGTATCCAACGAAGCATAATTGCCGTTCATATCCTTGTCATATGTCATCTTCTCTGCATCAGTCACCCTGTAGTTGTATCTATACGAGGCCTCCAGGAAGAAGTTTTTACCAAGGGGCTCTGTATATGAGAATCTTCCACCCACAGTATAGGCATCACTTCTCTGGAGATACATCTGATCCACTACAGAACTGATATTCTTTCCGTTCTCATAGGAGTTTGTCTCGGAGTAGTTATTTCCTGACATTTCATTCTGAGAGATATTGTAATTCACGTTAAGAGACAGTGTACGCCCTTTTGCCCTACCTATCTTTTGTCTTAAAAGGAGCCTTCCGTTAGCCCTCCAGTTGTCATTGGTACCTGTTGAGAGACTGACACCATCATTGACCCTTCCCTTAAGGTTATTGTCTGTCGAGTACGTACTTTTCTCTTCAAAGTCACCATAACCGAAATTGAAACTTGGGGTAAAGAGGATAGATGTCTTGTCTGTTATATCCCAGTCAGCCCTTATACCGGCTCTGTGACCTTGTGTTCTGGTAATGTTGGAAGCTCCGTCAAGTGTGGTTATGGACTCATTGTCATTCAACATAGTCATCTTATTGGTCTTCTCCTCCAGCACCTTCTCATTTCCGCTGTAGAGGTAGTTGCCACCCAACTCCATATCTCCATCCAGGAGGTGTCCATTGGCATTCAGACCGCCCATCCACGATGTGGTGATACCACTGTTGCCTCCCCAGCCCATACCACCCATACCACGCATTCCACCACCTCTCATAGCACCCATCATCTCTCCTGCCATATCCTGAAAACCACGGTTATTGGTATTGTTGCCATTACCGATAATACTGATCTGTGATTTGTCTGTAAATCTTCCCAACATAGCTGCAGCCTGGAATCTGGCATCGTGATCCTTGTTTGCGATATCCATGCCGCCACCACCTGAAAGGTTACCGAACCACCCCTTCATCATACCTGGTCTGATACTTAGATCAAGTACTGTCTCCTCCTCTCCATCATCAATACCGGTAAACTCTGCCTGCTCCGATTTCTTCTCCACAAGCTTCACTTTATTGATGATTTTTGCAGGGATATTCTTGGATGCCAGCTGTGGATCGTCCATAAAGAACTCCTTGCCGTCTATGAAGACCTTCTTGATGGTCTCTCCATTGGCTGTAATATTTCCGTCACTGTCCACCTCGAATCCTGGAAGTTTCTTGATAAGATCCTCAAGCATATCATTATCGGAGGTCTTGATGGATGTGGCGCTGTATTCAATGGTATCTTTCTTTACCACTATTGGATTGCCCACTGCTGAGACAACAACCTGCTCGAGTGTATTGACATCCTGCTGCATCTTTATCTCCCCGAGATCAAGGGTCCCTTTACCCACCTGGATACTCATCTGCTTCACCTTATATCCCATAAGTTCAGCCTTGAATATATAATGCCCGGCAGCCACCTTTTCTATAGTAGCATAACCATGTTCGTCTGTCATTGAGTGTTTTGCACCCTTAACTGTACCATCTTTGGAAACATACACCGATGCAAAATCCACCGGCGCCTGGGTGAGAGAGTCCACCAATCTGAGTTTAACTGATCCTTGCTGCGCATAAATGCTTCCTGCTGAAATGAGTACGAAAGCCAGAAGCATCTTCAATCTTTTATATATCATCACTAATTTATTGTTCTATCCTTTTAAAATCAACTCCCTTTTGACTACAAATCGGGGGAAAAGTTTAACTGAACCACTATTTTTTCACCCTCCCTGGGTGAGATTTGACAAACGCCTCCCAGGATGTAGAAGCGGTTTTGTCGAGAAGAGGATTTATCAGTTGATATGAGTGGCACATAGCTATTGCAACAGCATCCGAAGCATCGAGATAAGAGCTTTGGAACTCCACTCCGAGGCTCTTCTGAAGAATCAGAGCCACCTGCTCCTTAGAAGCATCTCCCCTCCCTGTTATTGCCATTTTTGCCTTTCTCGGGGCATACTCAAAAACCGGAATATCCCTGCTCAGAGCCGCAGCAATTGCAGCCCCCTGTGCCCTTCCGAGTTTGAGCATCACCTGAGGATTTTTTCCGTAAAATGGTGCCTCGACTGCCAAGTCATTGGGTTTGTACCTCTCTATCAGTTCTCCCACTTCCCTGTTGATCCTTTTGAGTTTCTCAAAATGGTCCTTCTCCTTTCTCAGATCAAGCACCCCCATGTCGATATAATGAGTCTTCTTCCCATCAACGAGGATAACCCCGAAACCTAAAATATTGGTTCCGGGGTCAATTCCCATTATAATCCTCTGACTTGGCTCTGTCATTTAGTCAATCATATCAAATCCGGTATAAGGTCTCAGCACCTCAGGCACTCTGACACCTTCGGGGGTCTGATTGTTCTCCAGAAGAGCTGCCAGGATACGTGGCAATGCCAATGAGCTACCATTTAGGGTGTGTGCAAGATTTGTCTTGCCATTGCTATCCTTATATCTTAGTTTCAATCTGTTAGCCTGGAATGATTCAAAGTTTGAAACACTGCTCACCTCCAGCCATCTCCCTTGTGCCTCTGAATACACCTCGAAATCATAAGTCAATGCTGAGGTAAAACTCATATCGCCGCCGCACAATCTCAAGATTCTATATGGCAATCCCAATGAAGATACGAGACCCTCAACATGTTTTACCATCTCGTCAAGTGCCTCATATGAGTGGTCAGGATGCGATAGTCTTACAATCTCCACCTTATCAAACTGGTGAAGTCTGTTAAGTCCCCTTACATCCTTGCCATATGAGCCTGCTTCCCTTCTGAAACAAGGGGTATAAGCTGTAAGCATCACAGGGAAGTCACTCTCTGCAAGGATTACATCCCTGAAAATATTGGTTACAGGGACCTCAGCTGTAGGGACAAGATAATAGTTATCAAGCTGTGCATGATACATCTGCCCCTCCTTATCAGGAAGCTGACCAGTACCAAAACCTGAAGCCTCATTTACAAGAATAGGAGGTTCTATCTCCATATAACCTGCATTTGTATTGTAATCAAGGAAATACTGAATCAGCGCCCTCTGGATCTTGGCACCCTTGCCTTTATATACTGGGAAGCCTGCACCTGTAAGCTTAACGCCCAAATCAAAGTCAATGATATCGTATTTCTTGGCAATATCCCAGTGGGGAAGTGGATTCTCACCGAGGTCTGTTATCTCTCCACCGGTTTTGACCACAACATTGTCCTCTGCCACTTTTCCCTCAGGAACAATAGATGAAGGGAGGTTGGGGAGAAGAACCAACAGGTCATTCTGCTTGGTCTGGCTCTCTTCCATAAGCTGCTCAAGCTCTTTTGAGCGCTCCTTCATCTGGGCTACAGCCGCTTTTGCAGCCTCTGCCTCATCTTTTTTACCCTCTTTCATCAATCCGCCAATCTCTTTGGCCTTATTTTTCTGCTCTGCCAGGCAGCCATCAAGCTCTGTCTGATATGCACGTCTGAGTCTGTCCTGCTCCAGAATAGCCTCAACAATCTCTTTAGCATCGAAATGCTTTACAGCAAGTCTTTCAACTACAAAATCGGGATTCTCCCTCAACAACTTTAAAGTCAACATCTTGTAATATAGTATTTTTCAAGTTTATAAATCAGTATGAAAGCAGTGACACTTTCCCATCCATAGTGGTCACAAGTATTTTTCCCTCCTTAACATTTTCAATAGGGACAATAGAATTGACCAATGCAAATGACAATTTGTATCTCCACATTATCTCACCAGTTTCAGCATTCAGGGCCACGATAGAGCCCTTGTCTGTAGGGACAAATGCCATCCCTTCGTAATATGCTGTAGGTGTAGGTGCTATGTCATAGCCTATCTGGGTATCGGCAGCCCACAGCACTTGTGCCTTCATGGCAGGCGCTGTAGAGAAACAGAAGACAGTATCTTTCATTGTTTTCACAAACACCCTGTCACCCAAAGCAGAGATACCGACAGACTCCCTGCCTCCGCGATGCTCCCACATGGTACTACCGCTTGATGCCTCTATGGAGTATGTTTTCCTTTCGGGAGTCACGACAAATAATCTGTTGCCAGATTTGACAGGCCACACTGCTGCCGGAGAGTACATTCTGCTCCCTTTCACCCTCCAAGTCCACATAAGTTTACCCGAAGCCCTGTCGAGCGAATATAGGGTATTTGCCCAATCACCGAATACCACCTGCACCTCATCTACATAGGCTTTAGATTCCACAAAACCTTTCACATCGGAGAAGCTCCACACCAAATGGCCGGTCTTCAGATTCAAAGCCCTGAACCTGCCGTCAGATGCACCTATATACACCACTCCATCGTAGATATTTGGAGAGGCCAGCACAGATTTGTCACAGTGATGTTTCCACAACTCCTTGCCGGACTTTATATCAAGACAATAGATTATATTGTCTGCACAACCCACCACCACATATTTCTTATATACCGCAGGGGTAGAGTAGACCTTTCCATTGAGTTTTACAGACCATTTCAACTCCCCGGAAGCCAAACTTACACACTTGACATATCCCTGGGTAGTTGTATATACCACGTTGTCTTCTGAATAGACAGCACCTGCCCCTATGTCACCACTCTCCTGAAGAGTCCATACCTCTTTTACATTTGGATAGTTACCATTTGCAGAGTAGTCCGGCCTCTGGCCGTAGACCTGATGTCTTCTGTTGAAAGGGAGTGGCTCTGTCATCTGAAGCTCGTACCAGGGATCAAAAGGCTCCATACCTACCACCTTCTCAGAAACAGATATCCTCCCATTGTCCACTGTCACTATACTGTAGCCAGGTCCCTTTCTCCCCTTTGCCTGTGATGATCTGAGGAGGATTCCTGGAATACCTTCATAGTCCAACACTACATTATTGTGCCAGTGTCCACCCATAACCAATTGGATATTTGATTCTTTAAGAATATCGAGTACCTGGAAATAGTTCAGCACAGAAGTATCTTGAGGGAAATGGTTGACAAATACGATAGGTTTATCCGATGGAGTTGCCTTCACTAGAGAATCCAAAAGGACAATGCTCTCTCTCGGGACAAGGGCCGGCGCCATCCTCATATTCGGGCCGCTATTGGTCCCCACAAATTTTAGCCCAAACGCCTCAAATTCAAAATGGCCATATCCAAAAACCTTCTCAAATGTGTTGCATCCGCTCTCCGACCATTTGGCATCGTGATTTCCTGCCACCACATAGTAAGGTTTCTCCAATTTGTCTATAATAGATTTGGCAAGTCTGATCTCCCTGTCGGAGCCGAACTCGGTAATATCCCCTGCCAATATAGAAAACTCGATCTCAGGATTACTGTTCACATCTTCTATACACGCCTCAAGCTCCTCAATGCTCTTCGCCCCCTCTGCAATATGGGTATCTGCAAAAAATGCGAATTTTCCCCTGTTCTGACCTAGAACAGAAAGAGAAGCCAAAGCAGCCAATAATAACACCAAAAATCTTTTCATACTGAAATCTATTTATTCTCTGTACATATCGTAACATCAAGTTCTGGAATAAAAAGGTAGTAATGATCTTCATCAACCTTTACAACTTCACGACCTTTCTTGTCCCATTTCAGTCCCATTACACTGTCTATAACACCCTCACCGACAAGAAAACTTCCATCTGCCACACCCTCAATCACCCTCAGCGCCTCTATACTTTCCGGGGAAATGACCAAAGGCAGCTCCCCCTTTTTTACCACCCCCAGAACACCTTTGATAGAACACAAGTACCTCAACCTCAAGCGTCTACAATTTACAAGCACAATATTTTCCAAAAGAGGAGTATCCAGTTTCTTCACCCTGTCTGACCATCTCCTTTTGATGCCGGCACATGGAATATAATGGACTACACTCTCCATCTCCAGCCTCTTCCCCACCATCCTCTCGGACTTGGGCAGTGTCCTCAAGGCATACCAGTTTGCAACTTGCAAATTTAACTCTTTTTTGCCCATATTATACTCTATCTGCCTAAAACAATCTCCCTGAATCTCTCCATTCCCGAAGATGCCACATCTTCAATTTGGGTATAGTGGGGATAGTTGACTTTTATAGGCTTGGGATCGATAAGATATATAGGTCTTCCATTTGTGATATAATTCACAAGACTTGCCGCAGGATATACTGCCAGGGATGTCCCCACCACCAGGAGGATATCACACTCACTTACCGCCTTGGCCCCATCTTCAAGCCTGGGAACCGCCTCTCCAAACCACACTATATGGGGTCTGAGCTGCGCTCCGCTCGGGCTTCTGTCACCCAAAGCGATAGGATTGTAACCGATATCATAAGTAGTGAAATCATCATCCACACCTCTTGCTTTTGTAAGCTCCCCGTGAAGGTGGATAATATTTGTGGAACCTGCCCTCTCATGAAGGTTGTCCACATTTTGGGTCACTACTGTAACATCAAAATACTCCTCAAGCTCCGCAATGATTTTATGTGCCCTGTTTGGCTCTACTGTCTCCAATTGGGCTCTTCGTTCATTGTAAAAGCGGAGCATAAGTTCCTTGTTTTTGTACCACCCGTCGATAGAGGCCACCTCCTCGACAGGGTAGTTTTCCCACAATCCGTCACTATCCCTGAAGGTCTTTATTCCACTCTCCTGACTTACACCTGCACCAGTCAAAACTACAAGTCTCTTTTTCATACGAAATAGTATTTTGATAACCAATATTTGAAAATGGGATCCACAAAATGTGGCTCCTCCTTCTCATCGAAATAGACGATCTCCTTCTTCTTCAGAGCCTCCTTGAGTCTATGGACATTTGCTGATGAGTTAAGTCCATAGGATTCGATAACCTCCCTATTGGTAAGCTTGGTCACACCATTAAAAATAGCCCTCAGAAGATTTACCTGAAAGTTTGACAGCGAATCCAGAAGGG
>JAEIGA010011790.1_pt1 | contig 13254 bp, 13 predicted proteins | sample 9270691 | NCBI WGS metagenome assembly JAEIGA01 (sample SAMN17057246, study PRJNA624740) | gut metagenome | biome: biome; isolation source: fecal sample | host: Bos grunniens | place: China: Xizang | collected 2019 | reverse complement strand
TTCATTCTGTTGTTTTGTTTGCTTTTGTTTATAAATCTTATATCTATTTTCTTGTTAATGAGGGAGATTGCTGTTTTGCTAGAATATAAATGAATACGTACATATAGTAATATGTCATACGGCCTGCATTTAATGGCTCAAGGGTCATGCAACTCAATAGCAGGTAAACGGTCAATGCTGTTACAATTGCTTTGTTTTCCTTATTTTTACGTACGAGGAACAATGGATAAAGCAACATGTAAACTAATAGGCATAACCCAATCACTCCGTAACTTACAAAGAATGCAACAAAGTCATTATGAAAACTATAACCTCCGATATATCCAAGCATAAATCCTTCTTTATAACCCAATCCGGTTAATATCTTGTATGTTGGTTCTTCAAAGAACAACAGCAATTTAAGTGCCCATATATTTGTTCGTCCGCTACCTCCTCCATCGTCTTCCATAATTCTTTGTTCAAGTGCACTGAACAGGCCAAGGTCATATATAAGAATAGCGCCAATTACAATAATAGAAATAATTATGATCCTCTTCTTTAGGCTTATTTTTGAGAACATTGTTACAACAATAATTCCGCAGGCAACACATAGTGCAGCTCCACGGGAGGCGTTCTGCAGAATCATTACGAATCCAAGGCAGGTTGTTGCCAACAATAGATATTTAACCCAGTTGCTACGATACATTTTCCTTACAAGCATATAGTATGCGCATACGATTCCAAAGCCTGCAACGCATCCCATGTAATTAGGGTCTTGCCACTGAACTCTGTCCATTCCGTGTGAATCAACAACAAACTGGTCTCCAACAGTGAAGAAGAAAAAGCATAAAACGAATGTTATGATGATAAATGCATAATAGTAAAGATTATTGTATCTGTAGTCTTTTGATACAAAGAACAGTGTAAAGATTGTAGCAAATGATGTGTAGTTGATGTACTCCAAACGTTCTCCTGTAAGTAGGTTTATTGCTAATGTATATAATGCCAACATTAAGAAAATTGTTGGAATCTTAATATGGTTCTTTTTGCCTTTGAAGGGCAGGATGCTCAAGGCCAGTAATATGTATGTGTAGTTGTAGAAGTCTGTTGGCAGGTATGATGCTGCGTAACCGTATGCCGCAATACCAGTAAAGCATATTATTATATGTGGCAGTAAATTCGGCTTATATATATATGCTGGCATAATCATTGCTGCTAGGTACATTAAGCGTAGAATCATATTAGGCGAATTGTTGGGATCGCTCCACGAACATAGGACAATAAGCAGTATAAAATAATATATCAAAAGGTTCTTTTGGTTCATAATCAGTCTAATATTCCATTAATCTTGTTTATAATGCACTCTTCTTTCAACTCTCCGTCAATCTGCGGGGTATAAGTGTCGTATATTCCTTTCTTTGCTATTGTAGCAATTGCATTGTGCATATTGTCGAGACTTGATATTATTCCGTCTCTTCCTTCTTTTATGAATTCGTATGAGGACCCGAAATCGGTACTTACAATGGGTGTTCCAATGATTTTTGCTTCGTTGAAAATCATTGGACACGCCTCTGATTCCGATGTCGAGACAAGCAGGTCGGCAGCCTTAAAGTATGGGTAAGGGTTTGCTTTTGCGCCCAGCATAATAACCTCTTCCTGCATACCGTAGTTCTCTATCGCGCTTTTTACCTTCTCCATTTCTTCGGAAACACCGCTGCCAATTATGTACCATTTGAATATACATCCGCTATCTTTAAGTCTTTTTGCAATCATCGGTATCTGCGGAAAACGTTTGACTGCTGCCACGCGGCCTACGGAGATAATTGTGAATTCAGAAGTGTCGAACCTGCTGTCATCTATCTTTTCATTGGCCTTGGCTTTGATACTTTCAATGGAGCATACGTTGTAGATAGATGTAACTTTGCTTTTAAGTGAAGGGTATCGCTTGATGAGAGAGTCTCTTGTGAAGTCCGATACACATACAATAGTGCTGAACTTTCTCAGCAAATTCTCGTTGTTGCGCTTTATTACGTTACCATAATCGCAATGTATCCACACAATCTTGTTTTCTGTGTTGAAATGCTGTACAATTTTGTGTGCCGTATCTTCGGAGAATGCAATGACAACATCGTGTGGTATATCTCTCTCGGCGCGTTTAGCTATGCGCTTTTCTACTAAGGTGTCAATTTCCTTTCCAATCAAGGGGGCGTGCTTGATAATCTTTATTGGCAGTGTCAGTATCTTGGTCAGCAGTGATGCTTTTACCATACTGGTGTACCATAGATGGGATAGACGGCCCGCGTGCTTGACATACTTTGACAATTCTGGGTACTGCTCAGTGCCTTCTTTGCTAAGGACAAGAATTGTCACTTCGTTGTCTCTTGAAAACGAAGTCTGCATCAGAGCCTTTAGGGAAGATATTATTCCGCCAGTACTCATAATTCGTATTACTAAAAGTATCTTTTTCTTTGCCATCCTTAAAAATTTACAGTTATTTCAGGTTTGCTTTAATAAATGCTTCGTGCTTCTCTATTTCTTTTTCTTCCCACTTCATTTTTATTACTTTAGCGGGTACACCTCCAACAATGCTATATGGTGGTACATCCTTTATAACCAGTGAACCTGCAGCTATTATTGAGCTACGCCCAATAGTTACCCCTTTAAGGATGGTAACATTTGCTCCAATCCATACATCTTCTTCAATTATAACATCCTGGTCATATATATATTCTTTTTTATTGTCTTTTATAGAATCAAGCCAACGCTCCGGTAGATATTTATGGTCTCCTGTTATTATGGTCAAGTTGGACCCGGCATTTGAAGAACGAATTTTTTTCTATTTTATATGCAATTTATTAATATTCTACCATATCAGCCATTTTTTCCAACCAAGGTATTATATATGGATTTTTTCCATTTACCCACTTGGCATTAGGAATCATATAGTCCTCGCCATAGCGAAAAGAGAGGAACTCATGAGCATTCTTTAATATAGGTAGAGATAAAGTTTCAAATGGAACACGAACAAGCTCTCTTGAAGCAGGGATCTCTAATCTTCTAGGAAGCAAACCACCATACATTCTTATTGATTGCTCCCATGATCTACAATTCTCACGTGGAAAGAAATCGCAACAATATGAATATTGGCGCCCGTCAAGGGGGGGGTATATATAGAAAATATCTATCTGAACTCCTTGTTTTTCTATTGTATCTTCGCGAGCCAGCGTTCCGTCCTCCACCGTGAATGTATGCTTTAAACTAAAGCCGGCTTTTTTAAGGCAATCAATGAGATTGTCATCATATTCATCATACCAAACAAAAACATCAATATCCAAATCGTGATTGATAAATCCATGTTCACGTACTGCACCTAACATTGTACCAAAGGCCAACGAATATCTATATTTATTAGACTCCATTGTTTTATCAAAACAATCCAGGACTTCTAAACCATGCTCAGAAAATGCTGTATGTAGATCTTTTATTCTATTTAGATTCGTCTTATCAAAATGAGTATAATAAAATTTAGCAAATGGCCTTAATAATGGCTTTAAGAACTTCACTTTATCTGTGAGTAACTGCAAATCTTGTATGTATTTTGTTAATTTCATAACTTTTATAGTTTATTTGTATGAATACCCACCGTTTACTTCAATGAGGCTTCCGTTGACAAACGGGTTATCAATGCAGAAACGGTATGCGCCCACAACTTCGTCTACTGTGGCAAAGCGGTGTATGGCTGTTTTGTTGTAGATGTTTTGTTTGATATTTTCGGGTTTCTCCTTCTGCCATGGTGTCTCTACAAAACCGGGAACAATAGCGTTCACAGTTGTTCCAGTTCCTTCAAACTCTTTTACGAGGTTCTTTGCAAGTGCGTGTACGGCTGCTTTGGTTACGCCATAACTGAGTACCATAGCGTGTGGCATAAGTCCCATCTGTGAACCTGTAAAAATGATTCTTGAACCATGGGGAATGAGGTTGTACAATTCGCGTATAATAATGTAGTGCGAATTTACAGCAACCTCCATTTGTATGTCCCAGTCTTTATCTGTTGTTTCGGTAAATGATTTTCTAATGCTCATTCCAGCATTGCACACAATGCAGTCCACTGTTTTGCATTCCGACTTTATGCGCGTGATGAATGAATACAGTTCTTCGCGATAGCATTGGTTCACTTTTATTGCTTCAAGGTTTTCAATCTCCTCGGTGAAGTCTGGTCCGACGTATGTTGCGTATATTTTGTAACCTTTTGAAAGTAACATTCTTGCTACTCCCAATCCTATGCCCGATGTGCCTCCTGTGACTATTGCTGTTTTCATATTTCCATAAAGTTTTTACGTTCAGTGAACTGTTGCATTACTCCTACCATTGCTATGCTTTCTCTGCGCCTAAGTCGTGCGGAACTGAAGCGTTTGTTTATTATACACGACATCCACTCCTGTATCTCGTAACGGAGTCCTTCACCATCCCATTTGTAAAAGAATTTTTTGTTTTGGTTCTGATCTTCGTAGCGCAACTCAAAGTAGTCGGTCTTCCACCAGGGAGCGGGAACATAAGCATACCCCTTAGTTCCAGAAATTACAAGGTTACCCTCTGTCTTTACACCTAATCCTAACTTGAATGAACAGACTGCTGTGGGGTAGCGTAGTACTCCCTTTGTGTATATGTCGACTCCATTTTCCATTCGTGAGTAGATGTTCAGGTTCTTGTAGTCGGTACCCAACAAACGGAATATCGGCAATAGTGGATATACACCCGACTCGTACATAGAGCCACCGGCCTGTGTCGGGTCGAACTCTCGTCGGTTCTTGTCGGGTAATAGACGTGAAAGTGATGCTTCTATGTCGACGACCTCGCCTATAGCTCCACTCTTTATCATAACCATAAGATGATTGAATGCGGGGCAGTGTGCAGTTTTGTTTGCTTCCATTAGTATTACTTCCTGTTGCTCGGCAAGCGCATATAGTTCGCGTGCTTGTGCTTCCTCAAGTACTAATGGAATTTCGCATAATACGTGCTTTTTAGCCAACAAGGCCTGTTTGCAGTATGTGTAGTGACTAAGGTGCGGTGTTGCAATATATACAGCATCGACATCATTGAGCATAGCCTCAAACGAGGTGAATTCTTTTGAAAGATTATTGCTCTTGATAAAGTTGGTAAGTACATCACTATCATTGTCGTATGCTCCAATTATTTTTACTCCATTGACAAAACTTGCCTCGGGGACGAAACGCTTAGCGATGTTTCCGCATCCCACGATTCCCACCTTTATAGATGTTTGCTTCTCCTCGCGTAGCATTGTTGAGGAAATACCTTCTGTGCGTGGCAAATATACAACCTTGCAATATTCACCCAGGTAGTCAAACTTGCCTTCCCAGTCACTGCCTATGGCAAAAATATCAACATTATACTTCTGTACATCATCGATCTTTTGTCCAAAGTAATCCTCAATGATTATCTGATCGGCCAGTCCTGTGGCTTTTACAGCCTCAACACGCTCAAGAACATTATTGCACACATTGAGTTTTCCACGCTCACGGTCAAAGTTGTCGTTGGTGACACCAACAATAAGATAATCGCCAAGTTCTTTTGCACGACGCAAAAGGTTTATGTGGCCTTGATGCAAAAGATCGTATGTGCCGTATGTTATGACTCTTTTCATTTTTTTATACTCTTAAATGGTATAATTTTTACTAGAAAATGATTAATTAAAGATCTTTCGTTTTTATTTAAACCTATAAAATAAGTTGATATACTTGAGAAAATAATAGCTGTTATTAATACCACTATCATACGTGTATTTCCAGTATTCATAAAATAATATGGTATTATTGGTATCAAAAATGATACTAGTATTACCAATATAAATGGCTTGAGTACCATTTTAGTATACTTTTTTATCGAAAAATCAATTATGGTACGTAAAATAAAAAGGCTACTAATTTGCATTACAACAGTGAATGCTAAACTTATCCAAAATACGGTTTGCGGGTTGTATCCCATTTTTAAGGAAATATAAGCCGCTGGAACAGTCAAGAGGTTGATAAAGCTTCCAATTAATTGGTATTTGCGCATTTTTCCTGTAGCATGCACCACTGCAGATACTGCAGCATTCATGTTGTTTATAAATGTTATAAGAATAACAATGATTACAAAAGATGAAGTGTATTGTGGAACATTGTCGCCTAACCAAAAACACAATACTTGATCTATTTCTAGTAGTATAGGGTATGCGATTATATACAATGATAGAATGCTTAATTTTGTTAGGCTGTTCATTAAATTAATTGTTCGTGTCGTATTTCCTTGCGCATATGATTGCACTATTTGTGGTCGTACTGCTGTGCTGACGTTTGCGACAAACCCTTGTATTGCTTGTGTTATCTGATATGCAATACCGCGAGCTGCATTGGCAACGGTTCCAAAAAACAAGTTCAGAATCATATTAAGTCCTTGGTCACGCATCATATTTGAAAATGTGCCAAAAATATTCCAACTTGAAAATGAAAGTATGGATTTAAACATTTGTTTGTCGAAAACTCGTGCGAACCTGATTTCTTCAAAATGTTTTCTTGAGTATATTTGTGCTAAAATGAAATTTAGCAATTCAATTGTCATTAGTAAAAAGCCATATAGTATGAGCTTGTCTGTATCGGAATATGGTATAAGAAATACAATAATCAACTTCAAAATAGAGTCAAGAATGGTGATGAAGGCATAGTAGTTCATATGTTCGTGAGCCATAATTGCCGCTTTGTATGGAGCTTGCATAATTATGAACGAAAATGAAATTACAGCGAACTGGAATATCCATTGGGCTGCCTCAAAACGCTCTACAGGAATAACCATTTTATTATGTAAATACCACAATCCAAATGTTTCTACAAATAAGATTATGACTAATAATAATAAAATTTGAACTATAATTGATGTTATATAGACTTTTCTCGCGCCATCAATTCCACTTTTTCCTAATTCGAAATTGAAAAAACGTTGTATTCCATTAGACATTGATGCGTTCAGGAAGGCAAACATTGAGACAAAACCACATACTACATTGTATGTCCCATAATCATCAACACCTAATGTTTTCAAGACTACACGAGATGTGTACAAGCCTATAAATAACGTAAAAAACATACGTAGGCATAGTAGCAGTGTGTTTTTGGCAATACGTTTATTATTTGTTGCTTGTTCGGACATAGCTATCTGAGTGTTTTATTTGTGGTTATTTTTATATGACTTTATTCTTTTGTAGCAACCGGTGGTATTGAACCACGAACTTTTGTGTTCCACCTGTGCGGTTGCTTACTTTGTAATGTTTTTACTTCTTGTATATTCCGCAGAAGTCGAGGATTATCTTGCTGTCATCCCAAGGCAATTCCTTGAACTGGTTGTGTGCGGTGAGCATCACAACGATGTCGGCCTTATCAAATGCCTCCTTGTATGGTGTGAGCTTGAATGTCTTGTGCTCCTCAACGTTTGGCTCTACAATCATAATGTCTGCATTGTTGCACATCTGCATTACTTTGCCTACGATGGTCTTTGATGGTGACTCGCGAAGGTCGTCGATGTTTGGTTTGAATGCCAAGCCCATCATTGCAACAACGGGTTTGCGACCATTCTTCAACTCAAACTCGAGCATGGTGCTCTTTACCTTCTCGGCACACCAGAAACTCTTGTAGTTGTTAATGTTGCGGGCTGTTGCTATAATCTTGCTCTCGGCAGGGTAGTCGGCAGTGATGAAGTAGGGGTCAACAGCAATGCAGTGTCCGCCAACACCGCAACCGGGCTGCAGGATGTTCACGCGTGGGTGCTTGTTGGCAAGGTTGATAAGTTCCCATACGTTGATGCCAGCCTTGTCGCAGATGAGTGATAGCTCGTTGGCGAAGGCAATCTGCACGTCGCGACTACTGTTCTCGGTGAGCTTGCACATCTCGGCTGTGCGGCTGTTGGTCTTGTGGAGCTCGCCTTTGACGAATTGTGAGTAGAACTCAATGGCTTTGTCGGTGCTCTCGGGTGTGAGGCCGCCAATGACACGGTCGTTGTGTACAAGTTCGTAGATAACATTACCGGGAAGCACGCGCTCGGGGCAGTATGCGATGTAAATCTTGTCCTTGAGCTCGGGACGCTCGGTGAAGATGATGTCTGCCATCATCTCTGTTGTGCCAATGGGGGATGTTGACTCGATAACGTAAAGGTCTCCCTCCTTCAAAAGTGGAAGCACTGCACGTGTCGCCGCCTCAACGTAAGAAACATCGGGCTCGTGGTCGCCCTTGAAAGGTGTTGGCACTACCATGAAGTATGCATCGCTCACCTGTGGGGTGGTGTATGCCTTGAACTTGCCGTCTGCAATAACCTCCTGCAACATCTCTTCCATTCCTGGTTCAATGATGTGGAGTTTGCCCTGGTTGGTCACTTCTACTACTTTAGGATTGATATCGACGCCTACAACGTCAATACCGTGCTTTGCTGCAATGATTGCTGTTGGGAGGCCTATGTAGCCGAGTCCCATGAAACATGCTTTCATAAATGTATTATATTAATGTTATTGTTTGTTTTTTCTTTTGCGGACACGGCAATGCCGTGTCCCTACATCACATTTTCAATGTATCCACAATTCTGCCGCATGCAAGTCCGTCGCCATATGGGTTCACAGCCTTGCTCATTGCGTCGTAGTGTGCCTGGTCGTCGAGGAGTGCCGATACCTCGGCAACAATCTTGTCGTAATTGGTACCGACGAGCTTCACGGTACCGGCCTCGAGGGCCTCGGGGCGCTCAGTGGTGTCGCGCATCACAAGCACGGGTTTACCAAGGCCTGGTGCCTCTTCCTGGATGCCGCCGCTGTCGGTGAGTACAATGGTGCTCTTCTCCATCAGGTACACGAATGAGAGGTACTCGAGCGGCTCAATGAAGAACATGTTGCCAAGGTTGTTCAAGTCTTCGCCAAATACTTCGTGTATAGGTTTGCGCACGTTGGGGTTGAGGTGCATTGGATAGACAAAATCCACATCGGGATATTTATGTGTCAAATCCTTGATGGCTGTACACATATTTATGAATCCGTCACCGAAGTTCTCGCGGCGGTGGCCTGTGATGAGCACAAGCTTTTTGCCGTCATTGAGGCGTGTAACGTCGTAGCCGGCCTGGGCAAGCAGCTCCTTGAGCTCGTTGTTGAGTGCCTTGTCTTCTTTTATTTTGTTTACCACCCAATAGAGTGCATCGATGACGGTGTTGCCGGTTACGGTGATGCTCTCGTCGGCCACTGCTTCGCGCAAGAGGTTGGCCTTGCTAAGTGGTGTGGGGGCGAAGTTGTATGTTGCTATGCGGCCTGTGATTTGACGGTTCATCTCCTCGGGCCATGGGCTGTAGATGTTGTGTGTGCGCAAGCCTGCCTCAACGTGGCCAACCGGTATCTGCTGGTAGAATGCAGCAAGGGCGGCTGCTGTGCTGGTGGTTGTGTCGCCATGAACAAGTACTACATCGGGCTGTGCCTCCTTAAGTACGTCGCGCATGCCCACAAGAACACGGGCAGTAACGTCGTAGAGGTCCTGTCCCTGTTTCATTATGTTGAGGTCGTAATCGGGGGTGATTTCAAAGAGCTTGAGTACCTGGTCGAGCATCTGGCGGTGCTGTCCTGTTACGCACACAATGGTCTTGAATGTTTCGGGGTGCTTCTGGAATTCTTTTACCAGCGGAGCCATCTTTATGGCTTCGGGGCGCGTTCCGAACACGAGCATTACTTTTTTCATAATTCTATATTTGTTGGTCGGTTTTATCTGTTCTTATGTGGGAATCCTAATTTCAGCAAATTTAATAATTATATTATTAATAAACAATTTTTTTTGAAAAGTTTGTGAATTTGAGCGGGACGAGGAGAACGGAAAGCTCGTGCCAACGAGCGAAACGCAAAGCTTGCTTTAGCGTTTCACAGTGAGTACAGCCGAGGTTCAAGCGCACGAAGTGCGGTTAAAGGTGAGAACAGAAAGCGGAAAACGCAAAGCTTGCTTTAGCGTTTCACAGCGAGTGCAGCCGAGGTTCAAGCGCACGAAGTGCGGTTAAAACTGAAAACTGATAACTGCAGTTTGTTTAAGACATAAGAACATAAGTACATAAGTCTGAGCATATGGCAATATGATGATACACTGCATGGGCAAGTTTCTTCAATCTTTCTGTTATAATGTTAAAGGTTTGGTAATCATATGATTACCAATCGGAATTGCGTGGATATATAGCAATGGGAAAACAAGTTCTCACCTTTACATATATCCACGCACTTCATTGTCGCAAGTGATATGTTGCGACAGCCTTTACTCATGACAGAAAGGTCTTCTTTTGTTCTTCTGTTCTTTTGTCCAAAAAATAATAATATTCGCAGTGATGGTGTTCTTTTAACTCAGTTGAGTATGCTTTCGCTTGTTGGGGTTTTGAAGTTGGTGAGGGGGGGGGAGTTGTCCCAGGCGTGGCCAAGGGTGTGGCGGGATGACGTTTAATCTGTTTCTTGGTTTTCTTAGTTTGTAAACTTCTGTTGGCTTCTTTTTTTACCCCTCGAATTCGGTGGGTTTAAAATGTTTGGCGAAATGCTGGGTGATAGTATGTAAGATGAGCGTGTTCTGTTAATGACAAAGAACACTTTCTTTTATTTATCTGTTGGCAATTTCATTCAGTACATCTTGTAAAATATATTCATCACTCATCAGCCGGATGCCTGATTGGGGGTCCGATAATAGTTTGTATGTGTTTGTGGTGTAGAATATGTCCAAAGCTCGTTCCTCGTCAATACATAATCTCTCGGCAAGCATAATGACAATACTGCTGACTTTGCGCCATAAAACGGAATCTCTCATAATGCTGTTATAAAGTGCCAAAGTCCAGGTTATTTCTTCCTACTTTGGCTAATGGTTCCGGTATTGACATGTATGTACCATGATAAAGTGTAATCATAAACCATTCTCCTTTCTTTCTCTTTCCCAATTTTCAAGAGTTTCAATAGTGTCATCCACAACCCAATCAAGACTTTGGGTGTGTAATAATTCATAGTGCTTTAACAAACGCGAGTGAATTATGTCCTGCTTCTTGAGCCTGTTGAACATTACATGGCCCGGCACATTGAGTTTCTTGGCGCTTCCTTCAATTGCCATAACTGCAAAATGGATTTTTCTATATCTCTCCGTTCTATTATTCATCTTTACCTCTTTTTCGTCTGCTAAAATACAAAAAATAAAACGATTTGCAATATCGTGCATCGTAAAACTTGCGCAAAGGGGCTTAACGCAAAGTTTGATTTATCGTTTTTGGGTTGAGGAAACTGGCGGTTGGCTTTGGTGCTGACCTTTGGTGGGGTTAGTTGTCCCAGGCGGTAGCGATGATTTGGCGTGCTTGTGCAAGGTGGCGTCTCGCGCACTTGGTGGTTATGCCCATCTGCCTTGCAATCTCCCGGTGGGTGTATCCCTTTAGTCTCAATGCTGTAGCTGCTGCCTGGTGGGGCGTGAGGCGCGACATCATCTGTATCTGCTCCAAGAGGGTGTATTCTTTGTCTCGTGCTGGCATCATGGGACTTAGCGTGCCGCGGTATGCCAGGTGATGGAGCTCGTGAAGGTCGGCATTCTCAACTGTTTCGTGGAATGCGCTTTTCATTACAATTTTTGCCCAGGTGGTGAAACCGATGAGTGCCGGCGGGTATGCTGCGGCTCTTTCGGTGAGGCGTGACAGGGTCTCGTGCAGCAGCTTGCCGGCAAGCTGTGGGTTGCCGTTGGTGAGCCTGTGAGCATAGGTCTGCAATGCGCACAGAAAGGATGTGTGGCGGTTCATGGTGTCTCTGCTTTACTTCTTGTGTTGCAAATACTTGGCTTTAGCACCGATAGTCCTTCAGCTGCTCCTTGAGGATTGCTCTTGCCTGGCTGATGCGTGTCTTGACTGTGCCTAACGGGATTTCCATCATGATTGAGATTTCGCCATACTTGTGGCCACTGACGTAAAGTCGCATGACTTTGCCTGCGTTGCCGGGAAGGCTGTCGATGGCGCTGTATATGTCGTTGACCTGCAGGTTCTCGTCGCACTCTTTGTCTATTGCCCTGTTGGTGTGGAACGTGTCGCTGACGTGGTACAGGTGCTTCTCTTTCTTTACGTTGTTGAGGAATGCGTGACGCATGATGGAGTGCGTCCATTTAATGAAATCCTGGTTGCTGCCGTTGAAACTGCCGGCATTGCAGAGCGCACGTGTGAATGTCTCCTGCAGCAAGTCATCTGCTCTGTTTCTGTCCCACGTAAGGCTGTAGGCGTCTTTCCAAAGTTTGCCCTGCAATGCCAATAGCAGTTCTTCTGTGCTATTCCTTTCCATATGTCTGTTGTGTGTTGAGTTAATACAATTGAAATTAACACCTGAAAGGGGCATTTTGTTTTAAAGGACTATGCTTTTTTTATTTTTTCGCCCAAATTTAACGTTGTTTAACTTTTAGGAGCGTATCTTAATCGGTTTGCAGGTCCGGTTAACGGTATAAAAATAGTTCCCGGCGCACGACGTGCGCCGGGAACCTTCTGCTTTATTTATATATACCATGGTGGTGATATATCGAGTGGGGATAGTGAAAACGGAAAAGTGAAAGGTGAAAACTGAGAACTGAGCCGGAGGTTGTTCAAAGGCTAACACTTTTCTTGGGATTCTGCTTTTTGTGTGTTGTCTGCTTTTTCTTTACGATGCAAAGGTAATAAAACGATTGCCCCTTTTGCAAGTTTTTTGCTGATTTTTTTTTTTGAATGGAATGCTTTTAGTGCCTTGAGGTGTTAGTCTCTCATGAAAATGTCGCGTGTATATACTTTCTCCTTTACATCGTTGAGCACGCTGTCGTAGCGATTAGTGATGATTGTCTGTGACTGTGCCTTGAACTGTGCAAGGTCATTCACCACGCGGCTGCCAAAGAATGTGGTGCCGTCTTCAAGTGTGGGCTCGTAGATGATGACCTTGGCGCCTTTGGCCTTTATGCGCTTCATTACGCCTTGGATGGATGACTGGCGGAAGTTGTCGCTGCCGGCCTTCATGGTAAGGCGATAGACGCCAATTGTGGGAATGGCGGCCTCCCCAACCCCTCCCGTAGAGGGGCTTTTTGATGTCGTGGAACCATAACGCAATGAGTCGAACTGGCTCATTTCGGAATAGCCATACCAACCAGCAAGTTTGAGCACTTGGTCGGCAATGAAGTCCTTGCGGGTGCGGTTGCTCTCGACAATGGCGCTCATCATGTTCTGTGGCACTTCCTGGTAGTTGGCAAGGAGTTG
>JAEIGA010011789.1_pt1 | contig 13254 bp, 11 predicted proteins | sample 9270691 | NCBI WGS metagenome assembly JAEIGA01 (sample SAMN17057246, study PRJNA624740) | gut metagenome | biome: biome; isolation source: fecal sample | host: Bos grunniens | place: China: Xizang | collected 2019 | reverse complement strand
TTAAAGGCTATCGATAAGTTCATCGTTAAGTAATCAGCAGCCTTAACATCAAAAAAAGCACGGATATTACGCTCATGCGTCAATATCCGTTTTTTGTTTTTATTCGTAATTCAATACATAAAATAAAGCGGCTGTTTTTCAGCCGCTTTTATTACATATTGTTAGTTCTGATTAATCATCTTCATAAGGAGTTTCTAAAAGCTTCCAGCCCTCGCCATCAACCTTACCAACTAAAGCAACGAAATCAAGCTCGTCCTTATCCTTCTTACCCTTTACTGTAAGAGTGAATTTAACTTCATAACCCTTTGAGATATCTACATCAAGTGTATCTTCATAATCCTTGATATCTCTGTTCTTCATTTCGTCCTTTTCTTCGAACTTAACCTTGAACTTGATATTCTTACCGTAATCATCTTCAAGAGCATCAATCATGCCTTCAATATAGTCTTCGAATTCATCATCATAACGATCATCGATAATTTCTTCATACTCTTCAGCTACATCATCACAGAAACATTCAAGATACTTGTCCATATCAGCTTTCTGGAGAGCCTTGAAGTACTTTTCAACTGGCTTCTTATATCCGCCGCCAAAAATTGCTGAGAAGAGAGCAATGATAATGATAAGACCAACTACTGCTGCACCGCCGATAATAGCGAGCATCTTAACATCAGTACCGCCTGATGTTGCAGGAGCATTGTTAGCTGATACTGCTTCAGCAACATTTTCTGTTACTGTTTCAACAGCCTGTGCTACTTCTTCCTTAACCTCTTTGATTTCTTCCTTTACTTCTTCGATTGGAGTTGCAACAGCACCGCATTCGCACACCCCATTTTCCGGTAATTCTTTACCGCAATTCTTACAAAAAGCCATTCGTCATAACCTCCATGAAAAAAATAATTATATTGAAATATTATTCAACTTTATAAATTTTATCACAAAACCTCGATAAAGTCAATAATATGTCGAATTATAAAACAAAAATATATACAACTCACAAAACGCACACTCATTTACATATTATAGTTTATGCAATATTTTATATACATTCTTTTCAGATTGCTAAAAAAACTGAAAAGCCCATCAGAATATTCCCCAAAACACCTGATAAAATCAATTAACGAGAAAACAAAAAATCCATTATAAATATATATCTTTTTAACCACTTTAGACAAAGAGGATTTAACTTATTTTTTATACGATCTGTAAAATGTTATTTTTGTCAAAATCGAACTATCCCCTAAAATACGTCTTTAGTGAGAAATCACCAAAGAAAAAAAGTCTTTTCTACATGCAGTAATAAAAATCCAAAACAATACACTCTATATTTATGCATTTGCAACAATATCAATTCACTATCATTGTGAAAATAGTAGATTTCGATCAGCATTTTATACAATCAGAAAAAAATCTATTCCATTTTCATTTTCCTTGTGGTATAATAATGACAGAAAACAAACCACGTTATCATAAATACCATAAAAGGTTTAGAGGTGATTATTTATGAAAAAAAGAAAAATCATTTCAATACTCTCACTTTCATTAGTGTTTGTATTGTTTTTAGGCAGCTTCACAAGAAGCTCTCAGGCTCAGGATTCTCAATACGACTTCCTCGGGATGACCGATGAGGTTGTTATTCTTATTAATGAAGCAAGAATGAAGGAAGGATTAAAACCTCTTAAAACAGTCCCTATCCTCCGCGACGCAGCTACTGTAAGAGCTAATGAAAGCGTTGTTTCATTTACTCATTTCCGTCCGGGCGGATTGCTTTTCAGTGCAGTTCTTAAGGATTTCAGCATTTTCACACTTTCTTCAGCAGAAAACTTAGCCGCAGGCTATGGAACACCTGAAGAAGTTGTTGAACAGTGGCTCGCTTCCCCAGGACACAGAGCTAACATTATGAATCCTGATTTCACACATGTAGGCGTTGGTCTTACTTATGCACCACACGCTGATTACAGATGGTACTGGACTCAGTTATTTATCAAATCAAATGAAGTATTTTATGATGAATACTATCCACAGAGATATTATATAGTACCTGAATGTGAAGGTGACCTCACAGGCGATGCAGAAGTTGATACATTCGACCTCGTTATCCTCCGCGAACACCTCGCAGGAAAAGTTATGCTGAACGATCTTCAGGTAGAAGCAGCTGATTGCCTTGCTGACGGCGGTCTTACAGTTCTCGATGCAATTGCTCTCGAATGGTATATCAGCCACAAGAGCCCCGAACTCCCGATGGACTTCAACACGTTCTGGCAAGCTCAGACTACATATCAAGAAGAATAAACGAATGAATTATACATATAAGAAGGTAGATAACAATGAAACGATTTCTTTCATCCATAATATCACTTATGATTTTATGTACAATTATTATAATTCCTGATTTTAAAAACATTTCACCTCTCAATACCGCACATGCCTTTGAACGCCAGGGCGAAGCTGAAGCTATGCTTTCGCTTATTAATCAACAGCGTGAAAAAATTTCTCTTCCTCCTTTAAAATTACTTCCCCTTGCATGCGAAAAAGCTAATATAAGAGCTGTCGAAATCTCTTCAGCTTTTTCGCATTCACGCCCTGACGGTTCAAGTTGTTTCAGTATTATAGAAAACGTCGGTTATAGCAACGCAGGCGAAAATATTGCTATGAATTATTCTCATTCAGTAGAAAGTGCCTTGTCGCAATGGATGAATTCCGAAGGTCACAGAAATAATATCCTATCCAAAGACTATACACACATAGGCATAGGATGTTATTGCAAGGACGGAGCATATTATTGGGTACAGCTCTTCCTCGGAAATCCCAGAGGATATGACGGAGAATATACTCCGATATATAATGACGGCACTCCTTACAGTTATGGTGATATAGACGGCAACGGCGTTGTTGATGCTGCTGACGCTTCAATCGCACTTACAAATTATGCCGCACTTGCAACAGGCGAAGTAGTTACTTACTCATTCAAAGAGCGCAAAGCCTGTGATGTAAACTGTGACGGCGATATCAATGCAGGCGATGCTTCATGTATATTGATTTATTACTCGCTTGCAAGCACAGGAAATTACCCATACTTCAATTCTAAATAAAATCCCCACAGACAAAAGGTCGGTTACCACATTATAATAAGGTAACCGGCTTTTTGCATTTATTTCAGAAAAAAGCAGCACCGATTTCAATCAATCGGTGCTGTTTGTTTATTCATCTTCTGATTCTTCTGCAATATATTCTTCATTTTCGGAAGATTCTTCTCCGAGAATACTTTCGTATCCCTCTTCGTCAATCGGTTCTTCCTCTTCAACTTTTTTTGCTTCTGTCTCAGGCTTTTTCTTGTCCTTTCTGACAATCACAACAACGATTACAGAAATAAGAATTACAACTCCGACACAGATTACAATAAATACAACCTTTTTCAAGCCCGAATCAGCTGCTTTATAATCAACATCATTTGATTTTGCATATTTTTCAGCACTTGAACCTTCGATTACATTCATTACAAAATCGGCTATAAGAACAGCAGACTGACCGTCATTTACAGATTTATAGCCAAAAGCATACTGTCCTATTGTTTCAACATTTTTCGGTATTGTAACACTTTTCAGCGAATGGCAGTCAAGAAACGCTCCGTCACCGATACTTTTAAGTGCGCCCATAAAATTAACGCTTTCAAGACTTGTATTGTGATAAAATGCCATCTGTCCGATAGTATTAAGTGTAGCAGGAAGCTGTACCTTAACAAGCTTATCACAGTTTGAAAATGCCATTACTCCGATTTCTTTGACTCCATCAGGAACCTTAACTTCAGTAAGAGAACTACAATAGCTGAAAGCACCCTCGTCAATAACACTTATGCTTGCAGGAATATCAATCGCTTCAAGCTCTGTACAGCCTGCAAACGCATAAGCCTGAATTGTTTTTACAGTGCGTGGAATTTCAACCTTTCCGCTTATCGCAAGAGGAGCCGATGTTAAAATAGTTGTTTTCTGCTTATCATAAAGAATGTTGTTTTCAACGGTATATACCGAATTACTCTCCGCAAGTGTAATTTCACTGAGATTATAACAGTTTATAAACGCTCCGCCGCCTATACCTGTAAGACCTGGTGGAAGATTAAGCTTATCAATAAGATAACAGTTTCTGAACGCATTTGCATCAATTATTGTTACACTCTCAGGAATTTCAATTTTTTCCATTGTAATACAGTTATCAAACGCACTTGCGCCGATATATGTAACACTTTCAGGAATATCTACCCCAGTAAGAAGCTGGCAGTTATAGAATGTACCCGAAGGAATACTCTGAAGCTCGCCTTTAAGTTCAACACCGTCAAGCATCGCACAATTCCAGAAAACACATTCTCCGAGAGTATCAATCGTTCCGCTGATATTTATTTCTTCAAGCGAATAACAATTCATAAATGCGGCAGAATCAATCGTTTTAACTGTTTCAGGAAGTGTTACTTTTTTCAGCTTTGCACAATCTCTGAACGCTTCTGCTCCGATTTTAATAACAGAATATCCGTTAAGACGCTCCTGTATGTTAAGCTCTGTTACAGACGTATCGCAGCCTACAATTTCAACGCCGCCATCTATATATTTGAACTCAAGATTTCCATCACTTATAATCTCATCATCGCCCTCTGCGTAAGCCGCAAAAGAAGCCGCTGACATAGCAAGCATCATAACAGAAGCAATAGCGCCTGAAAATATTTTCTTAAAATTCATTTTCATTTATTTTTCCTCACTGTCAGATTTCTCATCATCGAGAATGCTCTCATATTCTTCATTATCGGGATCCTCACCGATGTTTTTATCTGCATTTTTCTTGCTTTCTTCACGAGCTTTTTCAGCTTTCTTATTTTTAATGCTCTTTGATATCGGTTTTGATAAAACAAAAGCAATCAAAGCAACAACCGCAGCAATAATAACTCCGAAAAATCCCTTATTTATATTCTTACCCAGAACTTCAATTGAACCTGTTACGCATTCAATATGATTTTCTTTTGCATAAGTCTCTGCCTTTGAGCCTTTATCTGCAAATATCTTGAAATCATTAAGAAGCTGTGAGCCGCTGTGGTCGGATTTTTCAACATAACCGAAAGCGTCTTTTCCGATAGTCTGGAGTTTATCGTGAAGTCTTATTGATTTAAGTCCGGTACAGTCGTAAAAAGCATATTCATCAATTTTTGTAACTGTTTCGGGAATTTTCATATCCTTGATATTGGAACATCCGCAGAATGCCATAGGAGCAATTTCTGTAACCTTGTTAAGCTCAACAGATTTAAGATTTTTCACATCAAGAAACGCATATCCTTCTATTTTCTTTACCCCGTCAGGAATTTTATAACTTTCAGCCTTAAGTGCATAAGGATATCTTATAAGAGTTTCCTTATTTTTATCAAAAAGTATTCCATTATCTGAGGATAAAATTGTATTTCCCTCAGCAACCTCTATTTCTGCAAGCATTGTACAGCTATCGAAAAGATTTTTTCCGATTTCCTTGACTGATGCAGGGATAGTAATTTTTTCAAGTGATGAACAGCCTGCGAAAACCTCATCGCCGATTATTTCAACACCTTCGGGAATTACAATTTCTTTAAGCTTTGAGCAATCTGTAAAAGCCATTTTATCAATAACCTTAACAGTATCAGGAATCACAATCTTTTCGGCAACACTTGTAAAAAATGCACCCATATAAATTCTTGTTACAGGCAGCCCCTCAATTTCTGACGGAATAACAGGATCGGCAACAAGTGTATCAAATCCTACAATATAAACCTGATCATTATCAATTGCGTATTCAATTACTCCGTCTTTTTTTGTTCTGAGTTTTCCTGTTTCGCCGTCAATCTCATTTATTGAAATAAATTCAAAATCGTTTTCGTAGTCATATTCCTGGTCTACGTCTTTTGCATATGTATGTGCCATTGAGCTTGAAACACCATAGATTACAAAGTCTGATATTGGTTTAAGCTCCTCATCATATCCAAAAGCACAATAGCCTATTTCCTGAACAGTTGACGGAATAATAACGCTTTTCATTGCTGTGCCTGCAAAAGCATTCTGCCCGATTGTAATAACGCTGAACGGAATATCGATCTCTTCAAGAGAGTTGCATCCTGCAAAAGCCGCTGAACCAATATTTTCAAGCTTATCTGAGAGTTTCACATCTTCAAGAGCTGTGCAGTATGTAAATGCAAGATCTCCAAGCTCATCAACAGCAGTTCCCGAAAGATCAGCTTCCTTAAGCTTTGAATTGTATGAAACGCCATGATGCTCTATATATGTAAGAGATGCAGGGAATGTAATTTTTTCAAGTGATGTTTCATACATAGCGGCTTTACCGATTGTATCAACAGTATCGGGAATAACAAATTCACTTCCGCTTTTTGCAACAGGATAGAGAAGAAGCTGTTTTGCCCCCTCATTGTAAAGAACGCCGTCAATTACATCATAGTTCTTATTTGTATCGTTTACTTCGATTTTTTCAAGAGAGGTGCATCCGAGAAACGACTTATAATCTATTGAAGAAATGCTGTCACACAAAGCAACAGACTTTACAGTTGTATTATCTGCAAAAGCTTTTGCACCGAGTGTTACAACTGTTTTACCGTCAATAGTATCAGGAATCTTTACTTCTGTTTCAGTACCCTTATAATTTTCAAAAGTAATTGTTCCGTCCTCGTTTACCGAATACACATAATTGCCTGATCTGACATTTTCACCCTCTGCATATACATTCAGATTAGCAGGAAATGCCGCTGCCGCAATCACAGAAGCAAGCAATGCGGCACAATTTTTCTTAAATTTCATTTTTTAATCCTCCGTTATACAAAAAGCCCAGAGTTAAAGCAATGATATAATCGCCCTCCCCCTGAGCTTGATATGTATTTTTTATTCAACAGTTACAGATTTTGCAAGATTTCTTGGCTTATCAACATCGTTCCCCTTCAATACAGATGTATAATAAGCTATAAGCTGAAGCGGTACAACTGCAATCATAGGCATAAGCAGATCATCAAAATCAGGAAGTCCGAATTTGTAATCAGCTATATCTGCGTCAGGACAGTAATCCTCACGACAAATAATTGTAACCTTAGCACCTCTTGCCTTAACTTCCTTTATATTGCTGATAGTCTTATCAAAAAGCTCTGACTGAGTTGCTACTGCAATTACAGGAGTTCCGTCGCTGATAAGAGAAATTGTACCATGCTTGAGTTCTCCTGCTGCATAGGATTCAGAATGAATGTATGAAATTTCTTTGAGCTTGAGTGAGCCCTCCATACTGAGAGCATAGTCAAGTCCTCTGCCTATGTATAAAAGACTGTCAGCTACAATAAGTGATGAAGCAATATGCTGTGTTTCTGCCTTTGATTCGAGAATTTTCTCAATCATTTCAGGTGTTTTCTGTAAAAGCGAAGTAAGTCTGCGGCATTCAGCTTCATCAATCGTACCCTTTGCAAGTGCAATCTCAAATGCGAAAAGATACATAACAGCAATCTGTACCATATAAGCCTTTGTTGAAGCAACGGCAATCTCAGGACCTGCGTGAGTATAGATAAGCATATCTGCTTCACGGGCAATAGAGCTTCCCTTTGCGTTTACAATAGCAAGAGTCTTTGCGCCGAGCTTCTTTGCAAGACGCATTGCCGCAAGGCTGTCAGCTGTTTCGCCCGACTGAGAAATAATAATTACAAGATCTTTATCAGTAACAAGCGGAGCTCTGTATCTGAATTCAGATGCAATATCAACATTTACAGGAACTCTTGCAAGCTTTTCGATAACATATTTTCCTACCATACCTGCGTGCATAGCAGTTCCGCAGGCAACAACATGAATATTGCTGAAACCATTGAGGATTTCGGGAGTAATTCCACATTCCTCAAGGTTAGGAAGTCCGTCAACAATTCTTGGAGTAATTGTTGTTTTGATAGCTGTCGGCTGTTCAAATATTTCCTTAAGCATAAAATGCTCAAATCCGCATTTTTCAGCAGCATCCATATCCCAGTCAGCAGTTTTGAGTTCTTTTTCAATCTGTCTGTAATGAAGATCATAAATTTTTGTGCTGTATTTACTTAAAACAGCGATTTCATCATGTTCAAGCAGATAATAATTCTTTGTATATTTGAGAATTGCAGGTACATCGGAAGCAATAAAGCTTTCGTTTTCGCCTATTCCGACAATAAGCGGACTTTCTCTTCTGATAGCAAAAACTGTATCAGGGAAATCCTCAAATACAATTCCGAGAGCATAAGAGCCTTCAATCTCTCTTACAACCTTTGAAATTGTATGAACAGGGTCACCGTCATAATAATAATCAAGAAGCTGAGCAATTACTTCTGTATCAGTGTCGCTCTTGAAGCATCTTCCCACGCCGAGAAGAAAATCCTTGATTGATTTATAGTTTTCGATAATTCCATTATGTACGATAGTAACTCTTTCACCGCCGTGAGGATGAGAGTTTCTGTCTGATGGCTCACCATGAGTAGCCCAGCGTGTATGTCCGATACCCGATGTACCGTGAAGCATACCCTCTTTTTCCATTTTAGCTGTAAGGTCTGCAAGTCTGCCCTTTGATTTTGCAACCTTGATTTCCTCGTTTTCAAAAACGGCAATACCTGCTGAATCATAACCTCTGTATTCAAGCTTTGATAAAGCGTCAACGAGAACATCGGTACAATCCCTGTAACCTACGTATCCAACTATTCCACACATTAAAAATTTCCTCCAGAATATTTATATTAAATTCAATTAATTCACACAAAAAAACAAATTAATAACATTATATCATATTCCCATTAAAAAATCAATATTTCCTTCAAAATTTCACATATAACAACAATATACAAAATTTCAAGCAATATTTGTATATTGTGATTGAAAATAAAACATGGGGCATCGGATATAAAACCGACACCCCGATTCTTCCGATATATATTATCTGCGTGAACGTGAAGCTGATGTCTGTGTTTCAGTTGTCTTTGTATCAGCTGTTGTTGAAGTTCCGTCAGAACCGTCAATCACATCTTCAACTGCATCACCGACACCGTCAATTATGTCTTCGCCTGCATTTTCAACATCATTGATAATACCGTCGCCGTCCTTATCAATCATTCCGTCATCTGAGCTTCTGTCGTCAGTTGTCGCAGCAGTAGTATCAGCAACAGAAACCTCTGAATTCATCGAAGATTCCTTATTTTCGTCATCTCTTCTGCCGCAGCCTGTAAACATACAGCAAAACATTATTGCTGCCGCATTAATTGCCATAAGCTTTTTCATAGATAAATAAATTCCTTTCTGAAAAATACCGTAAATTACAAATTGTACTATACGGCACACTCGTTATTGCGGAATGAGTTTCCACAATATAAAGTTATTGTTTACAATTTCGGTTCATTTATCCACATTGATTTTCAACTTTTCAAATTTTTATTTTTCTTACAGCTGAAACAGACTTTTCCACACATTCCACAGAGTTTTCAACAGTCATTCCAACTGTTTTCAACCTGACTTTCAACAACAAGTTGAAAACTTTTCACTCATTCAAAATTAAATTTTAATTTACAAAACGGAATATTTAACCACTATTAATTATAAATTCACAACAAAAATGATATGTGTGTTTTAGCATTATTCAACAAATTTTATCCATTTATTATTCTGCATAACGAAACTATGTATTTTCCGCCTATTACCGTCTGATTGAACACACAATTTTCAACATTACTTATAATTCTGCCATTTTCAAAAGAAAAAGAAATATTTTTCATAGGATATGAAACGCCGATACCTATCGCCTTAACATAGCTTTCTTTGAGAGTCCAGAGTCTGAAAAAAAGCAAATCCTTATCATCTGATTTTTCAAGCATTTCCATTTCAGAATCAGAAAAAACTCTTTTCACAACATTCGGGCGGTATTTTTGTACAGGCTCAACATCTATTCCAGCCTCAAATCTGCCGACATAGCAAGCAGTTATGCCGTTCGAATGACTTATATTGTAGTGTATGTCATTTCTTTCCGAAAAATACGGCTTTCCGTACTCTCCTTTTTCTATTTTTTCGGATTTATAATCTATTCCATATCTGCAAAGACATTTTTCAAGAAGTTTATGTGCATATTCATGCTGATGCTTATGTTCAATTTTCTCAAGGGATATTTCAAGCAATTCAGACACCTCCGATACACTTATTATAACATAATTATACTATTAATCAAATATTTCTTTCAATGTTCTTACATAAAACAGATTAAACGATATACTATTTTAGTAATTATATCAAAATAGCTGCGTTTAATTTATGCAAAACTGTTATAGACACTAAAAAAAATTTGTGTTATAATTAAACTAAGGCTTATTATATTAATAAATCTACTATTTATGTTCATATATGTAAGGAGGCAAAAATGAAATATAAAAAGCTATTATCGGTTCTTACGGCTGTTTCTTTTATATGCTCATTATCAGCCTGTAAAAAATCAGAAAAAAAACAGCCCGAACCTCCTGCTCCTGTTGAGGCTACCGATGAAAATTCAATAACTTTCGATGAAGGCAAATACGACTTTGCTTCTATCCTTGATTCCGATTACAAAGCCGCTAAAGGCTCGCTTTCAATCGCTGAAATTCAGGGGAATAAAATGCTTAAATTTACCGATTCGGGGGAAACTTTCAAAAACGACCTCATTCAGAAAATACGCATTTCAATGCTTCCGATTATGACTCCCGAAAACATCGCCAAGGTTTCAAGCATTGAATTTGATTTATACGCTGATGCCGTTGATGATAGTCTTATTGCTGAGGACGGCTCACATCTCAAAGTTCCGGGATGGATCGGCGGCGGCGGCGGAACGGAAGTTGCCGACGAAGAAACATGGTATTCATTCGCCGAATTCGCTGCTACCGACTACACACACGAAAGGTCAGGAGCCTGTCACGTTAAATTCCAGTTTTTCCTCGCAAAATCAGGCAAAAAATGGAGTGCCGAAATGGAAGATCCTAACTTCCTGATTATGAGATGGGGCGCACAGAATAATTCCAACATTTACGTTGATAACATAACATTCTATGACGAAAGCGGAAATTCTCTGCCGCTTATTATTCATCAAGGAGGCTGATATATATGTCAACACCGCACAACAATGCTGAAATCGGTCAGATTGCCAAAACTGTTTTAATGCCGGGCGATCCTCTCAGAGCTAAATTCATCGCTGAAACATATCTCGAAAATCCCGTTTGCTATAACGAGGTAAGAGGTATGCTCGGCTTCACAGGCACTTATAAAGGAAAGGAAATATCCGTTCAGGGAAGCGGCATGGGTATGCCGTCAATAGGAATTTACTCTCACGAACTTTATAATGAATATGGCGTTGAAAACATTTTCAGAATAGGTACAGCAGGTTCTATTCCTGACAATATAAATCTTCGTGATATCGTTATCGGTCAGAGTGCAAGCACAAATTCTAATTATGCTTCTCAGTACAGACTTCCGGGAATATACGCTCCGACTGCTTCATACAAACTTCTCAGAGAAGCTGTAAATGCGGCTGAAAAGCTCGGAAGCACATATCATGTCGGAAACATTCTTTCAAGCGATACATTCTATGATGACGCAAACAGTCTTGCTAAGTGGCAGAAAATGGGAGTTCTCGCAATAGAAATGGAAGCTGCCGCACTATATATGAATGCTGCAAGGGCAGGAAAAAATGCCCTTTGCATTCTTACTGTTTCGGATTGTCCACTTAAAGGACTTTCAACAACAGCAGAAGAACGTCAGAAATCATTCAGAGCAATGATGGAAATTGCTCTTGAAGCCGCAATAAATCTTTAAGATTATTTTAAGAAAGGGATGTTACTATAATAGTGGATTAAGAAAATCCCCCTTCAACTTCCCTATATTTTATTTTACTTAAGGCGCCGTGTTTAACCCGACCGCACCTTAAAAATCTATGGCAAAGCATTGAGTGCTGCTGCATAAGGATTTGTAATGAGGTTTCAGCCTCTGCATTTCTTTATGCAGCAGCACTTTTTTAATGCAAAAATATTTTTCCACCTAAAATATACATTTTCCACTTGAAATAATATATATAAGTATGTTATAATCTTATTAGCTATATGCGCGAGTTATTTTTACTTAATATTTGCTAAAGGAGAATTACAATGAACTACGGATATTTTGACCTTAATAACAAGGAATATGTAATTACACGTCCTGACACTCCATCTGCCTGGACAAACTACCTCGGCGACCCTGAATACGGTGCTATGATTTCAAACAATGCTGCCGGCTACAGCTTTGTTAAATCAGGCGCAAACGGACGTATCACACGTTTCAGATTCAATTCAAATATGGCTCTGCCGGGAAGATACATCTATATAAGAGATAACGATTTAAACGACTACTGGTCAGCTTCATGGCAGCCTGTCGGCAAGCCTCTTGACAAATTCAAGAACGAATGTCGTCATGGTACTGCTTATACAGTTATCACTTCCGAATACGAAAACATCAAATCAGAAACAAGCTACTATGTTCCATACGGTAAAACATACGAAGTATGGCGCACAAAAATCACAAACAATGACAACAAAGACAGAAAGCTCTCTGTTTTCGGCTTTGTTGAATTTACAAATGAAGACAACTATGAACAGGATCAGGTTAACCTCCAGTATTCACTCTTTATTTCACAGACTAAGTTTGTTGAAAACAGAATTATGCAGACTATAAGTGAAAACGGCGGCAAGGACTGCAGATCAAGATTCCTCGGTGTAGTAGGTGCCCCTGTTACAGCTTCAAACGGAAGCCTTTCAAACTTCATAGGTGATTACAGAACATACTCAAATCCTGTCGCTGTTGAAAGAGGAAAATGCGACAATGTAATGAACTTTAACAGCAACTCATGCGGCGCACTCCAATCTGATATCACAGTAAAAGCAGGAGAAACAATTGAGCTTATCTATATTCTTGGTCAGCGCAATTCAGAAGAAGCCGCAGCTATCCTTAACGAATACAAGGAAGCTGGTAAAGTTGACGCTGAAATCGCTCAGCTTAAGAATTACTGGCATGGTCAGCTTTCAAACTTCAAGGTTGAAACTCCATCAGATGAATTCAACAATATGATTAACGTATGGAACGCTTATCAGTGCTTCATCACATTTATCTGGTCAAGAGCCGCTTCATTCGTTTACTGCGGACTCAGAAACGGCTACGGCTATCGTGATACTGTTCAGGATATTCAGGGTATTATCCACCTTGATCC
>JAEIGA010011788.1_pt1 | contig 13256 bp, 15 predicted proteins | sample 9270691 | NCBI WGS metagenome assembly JAEIGA01 (sample SAMN17057246, study PRJNA624740) | gut metagenome | biome: biome; isolation source: fecal sample | host: Bos grunniens | place: China: Xizang | collected 2019 | reverse complement strand
TATTCACTTGTATTATTTACTTTAATTGTATTGTTTTCTAAGAATAATTGAGCATTAGTATAATCAGAATCACTTATATAGGATAATACAACCCCTTGTTTTTGACTCTTTATAAAACCTACTACTTGTTGTAGAGTTTTAAAATATTTTTTATTTTTAGATATATAACTACCATGTATTTTGTTATAAGTATATATAATTACATCTGTTATTTTTGCAGTAGGCTCCTTACTTTTACTTTGTTCTTCTTTGTATTTTAGAAATGAACTATCTGTAGTAAAATCAATCTCTTTACCACTAGAAATCATATCATTATATAACTCTGTTATAAAATATCTTTCTGATTTAGTAATAGGATATGCGAAATCTTCTTTGATTTTTTTAATAAAAACATCTAAAGGCATTTTATATAAAATAGCATATTCATCATAATTAATTCTTAAATAAGATTTAATGGTAGCTGTTAATCTTGTATTTTCAGGAATAATTATAATTTTCTTATTATGAATATGAGCATGCTTAGAAATATCATAAGGAAATCTAGAAGAAGCCAAATATATCTTATTATTTCCTATTATACCTTTAAGATTAGGAAATGTGCAATTTAAGATAGTTTTCAAACCATCTAATTCAGATTTAAAGCTAACACCTTTATATGTAAAACCTATACCTAAATCTTTAGGAATGAATGATACACTACCACGAAAACCTTCTTCACCATAAACTACTGCTTTATTTTTAATACAATTAAAAGATATACTTTTAGAAGATGCTTTAAAGTAATCATACAAATTCGTGTAGTCTCTTTTTACATTCTTTTGTATACAATCTAGTAGCTCTTTTTTGGCTTCTATTAATTTTTCTTTTATTTTATTCTTTGTAGATTCAGTATAAATAATATTTTCTCTATTAGGAGTTACTTCTAACTCTCCAATATCAAATTTTATAACTATAGATGTATTATTTATAGAACGTATAAAATCTGTGAGTTCATGACCATAATTTAAATTTAGTTGATATGAATCCAATGGATATAACACATTACCTAATAATAATTTATGCCTTACAACTTCAGATGCTACAGCATAATTTTTATATCTTTTAATATTTATATCATTAAAATTACAATATAAATCTTTAGAACATTCTACATAAACATTAGGGAAAAACACTATATAATCAAGAGCAGAAACATAGCTCTGTAATTTAGATACATTCTTAATAGAAATTTCTACTCCATCTTTTTCATCTGTGGGTAAGGTTGCTACTAAATTTGTAGTAATAGAATTACCGCTTTTACACATAATATATAAATACATAGTGCCTTTATAATATGAATTTATATATACAGTATTACTACAAGCTAGTGCACTAAATCGTCCAATTCCAAATCCACCTATGAAATCATTGCTTTCTCTTTTAGTACTACTACCAATATTACAGAATATATTTTTAAATCTTTCTGGTGATAATCCCACACCAAAATCTCTAACTGTAATACTGTTGTCTTTAGAATCAATTTTTACTAATACAGGAGTATCAGTATTACCTGCTTCTACATGAGAATCCCAAGCATTACTAACAATCTCTCTAACAAAAGAATTTTCAGGAGCTGAATATAAGTTGGATGATAAAAGAGTAGTTATAAACTCTAAATTTTTAGGGTCAATTCCTGTTTTAAATTCTTGTACATCACCTATAACTTCTACAGTACTATTTTCTGCATTAATTATCATATTAAATTTATTTAAAAAAATAGGGGAAGATTTCTCTTCCCCTATAAATTATGCGTTACAAATTGCGTCTACTTCTGATTTAAGTAGAATCCTCTTTTTACCTAGAATTTCAACCAGTTTAGTAAACTTCGCTTCAACTGTGCCAGACATACTGGGAGACTTTTCTCTTTCTTTTTTAGACTTCTCAGTTTCAGCTTTAAATATAAGCTTCTCTAGTTCAATAGTACTTACATTAGTAAAATGTCTATTAAACTTCTTTTTAACTTCCTCTGTCAAACCTAGAGCTCTAATCTCATCATAAAGTTCTTTTCTAGTCATCTTTAAATAGTTTTAAAATATTTTCTTTAAATTTATTTTTATCATTCAGTAATTTGTAATAGTCAGATATATCTTTGCCTCCATCGAATTTAGGTAAAACTACATTAGTAAATCCTGTTAACTCAGATAGCTTTTTACCATCTAATAATCCTGCAGAATCATTATCGAATAATATATATACTTTCTTATATCTTCTTTTTAATTCTTTTATAGCAGTACTACTAATTTTATAACCTTCTCCTTGGGTAGCTATACTTGGTATTCCTGTATTACACCATAAACACAATGCATCCTTTAGTGATGCACATATACATATTTTATCTCCATATTCAGGAACTTTAGTCCATAAAGAAATAACAGATGTATCATGTTTATTAGACCATTTATATCCACTTTTATTAAATGGTTGATATATTTTAAGAGTAATTTTTCCTTCTTTTCGTTCTACATAGGCATATGCATACTTGTCTGCACCTAAAATATATGTGCTGTTACCTTTGATTATAATTTTATGTGAAATAGGGTAGACTTCTGCATACTTCAACCACTCTAAAGATATACCATAGGAATTCCAATACTCAATATCATGTTCTTTCCAATCTCTAATTCTACATTTTAGTTCTGAATTACTATCCTTTGTACTTCTTATAGTACATTTTCTATCTACTTGTATATTAATACCTTTAACATTAATTTTAGAAATGTCATTAGTCAATTTAATCAATACATCAGAATAACTCATATTCCACAATTTAGTCAACAAATCTATTACTCCTCCACTTTCTCCTGTGGAAAAATCCCTAAAATAAATTCTTGAACCATCATTGGAATAAAATCCAAATGATGGTTTATTATCTTTTCTTAAGGGACTTTGAATAACACAAGGAATTTCAGTTATACCAAGATAGTAATTTAAAATGTCTGATTCACTAACAACTTCTAAAATGTCACTAATACTCATCGAGTTTATTCTACCCTTACTGAATGCCATATTTATATCTTACTATTTACTTAAACCAAGGTGAAGATGTATCACCAGAATCAGGCAAATCATTAGAACTTGTAAAATCTGTAGGCTCTACAGTATACTCTTTAAAGTCTACAACACTAAATTCTACATTAGAATATGCACCAGCATTCTTTCTATTAGTAACATCTTCATCTAGTTTACTATAATCACTTATATTATTTTTAAGGAATTTCTCTGTATAAACAGCCTGATACTGTTTACCATCATCTGTAGTCTTAACACCAAATAATACTTTTACTTTATTATTAGGTCTCATAGAAATAATTTCCTGCAACTCAGAGAAATCACCTTTAAAGTAATTATCAATACACTCTAGACCAGCCTCACAATCAGATGGATTATCATGAGTTGACCACACTCCTGTCTTACTGTTATACACATCAACATTAGGAATATTTAGATAACATTTCAAGAAAGAAACAAGATTTTCCTCTCCTACATATGCAGGTCTATATCCAGCATCAATTTTAGCAGGCTGACCATTGCTATATACAGGAATCTCATGTTTATTACATTGTTCCTTAGTTACCCAAGCTGTTCTACCGTATTTATCAATAACCTGAACTTTAGTATTATCTCTATTAAATCTAAACTCCTTTCTTAGGAACATAGCCATATTAATAGGACTAACCTCCAAACCTACTTTAGTAGCATCTGGTTTAATATAAAAACTTAGTCTTACATTAGGAACTTTATTACCATTAGACTCAATCTCTCCTACATAGTTAGGCTCCTCATCTAGGGAAATGTTTAACATCTCCTCCATTTTAGCTTTATTTGGATTTACTCCAAGTACAAATACTGGAGCTACTCCAACATATCTTTTGATTGAATTACCCTCAGTGGTCTCTTTACCACTAGCAAATGCCATAAATACTTTATTATCTTTCATATTATATGTTTTTATTAGTTAAGTTCAGAATTAGGAAGGTCCTCTACAGAATTATACTCAGGACACTCTGCAACCATAGCAACCATCTCTGTATCAATTACAGGAATAACAGTTTCTGGATATTTTAGTACAAACTTAGTAATTTTAATAGGATTACCATCTTTGTTTACTTTACCAGTATCTGTTACAACTTTATCAAACAAATCTTCAGAACCAAAACCACCTGTAATAGCTTTAGTAGGAGCATCTGCAGCAGCAATAGCAGCATTTAGTGACTCTAGTTCAGCCTGCAATGCAAGCATTTTAGCAAGTATTCTATCTCGTTTACCAGTATACTGATTAACATTTTCTGCTGTTCTTTTCATAGCAGCAATAGTAAATTTCGAAAATTTCTTTTCCATGTTTTTATTGTTTTATTGTATTATTAATATTTTATTGTCTTTTGTTATTTTGATTATATTAAACTTATTTTCATAGTAATTTAATGCATATGTAAATATATCACTCATTACTGGAAAATTAGCTAATATTATTTGAATGAAAGTTTCTGTACTTTCTTCATCTTTATTATGAATATTACAACAATAATCTTTTAGTATTTTGCTTACATCTTTACTACTAAGATTACCTTTTATATAATATTTTATAGATACTTCTTTAATATATTCTCTATCCATAATATTCCTTAGCTGCTTGCACTACAGCTCCCAAATCATTTGGAATACACAAAGGAAACATTCCCACAGGACTCTTTGCTGGATACACTCCATCATCATTTGTTACAAACTCTCTAATAGACTTTTTCTCTTTTTCATCAAAAGAAGATTTTCCATAAAGAACCACTTCAAATTTTCCTTCTGGTGTAATATAAGAATCTACCATGTTGCCTGTAGATTTATATCTATAAGATATACTGTCTCCATTTTTATCTTTATACTCTTCATAATGTGCCAAACAAATAACATTTTTATTCTCAGGAACAGTATTTATAGCATCAAAGATAATACCCATATTATAACCAATCTTCTTAGGGGTCAATTTGTTACCCATAAGGCTTTTTATCCTCATGTTCTATACCTTCTTGCATAGTTAGTATAGTTCAGCATATATTTTCATCCTTTATCAGGAGTTGGACACTCGTGGATACATTATATTCTCTTATTATAAGAGGTTCAGTATCTATGCGTTACACTGATACAGTCCTTTTATCTACTGTATTTAGCACGGTATTAAGTATTAATTCTTTTCTTTTCAAAAACACTGTAGCTCCTTTATAAAGATATTCATAGATTTTAGGAGCAACTTTTAAATTCATACTAAAGTGTAAACTCCAATAATCTGTATATTTTCTATTCTCTTTATAAATGTAGCTTTTTAATTCTGGAATAGCTGTTGTAATCTTATTTTTAATTTGTTCTGCAAACAACTCAGAATTACAAATCATACTAAAATGATGCCTACCTATAGAACCATCCCCATCAATAAATCCTCTTATAAAATCTCTTTCAAATTCTTTTGGGATTTTAGGGAATTCAAAGTTATATAAGTATGTTTTTCTAGGTTGTATATTATAAATAGTCCTTAAATCTGAAACAAGTTCTTTATCACAAATTTGAAGTATAGTAACTTGTTTACTATTTTCTCGTTTAGGTTGATAAAATCTTAGTTTATTATTAGGAGCTATTTCTTTTTGAATTAATTTAATAATTTCATCATCTTCTGAAATACAACCAAACCTCAATCTAATAAGTTTACTAGGTCTATCTTTTCTAACAGATTCTTCAATAGAACCATCCGCTACTATATAGCCTAAAATATACGCTTTAACTTCAGAATCAATTGATTTAAAATAATCGCTTTTGTGTTCTTTTTTATTTCGAATTAAATTTCTCATATTTATTTATATTTTGGTTGGCAAATATATAAATAAATAATGAGATATGCAATACCCTTCACCGTTTTTGCCCAATTATTTTCACATAAATTACTTTATGCAGGGACACTCACTCTATCCCATCCTCCTTTGAGAGCATTTTTCATATAATAATCTTGTGAAATATAGTTCATATCATCTAGTACTATATTTTCATAAGGAGAACTAGGATGTGCTAACATAGTAATAACCTTAGCTACTACTTCAGCATCTGTAGTAATAATTCTATTTCCTTCAGTCAATTTATCAGGAGTAGTAATTTTAAATTTACTATTAGCTCCTCTAAATGGAAGGGGTTTGTTAACACAACTAATCAAATAAGTTGTTTTTGGGTCAAGACCCTTAATACCAAGTTCTGGAATTTCACCAATAGAAGTAGACTTACCAAAACCTGATTTAGCTAAAATTAATGCTTTCATTAGTTTTAAATTTATTAATTATATTTTTTATAGAAAAAGACAAAAACGCTTTTCCTTGTGATTTAGCATTTATTGCATTTAAATATTTATATACTTTATCTATTTCACTTTTATTATCTGGCCTAGGTAATTCACTGAATTGACATACTGCACCATCAAAGAATAAGGGACATAGTCCACCCATTTCACCATCTCTGTTTATACAGACCTCTAGAAATCTAATATTATCTCTAAATTTAGTAATATCATATCCTTCATATTCTCTCAAACCAAATCTAAATGGAGAAAATAATCCAAGAACTATATTACTATCTCTACTAGTATATTTACTATCACCAAGACCTGCAACAGATGGTCTGACTCTACCTAATTTAAAAGCCTCATTTCCTTCTGATTCAAATGCTTGCTGTTGAATAACTATAGGAGAAAATTTATATCTATTTCTTAAATATTTAGCTAAATATTCACTTAATTTATCCATAGATTGTTTAAGATTCATACCTTTTTCTACATCAATAAGATTAATGGTATCTATAATAATCAATCTATATTCATTTGGATTATCTTGTTCATATCTATCAAATACTTGAACTTCTTTTACATTTCCATGTTCATCTTTATGTTCTACTTTTTTAGTATAAACAGTTCCATGTTCTTCAGCATATTTTCTACAGTATTTATATATACCAGTAGGATTTCCTGGTTCTTCAGGAAATATAATATGTTCTTCAAAATACTTTATAATATCTTGAATTTCTGTTGATTGAATAATATCAAGTATTCTTTGTGGTAATGCTTTAGTGGTACTTCTTAAATCTCTAGGACTTATTCTTATTTCACCTTTACTATAATCATATAACAACCAAGATATAAATCGCTGCATAATTCTTTCAGGAGTTTCCTCTAAAGGAAAATATAGAATCTTCAAACTAACATCTGTTTTATTATAATAACAAAATAATAAAGGCTTATAAATAAAAGTAAAAGAAGTGAACTGTGATTTTCCACCTTTGGTAAAACTAGTTACAGTAAGATAACAACTTTGTTCTATTCCAATAAAGTCTTTACTAAATCTTTCAAAAGGAGATGGAATACAATTTAAATTACCTGATAATATTCTTTCCCTTCTTTCCTTTAAGTTATGTAGAACTCTATTTCTTAGTGTACTCATCTCAATGTTACCTCCCAATCATTTTTTAATGCATCCTCTTGACCAGCATTTTCTAAGAAAGACATAAAATTAGATTTTATTTCCCCTGTAATTTTATCTGTCTTTAGAATAAAATACTTAAGAAGTTCCATATACCTATAATCTCCATTAAAAGATTCAACATAAGCTTTTGTTGCTCTAATAGCATCATCTTCTGTAAATGTGCAATTAAATTGAGTTGTTATAGTTTTAAGTTTTCTAGCAATAACAGCTGTAGAATCTCTCCAAGGATATGAAGTTCCTGGCTTTTTGCCTGTAGGATATACTTCTTTCATTTTGATAGCTAAAGCTTCATATTCAGAATCTTTATTAACAACTCTTTTATCTGAATCTATTAAGACACCTGTTATTAAATCTTTAGTATTATTACTTAAAACTAATGATTCATTGTCATATAAATTAGCATCTACAATACCTTTGTTAATTAAAGATTCTTTTATCTCACTATAAGAAGACTGCCTAAGATTAAGAATAAGGACTAAAAATTCGTCTAATGTAAGATTATTTTTTTCTAGTATTTCTTCATCAATTGTGTATCTCATATTGTTATCTCATAAGGATTATTTATTACTTTAATTAATTCAGGATTATAATCCTCTAACATCTTATTTACTAATTCTTCCTCTCTAGTACCTTTATAATAAGGTATTATTATAATAGGATTCTTATGTCTTAATATACGACCAAGACGTTGTTTTACAATAATTTCAGAACTATTAAGATTAGCATAAATACCTACTCTACAATTAACAAGATTCATACCCTCATTTAACATATTACATGCTGTTATATGATTTATATTCTCACTGTTAAAATTTTGTAGAATTTTTTCAGATTCTTTATTCTTACTATTTATACAATAACTTCCAAGTTCTTCTGTTTGTAATATATTATTACAAAAAGTTAAAGTTCTTTCTTCTTTTAATATATCTAGAATAGATTTTATGGTAGGATTCTTTTTTTCTGCTAACCACTTTAATCTATCTCCACTTAATCTCAACCATTTATTCTTAAATATATCACTTTTAGTCCTCATATATCTATTCTTCCAATATTCGATTTGACTATCTAAGTCTTCTAAATATTGTTTCTGAGTACAATATACTTTGACTTTATATTTCTTTTGCTTAATAAAAGACCATCTAGTTGCCCAAGGTGTTTCTATCAAACCTATTCCTTTAGGATTCTTTATTATTGATTCTGTAGGAACACCATTAGATAAAGAAAGTGGTAATAAATACACTTTAGGGTCTGGCAATATTTCTTCATCTATAGCTTCCTTCATAGATATTTTAAAACAATATATGTCATTAAATAATTTATGAAGGTTTTCTCGTAATTCTCTTTTTATTGTAGCTGAAAGAAATATACTATTACTTATTGTATAATGGTCTAATGCTTCTTGACATCTTTCTGATAAATGTTGGCATTCATCAAATATAACTAAATCCCAAGTTCCTACATGTTTAGGAATAGAAACATAAGTACTAAAAGTAATAAAATCTAACTTACTTTTAGCCTTCCATTTAATAATTTCATCTTCCCAGTTTTTTATTAAAACCAATCTAGGAACAACTATAAGTATCTTAGGAGTATTAATATTACTTACAATACTCTTCATTCTATCTATAGCTAATTTAGTTTTACCGAAAGAAGTTGGCAATTCTAATAGAATATGAGCATTAGATATATTCATTACCTCTTTCTTTACCTCTTCTCTTGTCATTATTATCTAGTTATATCTTTAAATAAATTAGGAACTGTACCATACTGAGGTAGTTTACCATCCCATTTCTCAATCCACATTTTCTCCAAAATAGCTGGAGTTAGTGCCTGCTCTCTCAATCTGTTAGCTTCTGCTTCAGCTCTAGCTGCTACTAATAGTTTCTCTGCTTCTGCTTTTGCTACTGCCACTTCATTTTCTACCTGTAATTTCTGTTGTACTGCTCTATTTTTTGCATCAATAGCATTTTCATATGATTCAGGATATCTAATACCAGGAGTTAATTGCTCCAAGTCAAATCCTTCTGTTTCTAGAGCTGTCCTTACTTTATCTTCAAAAGATTTATCTACAGCACTTCTCATAGATACTATTTCATCTGCATTATAATTATTAAACTCAATTCTAGCAGCATCTTTTATAAGTACATATAGAGTATGCTCAATAACATCATCTAAATCTTTTCTGTATTTCTTAAATATAGTAGGTGTTTTACCATCTTGAATTTTAATTAGAGCACTAGGGTCTATAGTAAATTTACTACCATCTTTTGAATTAACTTCAAAAGCAGGATAATCTACAGTTTGAACAAAAGTAGGGTATTCATATACCATATTTACAAATGGATTATACCAAACCATTCCTGTAACAAGTTCAACCTCATCCACACCTTTATCACTACCATAAAGATTTACTTTAATACCTTCATGTCCAGCATCTATTCTGCAACAACAAGAAGACACAGATACTGCTACTATAGCAGTAAATAGTATAAATTTAAATATGTTTTTCATGTTTTTTTATTGTAATTTTTGTTAAAATACGTGTTTCAATCATTGAATATGATGTAAGAATTACGAGAAAAAAGCCAAGAATATTACATAAAGTATTAGGCATTGTTACTAGCTCTAGTGATATAGTAATAACAAATAACCAAATAATTATTCCTAAACAAAGTTTAATTAAAGTACTTAAATTCATTTCTTTTTATATAAAATTATATATCCTCTCTCAGTACTATTTATACCTTTATCATACCATAATATAACAGCATCTTTAGTACTATCAATATAAGGGTTATAAATAATATATAATAATACTACTGCAAAAAATAATAAAGTTTTAATCATCAAATACTTGATAACTATAAGAAGTACCTCCCAAATGTTCAGTAATTCTTTGTAGATGTGCCTCTAGTCTTTCTTTCTTTGAGAGAGGGTACCATTTTTCAGGAAGTGAAAATACTGGACAATATTGAGCATCATCTTTCTTGTTTTTAGTTTTAGCTGTCATATATTCATATGCTTCCTTGCATATATTAATAATCTGACCAGCTTCATAACAAGTTCTTGTTCTAAATTTAATAGTTTCTGTTCCTTTTTTATCTTCTACCTGCATCTTATGGTAGACAAATCTTTCTTTTGGGTTTTTTGAGCACTCCTGCTCGCTCATCATCACTCTGCCTGGCAGTTTGATATTGAGACTTAATTTAATTTCACTCATAGTTTAAAAATTATAGATACTAATATTCCAAATTAAAAGTTTGGTGCTTTGCGAGCTTATTTATGTTGTAAGTATCTTAGTCGGGGAAGCAGGATTCGAACCTGCGTCACTAGCTCCCAATGCTAAAAATATGTTATTATAAGTATCTTAAGATACTATAATAAGTGTCCTAACCACTAGACGATTCCCCGAAATTTAGCTACTTAAAATTATAATGATTACAAATCATTTGCTCTACCATTGAGCTAATTTGTTATAAAACAAATATGGGAGTCGAACCCACACAGTATTATTTTTGTAAGTAGCTATAACGCATAGCTTAAATTTATACTAAAACAAATTAAGCTACGAAACTCCTTCTAATTATAGATGAGCTAGCGGCGAGGGGAGGACTCGAACCTCCATAAGCAAATTCCCTAAATTTGTGTGTATACCTTTTGATAGTTAAATTATTGTAAGTATCATAGATACTAAATCAATTAATTTCACCACCTCGCCAAAAAATTGTTACTTAATTTATAGATTATCAATCTATTGCTCTAACCGACTGAGCTAATTTTCTACGCAGAAAATGTAGGAGTTGAACCTACGCAAATTTATTTTTGTAAGTAACATAGTAGGGGAGATTGGACTCGAACCAATAATCTCATGTGTTTCAAACATGCGCTTTAACCTAATTTGTTTTTGTAAGTACTTAAAAATACTTAAATCATTAAGCTTCTCCCCTATGTAAAAATTTTAGACACTTTAATTACATACCAGAATCGAACTGGCTATACAAAGTTTTGCAGACTTTTGCTCTACCAAATAAGCTAATGTATTTATTTTTGTAAGTGTCTTATTTGTAAGTATGTAGATATTTCTATCTACATACCTGATATTGATACTTATTTGTTAAACATAAAAGTTATAGTGTGTGAAATATTCATTGTTAATGAAAGTCATTTAGTAGTGTTTAATTTGTAAGTATCACTTAAAAATTAGAGAACTAAATCTCTAACTATATCATATCTATTAGACCTATAGATAGATTGTAAAGGAGTATAGATATCAAATACATCCATATCCTTAAAGTTTACAAGGAACTGTTCAATCTGTGCTACATTAGATGGAATATAAATCATATTATCTATACCACTAAATCTATCAGCAGTAGCTTTCATTCTGTCTAGATAATATTCACTTCTATTAATATCTATAGCTACAATAAATGGTTTAAATCCAAAGTAATTTTCACATTTCCTCATAAAATCATTCATTGATGCTTCTGGACTATGTAGTGTATTCCATTCACCATCACTTATAATTGTCCAAACAGGATAATTTCTTAGTGCATCTAGTATAGCAGGATTTAATTTACACATTTTATATAATCCTTCTGGAATTCCACTAATATTAGTACATCCACTTTGAAATACAGCATCACAGAATGATTTAATTCTCTTATAGTTTTCTATAAAACTAAGTTCTGGTTTAACAAAAGGCTCCTTATTAATTTTAGCTACTTCTGTTCTTAGAATGGAATTTCTAGTACAAGAAGAAGAGTCAATATAACTATGCCAATGTGAATGACCATTAAAGAATCCTAATAAATTTCTACCATCATCATCTGGATTCTTAACCAAGCAAGCTGCAGCTATAAAAGAAGCAAAATTAAATGGTGCTCCTCTCATAGAACCTGAATCATCTATAATTACCAAACTATTGTATGGTAGATTTACTTTATTCATAAATGATTCTACTTTAAGTGCATCTAATTTATCATTTAAAATGTCATTATAAATATCTTTAAAATTAGTAGCACCTATAGTAACTTTGGCTTCTTTTTTAACTTTCTCAAGCTTGATTTTATCATCTTCAGATGCTTGTCCTTGTCTAACTTTCTCCTCAAGTACTCTTTGCTCTTTTTGCTTCTCAGTCTTATATTTCTCCCACTCTTCATACCAAGATTTCATATCAGGATATTTAAGTTTCTCATTAGCATCTTTAGAATAAAGAACTCTGTTCTTTACCCTATACCTAGCTTGAGCAGGAAGTTTATCAAACCAAGTTAAAAATGATTGTTTATCGAACTCTTTGATTTTACCAGAAGAAAATAGCACAGATTCTAATTCCTTATTATACTCTTGTCTCCATTTTCTATAACCAATAAAATTTGTATAAGCACCATTAGCTTCGTATTCCCAACCAATTTCTTTTGATAGCTCAATTAGAAAATAGGCTTTATGTTCCATAACTAATTTAGTTTCAGGAAGCATTTTACTATGTTTACTTCTTACTGTTAATCTAGGAAGTGTAAGAAATTTAGCTACTAAGAATTTGTTAAAAGGATTAGTACCTTTAACAATGCTATATACAAATTTTACTAGTTCTTTTCTATATTTAGTATCTTCAAATATATCATATATCTCTAATACTTTACTACCTTTGGTTTTAACTCTAGACCTAAATAGCATATCAAAACAAGAATATTCATTGAATAATCCTGCATGTAG
>JAEIGA010011787.1_pt1 | contig 13257 bp, 10 predicted proteins | sample 9270691 | NCBI WGS metagenome assembly JAEIGA01 (sample SAMN17057246, study PRJNA624740) | gut metagenome | biome: biome; isolation source: fecal sample | host: Bos grunniens | place: China: Xizang | collected 2019 | reverse complement strand
CAGATGTTTTAAACATAAATCAGAAACTTGAACTTGTTGGTGGTCGTGCTTTTATCAACGATTTAAGCTACAAAACAATCACAACAACTAACGTTGAATATTATGCAAAAATTGTTCAAGAAAAAGCAATTAAGCGCTCTCTTATTAATGCAGGTTCAGAAATCATCAGCACAGGTTATGATTTAAACCCAATTGAAGAATCATTAGAAGTGGCAGAAAAATTAATCTTTGATATTGCTTCTCAAAAAGCATCTCAAGCGTTAGCTCCAATTAAAGATCTAGTTTATGATACTTATGCAAAAATTGAAGAACGTTACCAAAACAAAGACAAACTTACAGGAACTCCAACAGCATTCTATGATTTAGATGCAATGACAAATGGATTACAGAAATCTGACTTAATTATCCTTGCAGCACGTCCTGCGATGGGTAAAACTTCTTTCGCTTTGAACATTGCACAAAATGTTGCTTTAAAAGCTAATATTCCAGTCGCAATCTTTTCTTTAGAGATGTCAAAAGAACAGCTTGTACAAAGACTTCTTTGTTCTGAAGCAGAAGTTGACACACAAAGACTTAAAACTGGTAATATGCAAACAAAAGACTGGGAAAAATTAGCCGTTGCGATGGATGCATTTTCTCAAGCCCCGATTTATATTGATGACACTGCAGGTTGTACAATTACAGACCTGAGAGCAAAGTGTCGTCGTTTAGCAATGGCAGAAAAAAATCTTGGGTTAATCGTAATTGACTACTTGCAACTTATTGAAGGCACTGGTAGAGAAGATCGTATGCAACAAATTTCAAGCATTTCAAGAGGCTTAAAAATCCTTGCTAAAGAATTAAACGTTCCTATTATTTCTCTTTCACAGCTATCACGTGCTGTTGAAGGCAGAACAGATAAAAGACCAATGCTTTCTGACTTAAGAGAATCTGGTTCTATCGAGCAAGACGCCGATATTGTAATGTTTATTTATCGTGAAGATTACTATAATAAAGGTGAATCTGAAGAAGAAGAAAATATCAAGGCTTCTTCAAAAGGTTTGTCAGAAGTAATTATTGCAAAACACAGAAACGGTCCTGTTGGAACTGTTAAATTGTTATTCCAAGGCAATATTACTAAATTTAAAAACCCTATTGATCAAGCATTTGATGCGTTTTAATATTTTATGATATTAAATGTTTGATAGGTGATTTATTAGTTTGTTCAGGTTTCTGTTCCAGCTTCCATTCCAATTTTTTATTAGAATGTCTGCTGGGCAAAGCCCTTTTAAGGTTAATTCTTTAATTGGTTCTAAGAATAATTCTTCACCTGTTTGTTCTTCTTTTAGGTATTTTTCTGCGATATTTAAAATTTCTTTTGCATAATCAAGAACTTTAGCTTTTTTAACTTGAGCGTTAAGTGTTTGTTTTGGAATATTAAATCTTAATTCTGCAAAGTCTTTGTACTGCAAGTGTTTGAACAATTCTTCGCAGTCTGATAATGCGGATTTGTTGTACATAATCCCTTTATAAATAGCTAAAATTGCGTATTTTAAATCCCCACCAACGCAGTCGTGATTTCTCAATTCGATAAAGTTTCTCATCCTAACTTCAGGGAAATAGAGATTTGCTTGAAGTTCGTAATCTTCTAGTGTAGCTTGGGTTCCTGCCCAACCGTTTTTTAAGAATTCTTCAAATGTTATATTTCCATTTATTTCGTATGGTATTTCATCTCGTTGGATAAATATCATTGGAGTTTTTAAAACACAGTCAATGTAGTCTTCAAATGAAAATTCTTCACTGATTTTTCCACAAAAACCACATCTATCGTTGTCTGTATTCAACCAACTTAGTGCTCTAAATGATTTATATCCAGTTTCAACAGAACCTCTAATCGGTGAATTTGCAAACATTGCAGTCATAAACGGGGAGAGTTTGTTTGCAAGTTTAAATTTTCTCATTGCATCTTCTTCGGATTCAAAATCAATGCAGCATTGAATTCCTGCGGTTTCTCGCATCATTACGTCTGACAAAATTCCCCACAAGTAGCGTGCCATAATTTTATAGCGTTTTTTAGGAATTAAGTTTATGGATTTGTTGGTTGAGTATGGTGAAACTCCATAATCTAGCAAAGTTATTCCCATTTGTTGTGCAATTGGTTGAAGTGCTGAATTGATTGTGTTTATTTTGTTTTTTAAGTTGAATATTGTTCTTTCAGGTTTTGCGCTAATTTCGATTTGGCAACCTGGTTCAAGGGTTATTGTATCGTGTTTGTGTTTTAGTCCAATAATATTTTTATCGTCTGTGATATAATCCCAAGTTTCTTCTTTTGCAAATGTTTCTAATAAATTTTTTATGCCGTATTCAGCCCAGTAATCAACGGCTTTGTAAGAGCAATGTGAGATAGGTAATCTTTCGTATTCTATTCCAATTTTAAATTCCTCAGCTCTTGTGTAACCTTTAGTGTATAGCTTTAAGATATCTTCTTTTTCTAGTTTGTTTTGTAATTTATACATGCCTACCCCTTATTTAAATATTATAACATTATTTAAAATATCAAATAAAATTTTGTAAACATTTAGCTTCTTGGGTAAATGTAAATGCTCATCTGTGTTATTATTTTTGTATGGCAAATTATTTCGAACGAGCAAAATTTTTTAGAACAAAAAAACGTTTAGGACAAAACTTTCTAATTGATGGAGAAGTTATTCAAGATATTATTGAGTTTGCAAATATTTCTCCTGAAGATACAATTGTTGAGATTGGTCCTGGAGTTGGTTTTGTTACAGAGCAACTTGTAAAATATGCGAAAAAAGTTATCGCAATTGAGCTTGATGAAGAGGCAATTAGAGAGTTGAAAAAACTTGATGCTCCTAACCTTGAAATAATCCATAATGACGTGTTGAAAACTGATTTATCAGCTTTAACTGACGGTGAATTTAAGGTTGTTGCGAATATTCCGTATTATATTACAAGTCCGATTATTGCTCATTTGCTTGGCGAAATAGATGACTTGAACAATAAAAATCGAAATAAAATTAAAGATATTATTCTAATGGTGCAAGAAGAAGTAGCAAGACGTATGGTTGCTGATGAGAATTCTCAAGGTAAACAATACGGCTTGTTGACTATTCTTTCTCAATTCTGGGCAGATGTAGAAATTTTACGTGTTGTTGGTAGAAAGTGCTTCTATCCAGCACCAAAGGTTACTTCTGCGTTGGTTAAGCTTGATGTAAGAAAAGAGCCAAAGCTACAATTGTCAGATTATTCTCATTTTAGAAGAACTATTAAAGCTGGGTTTGCTCAACGTAGAAAAAATATTAAAAACTGTTTGTTAAATGGTGGTTTTTTGCGTGAAAATGTTTCATCAGCATTAGCTAAATTAGGAATTGATGAAAATACTCGAGGTGAAAAGTTGTCTATCGAGACATTTGGAAAACTATCAGAAGCATTATTAGGTAAATAAAATGAAGAGTATTAAAATTCAATGTCCTGCAAAGATTAATTTGGACTTGAAAGTTATAAATAAAAGAGAAGATGGATTTCATAATATCGAAAGTGTTATGCAAACTATTAGCTTGTATGATTACTTAACGATTTCGGTTGAGGAGTCAGAAGAAATAAAGATTACTTTATCTGGTACGAGTGATGAAATCCCTTATGATGAGCGCAATTTAGTTTATAAAGCTGTGGTGTTATTCTTAGATGAAGTTAAAACTTCGCCATTTGCTATTAATATATATATAGAAAAACATATTCCAATTGCGGCAGGTTTAGCTGGAGGAAGTACAGATGCAGCAGGCGCTTTGTATGGTTTGAATAAGTTATTTAATAATGTTTTGTCAGATAGTGAACTTCATAATCTGTGTGCGAAATTGGGTTCAGATTTGAATGTATGCCTTATGGGAGGACGTTTACAGACTTCTGGAAGAGGTGAAAATGTTAAGCCTTTATTATTTGAAGAATTTGATGTTAATTTAATTAAGCCGATTGCTCTTGGTATTTCCGCTAAAGAGGCATATACAAAATTTGCGTATAAGTTCGCTAATGGTATTGATATGGATGCTAGAAAAGACTTTGAGAATGACTTAGAGTGGGCTATATTAAGTGATTATAAAGAGTTACAAAATATCAAACAAAAATATCCAAAATCAATTATGACCGGTTCTGGATCTACGTATTTTTCTTTGGTAAATGAATTTTCTGATGATGATGGTTATTGGGTTAAGAATGGCTTAAAATCAGTGTGTTTAGGTGTTAAGGAAGTTTAGTTTTCTGTTATTTTTTGTTTTTTATTGCGAAATGTTAACAAAAACTTGGTGAATATTAAAGTTTACTTCTATGGTTGCCGACATGGCATGTAGTAAAGGTTAACTGTGCATGTTTTGTGTAGAAAGGACAGTGAATGTTTTACAAAACCGCTAGAGGCAAACCAAGTTAATTTAGTCCTAAAACTTAGCATCTTAACATTTCTTAATTAGCTGTAAGCCAGTTATATATAGAAAGTAGATACTAAGTATATACTTTGTAAATATTTTTTAGCAATTTTTATAAAGTACAAAACGTTTATTAATTCATAGTGAAATATAATACAAGTTTTCTATAAGAAAGAAAGGACACAAGAAATGAGTGGCGAAGTGAACAAAGTAAGCATTGCACAATTGCAGGCAAAAATTACTGAGCTTAGAGGTCAAAATACCGACGAGGCGCGTGCTGAAATCCAAAAATGTTTAACGCAAATTGGTGACTTATTGAAAGGTGCTGGTAAAGTTGAAACTACTGGTGGTGATTTGAGCATTTCAGCAGAAATGGGTTTCCACCAAAACAACAAAATTGCAGATGAAGAAGTTCAAAAACAAATGGGCGAGTACTCAAGAGATGGCGCTGGCTCAAAAGATGCAGCAAAAGCTAACATTAAAAAAGAATTTGGTGAAGGTGCATTAGATGATGCTGCATTTAAAGCTAAAGAAAAAGAATTAAAAGCTGCTGAAAAAGAATTAAAAGAGCTTCAAAAACAGGAAAAGAAAATCAAATATGATAAGAATGACCCTGAAGCATTCAACAAAGCTCAAGCTGAAATTCAACCAAAATTAGCAGCTGCAAGAGATAAGATTGCTACATTACAAAATGAAATGGTTGATATTAAAGCAGCTAGACGAGGTGATAGTAATAAATTCGCTAAGAAGTTTGAAAAAGCTGCACACAAAAACTATGATCAATATGAAGAAACTCAAGATGTACAATATGCATTCTTAGATAAGAAAGAAGCAGAAGCATTTGTTGAGAAAAATCCTGATGCTAAAGGTAAAACTACTGTTGTAAGTAATGATGATATGGAAGCTTTGAACAAGTTGTATAACGAAGGTAAAGCTAAAATTGAAGAAGCTGAAGCAACAGGTGATGAAGCTAAAATTGCAGAAGCAAAAGAACGTTATTGTGATTACGTAGAAATCTTTGGAACTAAAGAAGATGGTTCTGTAGATTATACAAACATTAACGTAAGAAAAGTACAAAACGTTTTAGTTGATAAATCTGGTGGCGATCAAAACTTTAACTTAGATGAAGTTGAAGTTATGGCTAAAGATATGAATATGAGTAAAGGTGAAATCAAACATTTGGCTAAGACATTTGGTTTCGGTAGAGAAAGTCAATTGCCTGCTAAATTAACTGCTGCTGGTATTGCGGCTGGTACTGCATTAGCTGGTAATGCGATTAACTGGGCTTTAGGTAATACTCATTCTCATAAAGGTCCTGTGACAGATACTAAAACAGTTCAAGGTGAAACGGTTTCAGGTGATGTTCATTGGATTGCATCAAATGGTGAAGAATTCTATCATTACTACGAAGCCCAAGGTGGTACAGCTGTAGCGACAGCCGTAGCTGAAGCTTGTGCTAAGATTCCAGCTGTTGGTCAGTTGATTGGTCCAGCATTGGCAGGTGTGACCGCATTCTTCTTAACAAAAGGTGCTACTGAAGATGCGTTTAATGGTGCTAATGTTGAAGAGGCTTTAGCGAATATTCAAACAGCAGATAAAGATGCTCAGCCTGTATTGAAGCAAATTCGCGATATGGAAATTACAGGTGATAAGAAAGTTGATGATGCAATTAAGGCTGCAGTAATTAAAGCTTCAATTGGTGAAGAGACAAAAACTGCTAACTTGAGAGAATTATCAAAAGCGTATATTGATTTAAGAAATACTAAAGAAAAAATCAAGCTTATCGAAGGTGAATTAAAAACCGAACCTGAAGCAACAACTGATACAACTCCAACAACCCCAACTGGTGCAACAGGTGCAACTGAAGCCACTGCTCCAACAGAACCAACTCTAGCTGACTTTGATGTAGAAAAAGATCCTGATGTCGCGGTTCGTACAGAATTGCCACGATTGAAACTTCGTGAAGGAACTTGGTACACATCACACGGATATGTTGGTGATGATGGTAAAGAATTGACACCTGCAGAAAGAAAAGAGGTTAAACGACTTCTAGAGCAAGATGCTAATAGAATTGCACTTGTGGATACAAATGGTGATGGTAAAGCTACTTATAATGATAAGAAAGTTTCATTGCCAACAGAGTTGACATTACCAAATGGTAAAAAGGTAAAACTTGCGGATGACGCTTATGATAGAATTATGAAATTACCAGCTCAAGAAAGCAAAGAACCAAAGGTAAATGCTAAATACGGTGTTCATGTCGCTAAGATTAATGGTAAATGGCATGTAATCGATCCAGCGAAAAATAATGCTCGTATTGCAGGACCATTTGATACTGAAGCTCAAGCAAAAGCAAAAGAAAAAGAGCTTGAAGATGCGGCAAATAAACCTAAAACTGAATAGTTTAAATGGTTAAATATAAAAACGGCGGAGTTTATTAACTTCGCCGTTTCTTTTTTTTCTTGCAAGTGTGTAAAAATTTTGCTAAACTTTTTTTATGGATAATTTGATTGAAAAACTTAAAGAGCTTGGGTTTAATTCGTATGAGGCAAAGGTTTATCTTGCTTTGCTAAAAAAATATCCTGCAACTGGGTATGAGGTTTCACAACTTTCTGATGTGCCTCAATCTCGTGCTTATGATGCTTTGAAATCTTTAGAAGGCGAAGGGGTTGTACATTCTACTTCAGATAAACCTCAAAGATATACTCCAGTTTCACCAAAGGAACTTACTCAAAGATTTAAACGTCGTATAAATTCAACTATTGATTATCTAGAAAAGAAATTACCAGCCGTAAATGAGTCTTATAATGAGCCTATTTATAATATCTCAGGGTATGATAAAAATATTGAAAAAATAAAAGAAGTTATAAATAATACAAAAAAATCTTTATATCTTGTGATTTGGTCTGTAGATTTTAAAGCTTTAGAAACTGAATTAACAAATGCTTATGATAGAGGTGTTGAGATTAAAATTGTTGGGTTTGATAATTTTCAGCCAACAATGGTTGGGCTTGTGTACAGGCATGAGGCTGCAAAAGAGATTGAAATGCAAGTTGGCGGGCGTTTAATTTATTTAGTTGCGGATTATATTGAAACTGTATTTGGTCGAATAGAATCTAATGTCGTTTGGTCAAAAAATGTTGATATTGCATATTTCTTAAAAGAATTTATTTCACATGATATGTATTTATTAGATGTTTCTCAGAGATTCCCAGAACAGTTAAAATACTTCTATGGTCCTGATTTTGTACGACTAAAAGAAAAGATTGCGGATAACAAATCTAGTTATAATTTGAAAGGTTAAATTAATTATAAATTATTTTTTACATTTACAATTTTTTACTTTCAAATTTCGATTTTAAGATTTATAATTAGTGTATATTGAACATGTATTTTGGGTAGATAAATTATAACTGGGGTAGTTATTTTATCTGGGAGATATTCTCAAAGAAAGGGAAAAATGAGCGGATATTGTTTTGAATTGATTACAGGTCCTATGAGTTGTGGTAAAACAGAGGAGTTGTTACGCCGTATTAGACGCTGTATCATTGCTAAGAAAAAAGTTAAAGTTATTTCGCCAGAAGTTGATACAAGAGCTAAAGGTGATTATATTGAATCAAGAAATGGCTTATGGCTTGATGCAATCAAGGTTAAACATTCTGTTCAAATTTTAAGTGCAGTAAAAGATGCCGAGGTTGTTGCGATAGATGAATTGCAATTCTTCGATTCTAATATTGCAAAAGTTATTACTCAACTGATGAATGAGGGTAAAAAAGTTATTGGTACAGGTTTAGAGTTAGATTTCAAAGCTGAACCATTTGGTTCAATGCCAGAATTGATGTGTATTGCAACTAAAGTTGATAAATTACATGCAGTTTGTATGAAATGTGGTTGCGAACATGCTACAAGAACTCAACGTTTAATTGACGGTCAGCCTGCTGATAAAAATTCACCACTTATTATGATTGGTGGAGATGAAACTTACGAAGCAAGATGTATCAAATGTTACGAGCTACCAGACGTAAATGCAAAGAAAAAATCATTAGGATTTAAACTTTTGCAGTTTAACAAAGATTAATTCATACAATAGATAAATGAATGTGGGATTTAAAATTTCACATTTTTTTTTATATGTGCTACTATAAACCTATAATAATCCTTTTTAAATGGAACTTTTCGAATGTTGTTTCGTCTAATAAGTAGAAGGGATTATTGGAGGTATAAATAAGAATGAGAAAACTAATGAAAAAAAGTATTATATTTTTAAGTGTTTTTCTATTTATGTTTGGTTGGGTAATTCGCTCAAATGTTCATGCTTCAACTCCTATTGAGTTGTACGATAATGTTTGGCGTTTGATTAATTCGAAATATGTTGACCAAACTAACAATGAGCAAGATTGGCGTAAATGGCGTCATAAGTACGATAATGTTATTAAAACTGACGCAGATGCTTATGTTGCGATTGAGACAATGGTTGCAAGTTTGAATGATCCATATACAAAATTTTTAGATCCAAAAGAATTTAATGAAGAAACAACTTCAATTAAGGGTTCTTTGAAAGGTATTGGTATTCAAATTGGTGTGCAAGATGGCAAATTGACAGTTATAGCACCAATTGAAGATACTCCAGCTGAAAAAGCAGGTCTTTTGGCAGGTGATGAGATTTTATCTATTGATGGTAAAAGTACAAAAGGGATTACTGTTGATAAAGCAGCTGAACAAATTCGTGGTGAAGAAGGAACTAATGTTGTTTTGGTTGTAAAACGTAAAGATCAAGAACCAAAGACTTATACAATTACCCGTGCCGAAATTGAGATTAAATCAATTTCACAAAAAGTTCCTGAATCTGTAAAAATGCCAAAAGATATTGTTTATATCAGATTGAGTTCTTTTATTAGTAGAAATGCATCTAAAGAGTTTTCTGATATTTTAGCTCAAAAGCCAGATGCTAAAGCGGTTATCGTGGATTTACGTTCAAATCCAGGTGGTTTGTTGAGTAATGCGATTTATATTTCTGATATGTTTTTAAATGGCGGAGCTATTGTAAGTACTGTTGATAGAGATGGTTATAAAGAAACTCAAAAAGCTGCTCGTGGTGTTTTAACAACAAAACCATTAGTTGTTCTTATTGATAAAGGCTCAGCTTCAGCAAGTGAAATTTTTTCAGGTGCTATTAAGGATAATAAACGTGGGGTAATTGTTGGTACTCAATCATTTGGTAAAGGATTGGTTCAAGAAATCAATAAACTTCCTAACAATTCAGGTATCAATATAACAATTCAAAAATATTTAACACCAAAGGGCACTGATATCCATAAAAAAGGCATAACTCCTGATGTTGTAGTTGAATTATCAGAAGATGATGTTAAAAACAAGAATGATGTTCAATTGAAAAAAGCAATCGAAGTTGCGCAGCAATTATCAAATGGAACTTATGTGGTTCAAAAATAGATAAGTGTTTATAAATAAAAAAGGGCTAGGTAACTAGCTCTTTTTTTATTGTGTTTTTTATATGTCCACATTATTTAAAAAATAGTTTTTAAATAACGTGTCGCAATACACTTTTTGTATGATTATTTCTGAAAACCTTTGCTATATTGTATTTACATAAGGTTGGGAGTTGTCCCAATGAGATTATAGATATACATTAGACCCATGTTTGAAGGAGTAATTTATGCTAACAAGACTAGCCTTAGTTGTTATGTTGTGCGCTTTGTTGTGCCAAAATCCAGTGTTTGCACTAGATAGAAATGAGATAGTATTAAAGGAAGAAAAATTAGCAACGGTATCGCCAATGGTTCCAAATATTGTTGAAATTAACAAAAATTTCCATAATAACGTGTCTGATTATATGAAAACTGAGCAATTTCTAAAACACGATATTGAAACTTTAATGTTAAGAAAAGGTAGCAAGTTTTATGTAAAATCTTGTCAACCATTATCTTCTGAAACTCCAGAGGGTTCAAGGGTTGAGTTTGAGGCCGAAACAAATTTATTTTCAGAAAATCAATTATCTAAAGTCGTTTTTACAGGCGAAGTAATCGAAAATAATCCTCCTCGTAGAGCTGGTAGAAGTAGTACTTTGAAGTTAGAAATTAAAAAAGTTAAAGTTGATAATATTTCTTATGCCGCAAGTGCGTATATTTCTAAAATGGGTAATAGAAGTGTTAGAAATGGGCTTTTAGCAGGTGTTCCTGTTTATTTTACAAATTTGGCAAATACTGCTGATGCTGGCACTGTAACTATTGATAAAGTTTATAAAGATCCTTGCCAATTTAGTTGTGAAACAGTAACAACTGCAGTAAGACCATTTTATTATATGGGTGCCTCATTGTTGCAACTTGCAGATTTATTACTTGTAGCACCAATTGCAAGTTTATTTAAAAAAGGTGAACCTATTGATATTCCAGTTGCATCATCTTTTGAAATCAAGTTGGCAAGAGATATGGCGTTATTGAGAATTTAAAATGGATTGAGATTTCTCAATCGTTTATTTAGATTAGAAAACTTTTAAGAAACTATTTAAAAGGTTGATGTAATTTTTATTAAGATTTGAAATAATGTATTTGTTATCACCCTTAGAGGAATTAGAGGCAATGAATTTACACGAGCAATGCTTACTTCGTTATTTAACTTATCCTGATGAGTTATCCTACACAACAGAAATTTTAAAATTGAACAATAAAATTCTTGAACAAAAGTTTGTTGTTAAAAATATTCTTGCCAATGTGTCTATGTTAAATTATACTGAGGGAGTAAAAGATTAACAAAATGCCTTAAAATGGGCACGGTTAACGAATATGTTTTCGTGTTTATTGGCAGAACAACAAGGGTTGGATTTATGTTGAAAAAGTTTTTATATACTCTATGGATTTCCGTTTTCGCAGTATTATTGTTTTTTAGTGTGAAAAACGGAAGTTTTGCTACGTTCATAAATTCTATGGAAAATAGGACTTTTGATATTCGTCAAAGTCTTATTGTAAATTCTGGCGTTCGTCAGCACAATAAGGATATTGTGATTGTTGCTATTGATGATGCTAGTTATGAATATATTTTAGATAATTATGGTGAATGGCCATTAAGACGTGATATGTATGCTAAGATGGTCGATTATATAGAAGTTCAAAAACCAAAAAGTATTGCGTTTGATTTCATGTTTGTAAAATCAATGAAAAGTAGTGCTAATGCAGATAGAGCTTTGGTTGAGGTTTTCAAAAAGTACGATAACGTATTTACTGCAATGAATTTAGATGATCAGCCTGCTGACTTACGAACTCCAGTGGCTTTACCTGAAAAATTGTCAGTAAAATTGGATAATCCTCAAGATGTTCACGTTATGGAATATTCAAATTGTCGTGTGATTTTAAAAGAAATTCTTGATGCAACATCTAATATCGGTATGATTAACGTATCTCGTTCTGAAGATGGTGTGTTACGTAAAATGCCTGTATATTTGAAATATCAAGATAAATTCTATCCACAACTTGGCTATATGGTTGCGACACATTATTTGGGCAAAGATGTTCCACTAGTGGTTGATGATGATGGTACAGGTGAAGGGCTTATCTTAAATTGGTATGGTCATACTGGAACCTTTGAAAATATTCCTATGTATAAATTATTAAAAGCTGTTGATGGTAAAGAAGCTTTTGATTATAATTTCGAAAATAAAATTGTTTACTTTGGCGCAACTGCTGCTAGTTTGTTTGATATTAAAACAGTTCCAGTTGATAAGGTCTTCCCAGGCGTTGAAGTTCAAGCAACTTATGTAAATAACGTTATTGATGGTAGTTTTATTGTAAAAACTCCATTGTGGGTAAATGTATTACTTGGTTTGGCTCTTAGTGTGTTGACTATTCTTTTTGTGTTAAGAGTTCCGTCAATGCCTGTTGCTTTAGGTTTATCTGCAACAGTTTACGGTTTGTATGTGATTTTAACTCACTACTTGATGATGTATCGTAATTGGTGGGTTGGAATTGTTATACCTTTAACTATTGCACTTCTTGCGTTTATTGGTGCTGTTATCGTTAAATACTTAATCAAATCTCGTGATTTTGATCAACAGTATAAACTAGCAACAACAGATGGTTTGACAGAACTTTATAATCACAGATATTTCCAAGAGCAAATGCAAAATCAAGTATCACATTCAGCACGTTATAATGTACCATTGTCATTGATTTTGGTAGATATTGATTATTTTAAAAAATTCAATGATACATTTGGACATCAGTCTGGTGATGCTGTGTTAAGACAAGTTGCGTTTACATTAAAGAAAAATGTCAGAGCGACCGATATAGTATGTAGATACGGAGGAGAAGAAATGAGTATTATCCTCCCTAATACAAAATACGAGGAAGCTGTTGCTATTGCTAATAAGTTATGTTCGCTTGTTGCATCAAAAGCTTGTAAGCTAAGTAACGGCAAAGAAAGCAATGTAACTATCAGTTTAGGTGTTGCATCATTTGGCGAAGAAGATGGACAAACTCCTGCAACAATGATTGAATCTGCAGATAAAAGATTGTATAACGCTAAAGAAAATGGCAGAAACAGAGTTAACTAATATATATGAGTAAATTTATTGAAAAACCTATAAATATCAAAGAATTACCAAAAGAATTTCCAATTGATTCTTGTTTGTTAGAAAACAACGAAAAACAAATTGGTCAAATTTGTGATTTTTTATTGGGTGATAAAAGTTTACTTCAAGTTAATGGCTTTAAAGGTAGTGGTAAATCTGAAATTGTTAATTTTGCAACGAATTTCTTAAATCAAGATGTTATTCATTTACATTATACTTGCTTAGAAACAACTATTTTAGATGATATGTTGTTGAGTTTTT
>JAEIGA010011786.1_pt1 | contig 13257 bp, 17 predicted proteins | sample 9270691 | NCBI WGS metagenome assembly JAEIGA01 (sample SAMN17057246, study PRJNA624740) | gut metagenome | biome: biome; isolation source: fecal sample | host: Bos grunniens | place: China: Xizang | collected 2019 | reverse complement strand
TATCGTGATAATATCCGCAATCTTTGCAGTGGATAATCTCGGGTCCAGCTCTTCTATTCCATGCGTTAATAGCATCCTGAACTGTGGTCTTGGTACCATAAACGCCATTTGTAAAATATGCCCCAGTGTTGGCCCCGCAGCAATCGCACTTTACCAAAGCGATCTCTATTTCTGCGTAAATATCAACCTCATGTTGCTTACACAGAATGGCGTGTCCTCCACAAAAGGGACAAGGTTTTAATTCAGTCGGCATATTCTTCCTCCAAATCCAGATCTACATCCTTAAATCTCGAATTGATCTTACCTATGGATGCAATAAAGGTGAAAGGCAAGGTAAGCCAGTAACCGATGTTATGAATCCACCACTCTATAACGGTGAGAGTAGTAGTTTTACACTGGGTATCCTCACACGAATCGGAAATATCTTTCTTCATCGTGCTAGGGTTCCAGGTATTATAGCTGTCTTTAACTTGAACGTGTTTTTTCATAGACCATCATCCTTTCATTATATAAAGAACTTTCATGTCCATGCTGAGACCGGGCTGTGAACCAATAGCTTTGGCTTTATCAAACAAGCTGGTATTATTTACGATATAATCAGCAAATACTTCAGAATATCCAAGAGCTACGAGTTCTTTAACTTCGATGAGGTTTCTTACATACTTAAGATCATGCTGCATAGCCAGAGCCTTCTGTTCAGCATCCCATGTATGTACATCCGCTTTTTCGTCGAATGTAGCGAATATCTCATCAGGAGTCAGCTCATACAAGAACTGAATGGATTTGGCAGCGAGCTTGTCGCGTATTTGCGGACAAAGGGTGATTGGATTCCAATAGGATGCGGTGATATACGAGGTCTTATACTTCTCACCATAATTCTCATAATCAGATTTACGTACCAACCCTCTTACTCTGAAAAATCTGTGACCATCGCCTATGTTATAATAGTCAAACACGTCCTTAAGGTCTCTACAGAAGTGGAAACCATTCTCACAGTCTACTACCACAGTGCCCTCCTGAATATCAAACTGCTCGTGCATCGCGAACTGGTATTTGCGACAGGTCATATTAGCATTAGTGCCTTTATAACCCTCAACCCAGATCCATTCCTCAGCGGTCTTCTTAGCTTCTTCTTCAGCTTTCTGTTTAGCTTCTATTTCAGCCTGCTTTTCTCTCATCTGTCTCTCGAACTTAGACATTCCTCCGAAATTAAATCCTGACATGTTATAAATCTCCTTTTGAATATTATCGTTTATTTCAGTAGTTATTTTTGGCTCAACAGCAATCGGTTTTTGTCCGTAAAGTTGGTTCAAATCCTGCTTTCGAAATTGATAGGTTGCTGTCTGTACTTCATTAAACCGTTTTAGTTTTTCTGCAATCTTTTTAAACGTTGCGTCGGCTTTTGCATCAACCACAGTTGTTGGATCATACCCCGCGGCTGCAGCTGCTAGTAGATCGTCGACAGAAACGGGCGAAGGTTCTATTACATCGTCCTTAGTCAACGGTACGAGTTTATACTCAGTTTTGCCCATTATAGTTTCTCCTTTTAAATATCAAACTTACCTGTAGTTCCACTTATAGCCCTTATAAGTTTCACCAGTGCGACAAGCGTCCCTAATTGCATCGGGTAATCCGCCAATTCGTTGAGCGGCCTCTGTGGCGCTAGCAAAGCTACTTACAAAGTCCCCATTGACCGTATGCAACTCTACCTGCTTAGTAGGACGAGGTTTCTTTTTGTCTTTTCTATGATTGAAACAGGTCCAGCCACAGTACACACCTGTGTAATCTCGATAACGATGCATGGGTGTTGGATAAAACTCTTTACCGCACCCTTTACAGTAATGTGGTTCTAACATTGTTTAGAGCCTCTTTTCTTGGACCGCTTTGAGCGATCTCTGTGATTTTCGAACCATATATCGGCGTAGTCATCAGTATATTCGACTTCGAACTCGGTCGTATAGAACACATGCTTACAGGATACGCATTTGCGTTTTCTATACTGTTCGTTCACGTCGTTTACCGAAACCACATCCGTAACGGTAGTCTTTCCATTACATTTTGGACAGTTCATGTTGTATCTCTGATGCTATTACTATTTTTGTAAACTCAAAAGCCTCTTCGTAATCGAAGCCCTCCAGTTTAAACGATTCAAATACTGTTCGAATCCGTTTAGCAAGTTTGGAAGCATCAATCTCCAGTTTTTTCGTAGATTCCACATCTGGAATTTCGGTGTTCCAACAGTCGTGACAATTGTTATCACATCCTTTTTCAGGTCTAGGCGCATTGTCGAAATAATGCCCTGGACAAGCCGTATCCTCGTAATTCGCACCGGTTGATACTCTCGGATGTTCGATCTTCAGTTTTTCTGAGTAAGTCATTTTAAAGTACTCCCTTTAAAAAATATAAAGAGGACCCATCCGTAGACAGGCCCTCATGATATGTATTAGTTAAGTAATGCTTTGAAGTTAGCTATGATACGGGAATTCTTATCGCGAAGATCAGATAACGACTTTGATTCATCATTAAGTCTAGCTATGGTATTAGCTATAACCAGCTTTTCGTTCTCGATCTCCTCGTTCGTTTTCTCGAGGACGTCGACGGTATCAGTTAAAATCTTAACGGCTCTACCAGACGCCTCCTGAAGAAGTTCCAAATTAGTCTTTTTCATTTTCATGATGTTTCTCCTTTTAAATATATTAATTAATTATTTCAGGGGGAAGTATAAATTCACCGCTACCAATTACATCGGGAAGCTCGCCATTCCAATTATCAGCAAGAATCTTGTCGATGAGCTCCTGCGTAATGGACTCGGTGAGAATCTTATTTGCTTCAGCTTCAGCTTCTGCCTGAATCTTTATAGCTTCTGCATTAGCCTTCTCTATCTCGATCTGAGCCTGTGCTTCCTTAAGTTTAGCATCCGCCTTAGCCTGCGCTATTGCGATCTCTGCCTTAGCCTGAGCGATCTTAGTCTCGTTCTCATACTCAGCCTTAAGCTTAGCCTGCTCTGCGATCATCTTTTCTTCAACCGCAAGCTCAAATGCGTCACTGAAATCGATATTGGTAAGTACCACAGTAGTAACATTTACAAAGTATTCATCACCAATCGCGCCCTTAATAGCTTCCTCTACAGCGGGGGACATAGATGCTCGGTCGGCAATAATATCCATAGCCTTATAAGATGAGAGTACCGACTTAGCCTTCTCAATAGCAATGGACTGGATTCGACCCTCAAGTGCGGTGAGTGAGCCATACTGAGTGGCAATATCAATAACGTGATCAGTCATAATACTATACTGAAGTACCATCTGAACATCCATAGTCTGTGCGTCAGACGAATACGCCATAGTAGTAATATCAACATTCTGAACCTTTGCGTCATACACGTCGTAACTCTTTGTCATCCAGAAGTCCCAGTATGTACCGGCAGTCTTTACCCCTTCTGCTTTACCGAGATGCTTAACTACTGCTACCTCACCAGCCTCGACTGTATGGAAGCTGAAAGGTACTATAAGAAATGCTATAGCCAGTAGTATTCCTACAAGAACACTAGTTGCCGTTCCAGCTGTAAATCCGTCGTTCTCGCAAAATGCAAATACTAAACCTCCAATGATGAGCGCGAGAGCGCCTACTCCAAATATAATACCTAAAATAATTCCTATTGCCATTTTAATGTTTCTCCTTTGTTCGTAAATAATTTAGTTTTTGTTTTCGTTTTCTTTTCTTAGTATGTGTTCAACAATGCGTTCGGCTAAGAATTCCGTACGTCTAGCACGTTCTCTTGCTCGTATCGCATCTAAAAGCTCCATCTCTTTGGAAATATCAATCTTGTCTAGATTGACTTCGTAGGAGATAGGCGTAGCGGAAGGTTTGTCTGGTGAAGGCTCTGCCCAAGGAGTTCTGTCCAGAATCATTGGTTTACCGTTTTCATCCCGGACCGTCTCGATCACGACGCCTCTGACTATTGCATCCGCGTATTTGAGGAAGTCGATAACGGCTCTGGATTGCCCACATACAGGGCAGTAGTTCATTTTTGTACCCAAAACCCTCTCGAACTCATGCCACATTAACGAGTTAGAACAACAAGGACATTTACTCATTGTTCGGTCTCCTTGTCCAAATATTTGCGTCGTACTGATTCAAAAGCATCGCGTCTAATAACGAGAGTCTTGTCACCGTATAAATTGGTACTAGCGTGAAAATGCGGTACCAAGTCCTGCAATACCATTAGTGCGGTAGCCCTATCGAATTCCGCGGGTCTATCATTGGAGAACTCCTCCAATTTTTTAAGTCGGGCATATTGGTTAGCCTGACTCGGTGTCATTCGCTTTTTAGGTTGAAAACGATCACCGTGATGACAGGTGGCACAGATATCATGCCTACCTACGAGTGGTCCGCGATCATGTTTACAAAAGTCGCATTTGCTCATACTATTTCCTGCCTAAAGATTCTGAGACCCCACTCTACTCGATCAACAGCCCCGTTTCTATCAACACCACAAGCTCTATGCTCTCGCATCTCAACTTCATACGAATGTTCAGACTGTGGACAATTCTCCAAGGCGTGGACCATATCCAGCATGAGGTCACGATCGGGTACCTCGATATCCGCTACATGTACTTTCATTATTTTTCTCCTTTTAAATAAAAAATTAAAGGGACACCATATAGGTATCCCCTCATAATATTAATTGTTTTATTCGCGTTACCACTTCACGTACTTACCCTCATTGAAGTTTTTCTTATCTTTCAATGCTCGGCTTATTGCTAAGTCGATTCCAGAGCGAGTCTTCAAATGGTAATAATATAAATCCGTGTAAGGCGTATTGAGTCTGTCTATACGTCCAGCTGCCTGCTGCATAACCTTGTACGAGTAATTCTGCGAATAGAATACTGTAGTGTCAGTCTTAATGCAGTTCCAACCCTCGGCTCCAGCGGTATACTGAACTAAATATACCCAGGTGTCGCCGTCGGGAACAGGCTCGTGCTTATGACCATTCCATTCACCAATAGGTACTCCGGTATGCTTAAAGATGTCTCGGAGAATATCAAGCTCATAATCGAAGTTATAGAAGATAATCATCTTAGGATGATTCTCAAATATCTCGAGTAGAGCTACTTGTCGGGATTGGTCGGTATTTACGATCTTTCTCCAAATATAACAAAGACCGCTAGCGTTTTGTATAGGCTCATTCTTATACGGATCCCAGCGTGTTTTTCCTACGTCCTTATACTTGCCCATGTCGTATTTGACGTAAACATCCTCATGGTGCGCGACAGTCTTTCTTTCAAAGTACATGTCCACGAGAATATCATTACGCTGTTTGATTAATCGACCGGTATTAACATATCGATCGATCTTCGGATACTTAGTGAAGCGAGAATATACTACATGCTCACGTACGAATTCTGATTTGTTTTTATAGAACCCGTTTGCGAGGAACACTGGAATATAATCGCTCCAAGTATCGCCAGGAGTTGCCGATAATAGTATCCAACGATTTTTTCTAGCTATGTTCAAGAAAGCTTTGACCCAAGCACCCGATCCAACGACTCTCTGCTCATCAAATATAAAGAACGCTCCGTAGACGTTCGAATACTTTTTGATGTTGTTCCATGAGTCTATAACCACATTCAAATCCTTGTACTTCGATAACTCTTTGTTTGGAGATATCAAAAAGTGTGCAAGCTCACCCCCCCATTCGAGAGTGTCTCGTTTACGAGCCGTGGTTATAATGTATAGGTCTCGAGGCTTAGTCATTGGTTTATACTTACTACCGGTCTTATCGCCACCGCATTCACGGAAATAGTACATTATCGAAGTTCTGGATTTACCGGATCCTACACCTCCACATAATATACAGCCATTTTTCATGTTTTTGATGGCTTCTTCTTGATAGTCATACAAGAATGATTTTGATCCCATTTCTTGTTGATTTACCTCGCGTTCTATTTCGTGTTTGAAAACTCTTTCCATGTCAAATATACTACCGTATTCACCGTAGCGTTCTTGATCATTAAAGTTTTTCATAGGGCGGTCTAGCTTACCTTGGATGTATTTCAATCGCTCCCAATACTCTGGTAGGTAGCGGTAGATGTTCTTAAGCTCTCGTCGGTTCTTATTGGCACAACACCAACAACTAACTCGATCGAGAATATCATACAGATCTACGCCGTTCTCCAACCAGAAGTATCCTCGCTCCTGACAATAATCCAAGCAGTCAGCCTCTGTCATACCGGCTTCAGCAATAGGCGAAGACTTCCACTCAGGCAGTCTCTCGTACCTATCCTTTTCATCGGCAGCTATACCGACATAAATATGACAACCCTTGGTATACTTATCGATAGCAGCTATTTTCTCTGCGGTGCCCCATCTACAAAGTCCACCGCACCAGCCATAACCCTTATGTTCGCCTTTCTGCTCGCTCTTTACAGGGCGTTCAAGCATGTCATACATAAAGGGTCTAGCTGGTCGGAGAACTGTGAATTTGATACCGTGCGCCTTCAACAGGGGCGCTACCTTATCTCGAATACGGTATATTGCTTGAAATTCCATACCGGTATCATAGAATACTACCTCGTCTAGAGGAAGACCGTTATCGAGAATATAAAGAAGCATAGCGAGGCTATCTTTACCAAAGCTAACACTCGCTACGTACCGCATTAAGCCTTCTTATAATCCTTACACCCTGTGTGTTCCTCCGGGTTTCGGATCCTTCGTTTAAGTATTTTACATTTGTACTCACCGAGCTGCTCCTCAAATATAGCGTTTGTGCATCGGTAACAATGGCTTTCAGGACGACGCTTAGACCGTCGGTTCTGTCGCATTTGTCGTTCGATCTTATCCATTATTCAAATCTCGATGCAAAACGATCACGAGAGAATCTCTGAACCACATAGATGGACTGGAGGTACGCAGAACGGAATCCTCTGCCGTTGATCTCGTCGTCATATGCGCGAATATCAAGATCTACCGATGCGATGTCTATCTGGTCAAGACAAGCGATACTCTCCTCGTCAAGTCTAACAGGATCCGCGTTTCCGGATTTAAGGTATACGTTAGGACCAAACGCGGTGAACTTGACCTTAACGTTCATATACATAAAGGGATCGTCCCCTTCCTCACGAGGAGACTTGACCTTAACGTTCCACGATGCACCGTACTTATTGGTATCAGCAAGAAGAGCGTCCTTAATGTCCTCGCTGGGAATGATGAGAGCGAAGTTACGATCGCCCTCTCTGTTGTATCTGTCTCCAGCTCCTGCAAAGTTTCTGTAGCAGATAGCTGCATCGTTAATCTGGAGAATTCTCTCGATTTCTCCTCCTCTTTTTTCAACGCCTACGAAATTAAGTTCCATAAATATCTTTCCTTTCAATTATTGTTTGTTATTTGACTTAGCATGTGGGCCACATCGGAAATATCGTGTCCGAGCTTACAATCCACATCAAATTGATCATTCGTGAAATGAGGACATCCCATACAAGTATCTTTCCCACATTCCATTTTCCAAGGTAACTCGACTAGGTCAGCTACTGAGGTGTCTAACGGCTGATCGTCTGATACAAACCATTCGAAATCACCGTACTCGGATATAGAAGCTACAGCAGCGTCTACGAGACTTCTGTGATAACTATCGTCTATATCCTTCTCATTACCGAGTAATCTGACAGTCTCGGCTTCCATCCAGCGATAGCCCTTGGCACCAGTCGCAGATGAGTATTTAGTATAACCCTTTGGATCCTTACCCTCACGCAGAAGCTCCCCGCCTCCGCATCCAGGTTTGATAGGAGCAAACTGACCGACTCTACCTACAAATCGGTAGTTATGACCCTCAGATATCAATCCGTCGAGTTCTTCGTCAGAGATGTGCTCGTATTCGCTAAGGAGTCTGAAGTCTTTCTTCGACATCTCTCCTTTCGACTTTTGAGCACGACGAATATCCCGTATGGTCTCATACAGGGTTACATCAGGCAGATCTTCGTTCACGTCCAAATATAAAGCGGTCTTAACCTCTTTCGTTTCGAACATGTCCTCGATCTCAATAGGTTCTTTACTGAACAAGGTCTTAAATACATAAGGTACTGCGAATTGCGTTCCGGTAGCATCCCACCCGGCATTTTTTGAGAACTTCTTTGCCTGTTTGCTGGGAATATAACCGTACCTACTCTCACACCATGCCGGGCTATGATACTTAGCAATATACACTGCATCGTTAACCAGACACATCTTATCATACGTAGCCTCGTGCTCGAAGGTATAGCCGTATCGTTTACCGAAGTCCATAACGAACTGGATAATATCTTTATCAGCATTTGCGATCTTGATAGAGTCCGTCTTAATATGAACGACCGTGTAACCAAGCTTCTCAACCTCCTCGTGAAGATCAATCATGAACAAAGCGCCACGCTTAGCGACGATGTTATCTCTGTTACGAGGATCTCTGAAGAGATTGTCAAAGCTTGCAGCAGTAAGGCCGTATACCGAGTTGATCGCAATCTTAAGTGCGTCTGCCAGCTCGTCGGAAGTCATCTCACCATTTATTACCTTCTGAATATAAGGCGTGAGCTTACCCTCAAGCATGTTGTTAACTTCGGCCCAAGCTTCGTGTTTAATGTGAACACGTCCATACACGATTTCGTAGAATCGTCTGGTGAACTTGACACCAAATATAACTTCCATCATAGCGCTGTGAGGATGCATTGAAGTTACGTCCAGTAGTGCTACATTAGTATGGATACCAGGCTGTGCAACTACTCGTCCGCCCTCTCCGACTTCGACGCCTTTGTATAAAGATTTGCCCATTTCAAAGGTATAGCCCTCGAAATATGGAAGTAGACTCTTAGCTTTACCGTGAGGCTTAGCTATCATCTCAGGGGCAATCTCTTTCAAGAATTCTATGACGTCTTGCGGTAAGTCATGTACAGGCTTAGCGAGATCTCTCCAGCGGAACTGACTCTGAGGCTTACGCTCTCTGTCAAATATAATTCTGCCAGTGAGAGTATTGGTGGTATCGTTAACCGTGAGACCTGCCAAATCAGCCAGAATCTGTCGTGCAGTGAAGTCGCCCTTAAGGTGATTAAATACTGCTTCGGTCGCTAGTACGTCATTATCACAGTACTCTGCGACCTTATCCCACATGTCTTCTGGCACAGGTTGATCCCAAGGTAGACCAAGTTCTTGATGGTGAATACCGAGTTCAATTTCCCATTTCTTTAGACTCTGTTTAGTAGCAGAGAAGTCATAAACGTCCGTATAGGAAATGTTATAGGCTTCGCCAAAGAAACAGTTTCGGTTCTCACCTTTTTTAGAATTGATGATCTTCTGCGATAGGTTGTATAACTCTTCATTCGTGTATCCCATAAGTCGGGCATATAGAATATGGTTATCGTACCTACGGCAGTTAAAACCTACAAGTTTGAGTTTAATAAGTTCCTCAATCTCGGAAGGCTTGGGGTTAATCATTCTTACGACAGACATACCCTCACCTTCAAACTTCCAGTTAACAAGGAATAGGTTCGGGAATACCTCAATATCGTAGAATACTAGCGGTCGATCATCAGTACCGTCAATCGAGTCAGACGGCTCGTCCGATTTGAATTTCATTTTGTTAACCAACTTTATACAATAGTCGGCCTGATTAGTACTGTTAGCTGCAAATGCGAGAATATCATTCTGCATATCAGAAACATCATACTTAAGACCATTATTGTAAGAATCGGTTAACAGTTTATTAATGAAGTCGATACTGGACTTAGTACTGGGATGGATCTCTTTACCGAGGTTTCTCCGGATTAAAGTTCTAAGCCCTTTCTCACTTTGTATGACTTCTTGGCTTAGCATCTTAGTTCCTCCTTTCAGTGGCAGTCCAGAACTAATAGTAGCAATAGGAAGATGATTACACTTCGTAAGCATTCTACGAAGAGAACTCTTTCCAGTTGAAACTTTTATTTCTATATGGTCTTCATAGACCCGACTTAGGGCGCTAGCATCTCCAGTGTAAATATAATGGAGGTGAATACCCTGACCACTCTTACTAAGTTCAGCATAAGTTGGCGGCCATTTAAGTGCTTCCTCGAGATTTCGCTCAAGGCACTTCTTACCGCTCTTGTCCGGAATATCAAAGTCGATAACTATGTGATTCTCCGGTACTCTCGTGAAATGGAGTTTCGAAGTATCAATTTGTGACAGTTTGGTGGTTACCTCGTCCCAATAGGTAATAGGTGTTCCACTATCATTAGCGTACTGAGCCGGACAGTCAGCACACTCTTTGTCAAATATAGATTTGGCTTTCTCAAACGTGAGCCATGAGCCTTGCTTAGGCTCTGCGCTTTTCTTTGGTGTACTATCTCGTTCGAATTTGTCAGTCCTAAAACCGCTATAGTAACTTCTAACTCTGGATCCGTCGTCCATGTTAAATCGTTCATCAAAGTCCCAGAAGTAGTTTTTAAGCTCTTCTTTAAAGTTTCTTTGAGAATATGGATACTGTACTTTAGCTTCGTCACAGTATACTTTATACATCTCCCAAGCAGCTTTTAACGTAGTACCGTCCTCACGCTTAAAGACGTGATACGAATCCATAACAAAGTTATAGAAATCGTTCGAAGCGCCTAACATAGCGTTCGGGGTATAACTATCGTACTTACCGGGATCTGCTAAATATACCTCTCGACAATGGTGTGCAATAGGACCGAGTTCGAAAGCGACCTGCTTTACAAGTGCTTTATACTCTCTCGGACTTATCTTGTTTCCGGTAGGAGATACGTCAATCAAACGTCGAATGAGACCTGATTTACCGTCGGTAATCTTTACAGGTTTATTTGTACCCATGAATAAGAAACACTTAAAGCGGCTGGTGTACGTTGACTTGAACTTTTCGTTTACAGTCATTAGCTCGTGTGAAACAAGGCTGTTCAGTCGAGTGTTGTCCTCGATCTTAGACAAATCACCGTCATGCTGAATCGCGACAAGCGGGTTTGTCTTGAATGCCTCAAGCGCAAACGTGCTACTGGACGAACCGAGTGCCTTAGCATCAAACACCGAATAATATCCTTCAAACAATTGTTGAATAATGTTTAATACTGTAGACTTACCCGTTCCGGCAGCACCGTACAATACCATGAATTTTTGTAGTTTCTTAGATTCTCCAGATACAATAGAACCTATAGCCCATTCGATCTTATGTCGTTCTTCCTCAGAATATAAAGTTGAGAGTAACTTGTCCCAGGCGTTGATCTCGCCGGGTTCAAGGGGGTAATCAAGTTTCTTACTGGCATAATCCTTCTTTGTGGTTTCTGTGTTTGAGAATATAAGTTTCTCATCCAACATATGATACGAATCTCGCATGTGCTTCTGGCAATACTTATGCCAAGCGTCTATCATGCCCGATTCGGAATCCCACAGATGAAGTACCTTTACCATACCATCAAACTTATGGCGATTTTCTTCTGCGTATTTGTCGAGCTCTTGGTCAATTAGGTCTATAACATCTTGTTCGTCAGTAGACCATAAACCTTTCTCCTCGAGCCAAATTGCGTAGAAGTCTCCACCCCTGATCATAAGGTCTTTTGACTTCCTTACTATGAACTTAGGATAGATTTCGATCACATTACGCTGTTTACCAGGACGCGTTGCGATCAGCATAAAATCAATCACATCTTCAGTTCCCCTTTCTTACGAATCATCCACGATTGTATCCAGATACCAAAGCATTTGTCTCCAAATATGAACATCTCGTAGATCGTCATCGCAGTTCGGAATATAGAATAGTCCGCCCCTACCATCAGGATCGTAATCTCTAGCCATAAATCGATCCAAAATATCATCGACGTAATCGGGGTCATATCTCGAGTCTGTAAGACCGTTAAGTCCAAGACTAGCAATCATTCCCCAGAACCATTGTCCGGTTCGGTCTCCGTAATCAGGATCGTACATAATGGTTTCTTCACAGCGAACACTTAGTCCTATCATCATTTCAAGCATGCTACAAGGACCAGTTCGAACCTCGCTGTGACTACATCCAATATATGAAGCAAATCGGTATCGAAGGTCCACCCCATCAGATGCCCTATTTTTGTCTAATGGGATGGAATGTTTAAATCGAGTATCATCTAAATGTGCTAAAAGTTTGGTGTAAGAAACTTGCTTAGAAACCCTATTTCTACTCACGAGGCTAAGCAGCCACTCGAAATATTGGGTTCTTATGGTTGGACGCAAGTTTATTCCTCCGTATCAGTTATGCCTTCCGCATGCAGTGTGTCGGAGAACTTTCCGATGTCTTTCATGATTTCATAGTCATACTGAAGAATATCATTTCTGACATAGACTGTATCAGGATCGTTCTCGTTCTCACCGAAGTGGTTGAGCGAGTCAGAACCAATGGTGTTGCCCACATCCTCTACGACCTCGCCAGAGAATTTAGCGAGTACTCCGTCCGCGTAATATACGAGGGTTTCCGTCTCGTAGTTTTCGTGATCTCCGAATTCCTCAGGATCTATAATGTAGGGACGCTGATCTTTTGACATGGTGAGCTCCTCTCCATTGGTGTATTTTTTAGTAAGTTGAATATATTCTTCCGGAAGTTCTACCGGGATCTTGACCTCAGTTTTTTCCTCTGTAGGTTCCTCGGTTTTCTCCGTACGAGCCTGGGAGAAGGCCTCCTTTACAGAAGCTATCTCCTCATCGGCTATTTTCTTATACTTGTCCTTAGCAATGTGCCATGAAGCAACTGCTCCTACGACACCACCGATTGCTAAACCAAGCACGAATGCAAGTTTGTTATTCATGATTATCGTTCCTTTCTAGTTTTTCATTTAATGGTTGGAAGGCGGGAAATAGAACAGTATCCCCGATGCAAATATAATCCAGCTGGTTCATGGCGACCATAGCATAGACTGTTGCTTTTCCAACTCCGAGTAAAACAGCCACTTCTTCGACTGTCATAAAGCCCAGGAGTCGCCCATTGTGGAATATCGGTTTATCTTCTAACTTATTGGTTGAAATATACACAATCAAATCTCTTCCCGTCATACTATCCCTCTTTTTAAACATGTTTAGATCTTATCGTAGATAACTCCGTCGACATTGAAGTCAAGCCATACAGAACGTTCTTTTCCGTTTACGAAGTTTCTAGAGGCTTCGCTTTCGATTTTGTCAAATATACCGAAGCTTACATAGTTTTCGCCTTCGTGGTTCGGATCTTCCGGTCTGTAAAGCCAACCGACGACTTGTCCAGCACGTGACTTATCGAAACCGAGCATTTCG
>JAEIGA010011785.1_pt1 | contig 13257 bp, 12 predicted proteins | sample 9270691 | NCBI WGS metagenome assembly JAEIGA01 (sample SAMN17057246, study PRJNA624740) | gut metagenome | biome: biome; isolation source: fecal sample | host: Bos grunniens | place: China: Xizang | collected 2019 | reverse complement strand
GTTGGGAAATCTTTACCGATTTTTGATTTGTATTCAGCTTTGAATTGTTCAGCAAGGTTTTTAAGGTCGTCTGCTGTAAGATCAACGTCTTGAGTAACGCCTTTTTCTTCTTTCATTTTGTCGATAAGTTCTTCAAAATACTTCTTACCAACTTCCATAACTACGTCAGAATACATTTGGATGAAACGACGATAACAGTCGTAAGCCCAACGTGCATTGCCTGATTTAGCAGCCATTGTTTCAACAACTTCTTCATTAAGACCAAGGTTGAGGATAGTATCCATCATACCGGGCATTGAAGCGCGTGCGCCTGAACGAACAGATACAAGAAGAGGATTTTCTTTGTCGCCAAATTTTTTGCCAACAACTTCTTCCATCTTTTCGATGTATTCCATGATTTGTGCTTGGATATCATCGTTGATTTTTCTGCCGTCTTCGTAATACTGTGTACATGCTTCGGTAGAAACAGTGAAACCTTGTGGAACAGGAAGACCGATTTTGGTCATTTCTGCAAGGTTAGCACCCTTACCGCCGAGAAGTTCACGCATTGAAGCGTCGCCTTCAGAGAAAAGGTAAACATACTTGTGACTCATTATGAATCAACCTCCTAAATTTTTATGGGGCAAAGCCCAACTTTAATAATTTTAGCGATGGGTTCAAAACCATCCAAGTAATTATACCAAAATTTCGCAAAAAAATAAAGAGTTTTTTTCTCAAAATTTTATTTTTGTTAAAAAGATAACAAAAATTGGTATTTTAATGTTAATATTTGTTATTTTATATAATTTACATTATTAAATCTTGCCTTGTGCGAGAAAATATGGTAAACTTTTTTGTGATAGATAATAGAAAGAAGGGAAGTTTGTGATGAAATTTAGCGTAAATCATCCTATAATTTTTGTAATGGTAGCGCTGCTGATAATGGTGGTACTTGCGCAATCGGTTTTCTTTTTGGTACGAGCATACCGCAGGGCTTTGGAGATAGGTATGGAAAAATCAAAACTTAGAAAAACCATAATTTCTTCAGCACTTTTTACAATTGCACCGGCAATATCAATTCTTGTGGGTGTTGTGGCACTTTCAAAATCATTAGGTTTGCCACTTCCGTGGCTTCGACTTTCTATAATCGGCTCACTTTCGTATGAAACAATTGCGGCGGGTAACACTTTAAATGAACTTGGTACCGAGATGGGCAAACAAATAACTTCGGCATCGGCTTTTGTTACGGTTGCTTGGGTTATGACACTTGGCATTATAATTGGTCTTTTCTTAACACCGCTTTTGGCAAAGAAAATTCAAAAGGGTATGAAAAAAATTGAGAATATGGATAAAAAGTGGAGTGAAATTTTCACTAACGCTATGTTTCTTGGTATGATTTCGGCATTCTTGGGATACGTATTTTGGGATTTCTCAAGTGTATTTTCGGGCAAAATGTCGGCACTCATACCCGTGCTTGTAATGGCGATTTCAGCGGTTATTATGCTTGTTTGCGGACTTTGTAACAAGATATTTAAGGTTAGATGGATAAGCGATTATGCACTGCCAATAAGTCTTATTGGCGGTATGGCGGCGGCTATTCCGATTACAAATTGGTTAGGATAGGGGGAAGTTAAAATGAAAAAAGAAATGACTTATCTTGATAGCGTTCATCGTGACGGTCGCATTTGGGGATATACTTTATTCGTGTTGGTTTTGGCTTTTCCTTTGGCGCTTTGCCTTATTTTTGGCGCAGTACCTGAGTGGTCGGCTATGCTTCGTGCTATGCTTTCTGTTCTTCCTATGTATTGGGCAGTTGGTATTATTGAAATTTTCACATATATTCCAATGCTTGGTGCAGGCGGTTCTTATCTCTCGTTTGTAACAGGTAATATTTCAAATTTAAAACTTCCTTGCGCACTTGATGCAATGGAAAAAGCAAATGTTAAAGCCAATTCCGAAGAGGGCGAAATTATTTCAACCATTGCTATTGCAGTTTCGAGTATTGTGACTACTTTCATTGTAATAATCGGTGTGGTTCTGATAATGGTTTCAAACGTTGGGGTATTGCTGGAATCTCCTGTTTTAAAACCTGCTTTCGACCAACTTTTACCCGCACTTTTCGGTGGTTTGGCTGTTGTTTTTGTGTCAAAGAACTTTAAATTGGCTATAGCACCAATGATTTTGATGTTGGCGTTGTTTATTTTCACTCCGCTTTCAAGCGGAGAAGTGGGAATAATGGCTCCTGTTGGCGTGTTATTTACATTGGGAATTGCAAGAATTTTATATAAAAAAGGTGTTATCTAATGATAGGAATTATAATTGCTTTGGCAGTGGTTTTATTTTGCGGTTATTTGTGTTTAAATGCTTTAAATTTCAAACCAAAAGAAAATGCAACAATCATTGAGGAAAATATCGATTTTGATAAAGAAAAAGCAACTAAAAATTTGCAAGAACTTGTTAAATATAAAACTGTTTCTTATGAAGATAGTTCTTTGGAAGATGAAAAAGAATTTACAAAACTTGTAAAAGCATTGCCAAAACTTTATCCAAAAGTTTTCAAAACTTGTACGTTAAAACTTTCAAAAGAACGTGGACTTCTCTTTTTGTGGGAGGGTAAAAACCACGACGCTGCGTCGGTTATGATGGCGCATTACGACGTTGTACCGGTTAATGAGAGCGGATGGGAAAAAGACCCCTTTGGCGCTGAACTTGTGGACGGAGTTGTATGGGGTAGAGGAACACTTGATACAAAGGTTACAATGAACGCTATTTTATCTGCTGCTGAAAAACTTATAAGCGATGGTTTTGTGCCTGAAAATGATATATATTTTGCATTTTCGGGCAACGAAGAAATCAATGGTTTGGGTGCACCTTCTATTGTTGATTATTTTGAAGAAAACAAAATAGAATTGGCGCTTGTGCTTGACGAAGGCGGTGCGGTAGTTGAAGGCGTTTTCCCAGGCGTTACCAAGCGTTGCGGTCTTATAGGAATTGCCGAAAAGGGAATGCTTAACGCTCTATTTACCGCAAAAACACAAGGCGGTCACGCTTCGGCACCAAAACCAAATTCTCCGATTCCATCTTTGGCGGAAGTTTGTTGCCGTATTGAAGAAAATCCCTTTAAAATGCATATTACCGAGCCGGTTAGTCAAATGTTTGATACTTTGGGCAGACACTCTTCTTTTTTATACAAACTGATTTTTTCAAACCTTTGTCTGTTTGCCCCTGTGCTTAATTTGATTTGTAAAATGCAAGGCGGGGAATTAAACGCACTTATGCGCACAACTGTTGCTTTTACCAAAGCACAGGGCAGTGATGCTTTTAACGTTATTCCTCCCGAAGCATCCATTGGCTCAAATATCCGCTTGAATCCAATGGATACAATGGATAGCGCATTGGAATATTTAAATAAAATTGTTGACAATGAAAATATAGAAGTAAAAGCTGTTGGCGGTATGAATCCAAGTCGCATTTCGGTTACCGATTGTGAAGCATATAATAAAGTGGCTTCGGCTGTGGCGTCTACTTGGGAAGAAACTCTTGTATCTCCTTATTTAATGGTACAATGTTCGGATAGCCGTCACTATGGCAGAATTTCCGATAAGGTTTACCGTTTTTCTGCAATGGCGCTTTCAAGTGAAGAACGTGCTTTAATCCACGGTAATAACGAACGCATTCCTGTTGAGACCATTCATAAAGCTGTTGAGTTCTATATTAGAGTAATGAAACAATGTTAAATTGCGGTTGACAAGTATAATATAATTTGTTATAATAATTTTAGAGATTTAGAGAATAGCAAAAGAATGGGAAACCGTCTTTTGCTATTTTTGTATTTTGGGGTGATAAATTTGAAAAATGCGGTTAAATCTTGTCTTGAAGAAATTCCTGTGATTTCGGCGGTAAGAGAACGCTATTTTGAAAAGGCGCTTAACAGTCCGTCAAAGGTGATTTTCTTGCTTGGCGGAGATATTTTAACTGTTGGTGAAAAAATAAAACAAGCCAAGAAAAACGGCAAGTTTGTGTTTGTTCATATTGATTTGACTGATGGAATTGGCAAAGATAAGAGCGGAATCAGATATTTGAGTAATCTTGGTGTTGATGGAATTATCAGTACAAAGAGCAATCTTATAAGATTTGCAAAAGATTTATCACTTGTGACAGTACAGCGTTTTTTTGCTTACGATTCTCACGGTATTGAGGGTATAGAAGACGTGCTTTCTATGACAAAGCCCGATTTTGTTGAAATTATGCCGGGTGTTATCGATAAAATAACAAAACAGTTTGCGGCATTGGAAATACCGCTTATTTCGGGTGGTTTGATAGAAACTAAGCAAGAAATTACTAACGCTTTGTCAATGGGTGCATTTGCTGTATCAACAGGCAAAGAAGAACTTTGGTATATTTAATTTTTGGAGGATATAAAAATGGCAAAAACTAATATTGTTGATTGGAAAACTATAACCGATTTTGTAATTGATTCGTTTGTGGGTTACGGAATCCCACGTGAAGATGCTGAAATCTGCGCAGACGTGCTTTTGGAATCTGACAAACGTGGTATTGAATCTCACGGTGTAAACCGCTTTAAGCCGGTATATCTTGATAGGATTAAAGCAGGTATTCAAAATGCGGTTACTAATATTGAAATAGTTAAAGAAACCGAAACTACCGCTGTTATTGACGGACATAATGGTATGGGTCAGGTTATTGGACATAAAGCAATGTCTATGGCTATTGAAAAGGCAAAAAAATACGGTATGGGTATGGTTGTTGTTCGCAATTCTTGTCACTATGGTATTGCGGGATACTATACTACAATGGCTACAAAGGCAGGTTGTATCGGTATGACAGGTACTAACGCTCGTCCTTCAGTAGCGCCAACACATGGTGTTGAAGGTATGTTTGGTACAAATCCGTTTACTATTGGCGTTCCTACCGATGAAGCATTTGATTTTAACTTTGACTGTGCTACTTCTATTACACAAAACGGTAAGGTTGAATATTATGAAAGAATAGGCGAAGACGTACACCCCGGTACAATTATTGATACTAACGGTAATGCGGTTGAAGGTGATGCAGGTGTTGCATTAAGACAAATTCGTGGCGGCACTGCGGCGCTTACAACTCTTGGCGGTATAGGCGAAGACCTTGGCGGTTATAAGGGTTATGGCTTTGCTTTAGCGGTTGAGTTTTTCTCTTCAATTTTGCAAGATGGCGCTTACGGTAAAGACCTTGACGGTAAAGATGAAAACGGAAATATCCGTCCTTATCATTTGGGACATTGGTTTATTGCTATTGATACCAATCATTTCTTGGGCGAAGATATTGCACGTAAAAAAGCAGGTGATATTTGCCGCAGTATGCGTGACAGTAAAAAAGCCCCCGGTGCCGAACGTATTTATACCGCAGGTGAAAAGGAATATGAAATTGGTATCGCAAGGGAAAGCGGTGTGCCAATTAACGAATCGGTTCAAAAAGAAATCATCCAAATTCGTGACGAATTAGGACTTACACAGTACAAATTTCCTTGGGAGGAATAATAATGGATATTAGGCAAGAATCTTTAAAAAAGCACTATGAGTGGGGCGGTAAAATAGAAGTAATTTCACGTGCGCCCATAAACACACGTGAAGATTTATCTTTGGCATACACACCCGGTGTTGCCGAACCATGCCTTGAAATAAACAAAGATATAAATAAGTCGTACGAACTTACACGCCGTTCGAATTTGGTTGCAGTTGTAACTGACGGTACTGCGATTTTGGGTCTAGGGGACATTGGACCTGAGGCGGGTATGCCTGTTATGGAAGGTAAATGTGCTTTGTTTAAAGAATTTGCCGACGTTGATGCTTTTCCACTTTGTATAAAGAGTAAAGACGTTGATGAAATTGTTCGCACTATTTACTTGCTTTCGGGCAGTTTCGGGGGTGTAAATCTTGAAGATATTTCGGCGCCTCGCTGTTTCGAAATTGAAAGAAAACTTAAAGAAATTTGCGATATCCCGATTTTCCACGATGACCAACACGGTACTGCAATAGTTGTAGCGGCGGCACTTATCAATGCGCTTAAACTTGTTAAAAAGAATATCGGTGAAGTGAAAGTTGTAATCAACGGTGCGGGTTCGGCAGGTATTGCTATTGGTAAACACCTTATGAATATGGGTGTTAAAAATCTTACTTTCTGCGACCGTTTCGGCATTATTTGCGAAGGTGACGAGAACAACAACGTAGCACAAGAAGAAATTGCAAAAGTCACTAACCTTGAGCATAAAAAGGGTAATCTTGCTGATGCACTTGTGGGTGCCGATGTGTTCATAGGTGTTTCGGCTCCAAACCTTGTGAATGAAGATATGGTAAAATCTATGGCACAGGATGCTATCTTGTTCCCGATGGCTAACCCAACACCCGAAATTATGCCTGATATAGCAAAAAAAGCGGGTGCACGTGTTGTTGGTACAGGACGTTCTGATTTTCCAAATCAAATAAACAACGTTTTGGCTTTTCCCGGTATTTTCCGTGGTGCTCTTGACTGCAGAGCAAGTTGCATTAACGAAGAAATGAAAGTGGCAACTTCCTATGCCTTGGCGTCACTCATTGCGGATGATGAAATCACGGAAGAAAATATTATTGCTACTGCACTTGATAAGCGTGTGGCAGAGGTTGTTGCAAAAGCGGTTATCAAAACTGCAAAAGAAACAGGAGTTGCAAGGATTTAAATGTTTAAAAATGTAAATTTGTTTTTGTTCGATATGGACGGAACACTTTATTTGGGTGATAATCTTTTTTCTTTCACAAAAGAACTTTTGGCTGAGATAAAAACCAAAGGTAAGCGTTATATGTTTATGACAAATAACTCTTCAAAGAGTGTTTCGGCTTATATAGAAAAGTTGAAAAAACTTGGTATTGATGCCCAAAAAGAAGATTTTATAACTTCTTCACAAGCCACGGCTTTCTATCTTAAAAAGCATCATAAAGAAGCAATACTTTATGTTTGCGGTACTAAGTCTTTGAAAGAAGAACTTCGTGAAAACGGTTTTACAGTTACCGAAGATATAAATGAAGTTGACTGCATTGTTATGGGATACGATACCGAACTTGATTACAAAAAACTTTGGGACGTGTCGTATTTGCTTACAACACGTGATTTGCCGTATATTGCCACTAATCCCGATTATGTTTGTCCTACCGAATGGGGAAGTGTGCCTGACTGCGGCAGTGTTTGTGATATGATTTTTAATGCAACGGGTAAAAGACCGCTCTTTATCGGCAAACCCGAACCGCTTATGCCACAACTTGCTATGGAGCAATATGGATACACTCCACAGGAAACTGCGGTTATTGGCGACCGTATTTATACCGATGTTAAAAGCGGTGTAAATGCAGGAACTTTGGCAGTTCTTGTTATGAGCGGTGAAACCACAAAAGAAATTTTAGAATCATCCGATGTAAAACCCGATTTGGTACTTAAAGATGCAAGTGAAATAATGAAAACATTATGATAAAAACCGCCTTTTTAGGCGGTTTTTTGTTGACAATATATTTTAATAGTGATAAAATATTAAAAATAGGGGTATTTTGTGCCTTTTTGTAGAATTGTAATAAATTTTACATTGTTTAAGGCGACTGCCGTTTTCCTTTTGTTTTGAGAGATGATTATTAAAAAATCATTTCCTATATGTTCGAGTACACCCACTATATTAGTATTGCCACAGTCTATTTTTACAAGACAGTTTAAAAATTCTAAAAGGTAGTTTTGTGGTTTTTGGGGAATTATTTCTTGAAATTCTCGGTTTAAGTATTCTTCATATAAAGAAAGGTCACTTTCGGCAGAAATCGGTACAGGCAGATTTTCAGGCATAAAAACACTCCAAAAAAGTTTTAGTATATAATATGTTAAATTCAGTGAAAGTTGAGGGTTTCTCTTTGGAAAAGGTTAGCGAATTTTTTGGTATAAACGTTTTTGGCGATTCGGTAATGAAAGAACGTTTACCAAAAGAAACTTACGAAATCTTAAAAAGCACAATAAAAGAGGGTAAAGGTCTTGATAGCAGTATTGCAGATACTGTGGCAGACGCTATGAAAGAGTGGGCTATTGAAAAAGGTGCTACTCATTATACCCATTGGTTCCAGCCCTTGACAGGTATCACTGCCGAAAAACACGACAGTTTTATCACCCCAACTGATGATGGCCATATTTTGATGGAGTTTTCGGGTAAAGAACTTATAAAAGGGGAGCCGGATGCTTCTTCTTTCCCTTCGGGTGGTTTACGTGCGACTTTTGAAGCACGTGGTTACACCGCTTGGGACCCAAGTTCTTACGCATTTATAAAAGATAATACTCTTTGTATTCCTACTGCATTTTGTTCTTTCTCGGGTGAAGCACTTGACCAAAAAACCCCGTTACTTCGCAGTATGGAAGCGGTTAATAAACAGGCGCTTCGTGTTGTAAAAGCGTTGGGATATGACGACGTTAAACGTACCAACACCACCGTTGGTCCCGAACAGGAATATTTCCTTGTTGATAAAGAACTTTATGACAAACGTCCCGACCTTATTTATTGCGGAAGAACACTCGTTGGCTCTATGCCGCCAAAAGGTCAGGAAATGGATGACCATTATTTTGGCGTTTTAAAACCACGTGTTGCCGAATTTATGCGAGAACTTGATAACGAACTTTGGAAACTTGGTGTTCTTGCCAAGACCGAGCATAACGAAGCCGCTCCCGCACAGCACGAATTGGCACCAATTTTTACCACAACCAATATTGCCGCCGACCATAACCAACTCACAATGGAATTTATGAAAAAGGTTGCGCTTTCTAAAGGACTTGTATGCCTTTTGCACGAAAAACCGTATGACGGTGTTAACGGTAGCGGTAAGCATAATAACTGGTCGATTTCTACCGATACGGGTATAAATTTCTTAAAAGCGGGTAAAAAGCCCGAAGAAAACAAACTTTTCCTTTTAACACTTGCGGCTGTTATTGAAGCAGTGGACAAGCATCAGGATTTGCTTCGTATTGCAGTTGCAACTGCGGGTAACGACCATCGCCTTGGCGGACACGAAGCACCACCTGCAATAATATCAATCTTCCTTGGTGAAGATTTGACCGATTTGCTCGAATCTATTGCAAACGGTGTGCATTACGACACCTTAAAGCGTGAAAAAATGAAAATCGGTACCGAGGTTATACCTGAATTTAAAAAGGATAACGCCGACCGTAACCGTACTTCGCCGTTTGCGTTTACAGGCAATAAATTTGAGTTCAGAATGTTGGGTTCTGCATCGTCAATTTCGGACACCAATGTTATGCTTAACACAATGATTGCCGACGTATTTTGCCAATATGCTACCCGCTTGGAAAAGGCGGAAAATCCACAAGAGGAAGTTGCAAAAATTGTTAAGGATTGTATGAAAAATCATAAGCGTATTATCTTTAACGGTGACGGATATTCTAAAGAGTGGGAAGAAGAGGCAAAAAAACGTGGTCTTCTCAATTTGCCAAGCACAGTTGACGTTTTGCCGCTTCTTAAAAATGAAGAAAATATCGCTTTGTTTGAGCGCCACGGCGTATTTAACCGTGCCGAAATTGATTCACGTGTGGATATAATTCTTGAAAACTATTCAAAGATAATACACATTGAAGCATTGACTCTGATTAGTATGATGAACCGTGATGTGATTCCTGCGATTGCGGCGTATGCAAATACGTTGTGTGATGCGGTTAATAATAAAAACGCTATTGGCGTGGATAGTAGTGTTGAATACGAGTTGTTGTCAAAACTCACTGCCGCTAATAAGGAAATTTTCACATTGACTTCGGCTTTAAAAAATGCGGTATCTTCTGCCGAACGTTCTAAAAATACGTTTGAAAAAGCATGTGAATACCGTAATAATATTTTAAAAATTATGGCAGATATACGTAAATATGCCGATAGCGCCGAAAGCGTTGTTCCAAATAATTATTGGCCATATCCAACTTATGGCGATTTGCTTTTTAAAATCTAAATTTAATAGATAAGGGACGTGCATTGCACGTCCTTTTTTAATGCGGAATTAACGTACAACCAATAGTTGCTTTACAAATTTTTTTCAAAATACAATAATCTGTATATTTATATATAATATTATGGTTGAAAATGTTGTGAAAATATGTTATCATAATATGAATAATCATTTAAGGGGTTGATTTTATGGCTGATATGCGTCCGATTGGTGTTTTTGATTCGGGTCTTGGCGGGCTGACAGTCGTAAAGGAAATTATTAAAGAACTTCCAAATGAAGATATAGTTTATTTTGGTGATACAGGGCGTGTGCCTTATGGTACACGAAGTGTTGAGACTATTAAAAAATATGCAAGGCAAGACGAGAAGTTTTTGTTGAATCAAGATGTAAAACTTATTGTTGCGGCTTGCGGTACGGTTTCTTCGGTTGCGGGGGATACCGCAAAAGAATTGCCTGTTCCTTTTTTTGAGGTGGTTTCTCACGCTTCTAAACAAGCGGTAGAAGAAACACGAAACGGTAAAATTGCGGTAATAGGAACGAGTGCAACGGTTAAGAGCGCTCAACACAAAGCCGAAATTTTAAAACTAAACCCTAAAGCCGAGGTTATAACGGTTGCGTGTCCTTTGTTTGTGCCGCTTGTTGAAGAAGGTTGGTACAAAGCAGATGATATTATCGTTTTGGAAACGGTCAAACGTTACTTAAAACCGGTTATAGATTTTGGAGCCGATACTTTGATTTTGGGTTGCACACACTATCCTGTTCTTTGTGAGCCAATAAAAAAAGTTTTGGGTGATAACGTAACTCTTATAAATGCAGGTACTGCTACGGCAAAAGCAGTAGCACAGTTTTTAAAACAAAACTCGCTTGAAAATCAAAACGGCGGTCAAAGCAGTTTTTTTGTAAGCGACAAGCCGGAGTTTTTCAAATCACAAGCAACCGTTTTATTAGAGCGTGAAATTGACCAAAACAAAGTTCAAAAGGTGGATATAAACAATTTATGATAAAGGACGTTATAATTGATATTAAAACCGAACAAACGGTTGACGGCAATACCGATTCGATTGAGTTCACAACCGATGGTAAGTTTGGCGTAAGGGATGGAAGTTATTTTATTTCTTATGACGAAAGCCAACTTTTAGAAGTTGATGGGCAAATCAAGACAACCGTTTTTATAAAGCCGGATAATTCGGTAGTTATGCAACGCAACGGTTCGTACAATAGCCGAATGGTTATTGAAAAAGGCGTTAGAAACAACTGTTTTTATATAACCCCGATGGGTGAACTGTTACTTGGGATTTTTGGTGAAAAGGTTGTTGCCGATTTGACCGATAACGGCGGAAAAATCAGTATGAATTACACAATAGACACAAACTTGCAACTTTTAAGTCGCAATCACGTAAATATTTCGATTAAAGAGGTAAATTAAAATGTCAGTAGTAGTAAATAAAGCAAGGGAAGAAATTAAGAATATAATCATAAATGCCACCCAAAATGCAATGGCAGACGGTAGTTTACAAACTGCAGAACTTACCGATTTTACAATTGAGGTTCCTGCAAACCGTACCCACGGCGATTATGCGGTAAATGCCGCAATGGTTTGGTCACGTTTGTTTAAATGCGCTCCTCGAATGATTGCTGAAGCAATTATCGCTCACTGCGATTTTGAGGGAAGCTATATTGAAAAAGCCGAAATTGCAGGTCCGGGATTTATAAATCTTTTCTTGAGCCAAAAATATTATGCCGATATCGTTTTAGACGTTGAGCAAAAAGGCGAAGATTACGGTAAGAGCGATTATGGCAAGGGCGAACGTGTGCTTGTTGAATTTGTTTCGGCAAACCCAACTGGACCTATGCATATTGGTAACGCCCGTGGCGGTGCTTTGGGTGACTGCTTGGCGGCGGTTATGTCGGCAGCAGGTTACTACACCGAAAGAGAGTTCTATATCAACGATGCGGGTAACCAAATCAATAAATTTGGTCTTTCTCTTGATTTGAGATATTTACAACTTTATAAAGACGGTATTGAAATGCCGGAAGATTCTTATCACGGTGAAGATATTATAAATCACGCTAAAGCATTTGCCGAAATTCACGGTGACAGTTTTGTGGAAAAAACTGAAGAAGAACGCAGAAAAGCGCTTGTTGAGTTTGCGCTTCCGCAAAATATCGAGGGGCTTGAACGTGACCTTTTGAAATATCGTATTAAATATGATACATGGTTTAAAGAAAGTACTCTCCACGCTAACGGTGAAGCAAAAAGAATTATTGAACTCTTGAAAGAGAGCGGTTACACCTATACACAAGAAGATGCTTTGTGGTTTAAAGCAACCGAGTTTGGTTGTGATAAGGATTTTGTACTTGTTCGTGCAAACGGTGTTCCAACTTACGTTGTGCCTGATATTGCATATCACTATAACAAACTTGTTACCCGTAAATTCCAAAAAGCAATTGATATTCTGGGTGCCGACCATCACGGTTACGTTCCACGTTTGAAAGCGGCTTTAACTGCGCTTGGTGTTGACGCTAACCGTCTTGACGTGGTACTTATGCAAATGGTTCGTCTTGTTCGTGACGGTGAAGTTATAAAGGCATCTAAACGTTCGGGTAAGGCAATTACTTTGGTAACACTTTTGGATGAAGTTCCGATTGATGCTGCAAGATTTTTCTTTAATTTGCGTGAGCCAAACAGCCATTTTGATTTTGATTTGGATTTGGCAGTTAACGAATCAAACAGCAACCCCGTTTATTACGTTCAATACGCTTATGCTCGTATTTGCAGTATTTTGCGTAATTTGGAAGCAGAGGGTATTGTGAGTCAAGAAGCAAATGCTGAAAAATTATCACTCTTAACAGCAACCGAAGAAAAAGAACTTATTCTTCATATTGCGGCGCTTACAAATGAAATTGTGGCTTCGGCTAAGGCGTATGACCCCGCAAAAATCACTCACTACGTTGAAGAACTTGCTACCAAGTTCCATAAATTCTACTCGGCTTGTCGTGTAAAGGGAATAGATGAAGATTTGATGATGGCACGTCTTTCGCTTTGCAAGGCAACTGCAACTGTAATTAAAAACGTTTTAACACTTCTTAAAATTGATGCTCCTGAAAAGATGTAGAAGGTGAAGAAAATGAAAAATAGTAAGATGAATCTAACAATGCTTATGGACCTTTATGAACTCACAATGGCAAATGGTGTTTTCACAAGTGAAATGAGAGATTATATAACCTATTTTGATATGTTTTTTCGTAGAGTTCCCGATAATGGTGGTTTCGCTAT
>JAEIGA010011784.1_pt1 | contig 13257 bp, 13 predicted proteins | sample 9270691 | NCBI WGS metagenome assembly JAEIGA01 (sample SAMN17057246, study PRJNA624740) | gut metagenome | biome: biome; isolation source: fecal sample | host: Bos grunniens | place: China: Xizang | collected 2019 | reverse complement strand
TCGTCGCCTTCAATTTCTAAACAAAAAAGATTTGCAATGCTTAGGGGTATGTGTTAAAGTAGAATTATTGAATGACTGGTGCTGAAGCATGTACGCTGTAAGTTTCTCAAATAAAGATATTTCGTGGTCTCATTCTGCATGGGATCCGACGGAACCTGTGGCGACGCGACCGCTCTTTACTCAACGTGGCACAGGTTATAAATTCTTCTACACTTGTGACGGCAATAAGAATGTGTCCGAACTCGTCCACTTTGAAACCCGAAATGGCATCGCAGCACACTACGACTACGCCCCCTTCGGTGCCGTCACGCGTTCGGTCTCTGCCTCCACTATCACGGACAACACCTTCACCACCGATAACCCTTTCCGCTTTTCCTCCGAATACCATGACGACACCCTCGGCCTCGTCTACTACAACTACCGTCACTATAATCCCATTGATGGCAGATGGATAAGCCGAGACCCGATGGAAAATTTACATAATTATCGTTATCCTTTAAATGTATTGTCCTCATTTGATCTTTTAGGTTTGACTAAAATTGAAATCACATCCGATCGTGTTTGGCGATACAATAAACATGGAGTGTTGCAACAATTTTATAGGGTTGCCGTTCATATCCTTGAGCATCCGTCAAAATGTTGTAATATTAATTTCATACAAATAAAGAAAAGTTTGTACGACGTTGATTATATGATTGATAATGTGAAAAACAGTAAAGAACCGTATTACTATTTGCAATTTGGTGTAGGAGAAACTATTCATAAACAAAAAAATGGCAACGTTGTTGAATTTTACGATGGTCCTGGAGGGGCAATTGATGCAACAGATTTTATCCTTTATGTGGTTGAGGTTTGTCGAGAGTTTATTCCAAGCAATAGTATTTTTTCTTTTGAGGAGTCTTCGAGAAAACCAATTAAAGATAATGTTAAAGTGTTAGCGACTGCTCGGCTTTCTGTTGGTGATGGAGGAAGACATTTAGGCGAGAATTATACAGAAAGCAATGATTCAAATGATGAGTTAATAAATGTTTTAGAACGTCAAAAGTGGTTTTCTCGCTTTTGGGCTCGGGAGACAGAAATCGATGTTGTTCAGTAGTCGTTTTTGGTTTATTTGTTTGGGATTAGGTTTGATGCTCAATAATTTAGGGTGTCTTCATTCAAAGGATTGTCGTGAACCTGAAGTTAAAGTTTTTGTTTCGAATGACATTAGATTAATGGATGTACCCTCTCGAAAAATAACACTTGTTTTAGTAAATGAAACAGCTGGATCTATTTTCATTCCTACTCCATCATTTACAGTTGAATTCGAGACATCGATTGAATTTGAAATGATGCGTTTAGATACGAATGAGATTATAACAATTCCATTAATACGCTCTGACGAACATTTTTCTCCGTACTATTATGAGATAAGGAAAGGACAATCAATTTCTCATACGATTTTTATAAACACAGACGTGAGAGAAGATTTTTATACGACACTTTCAATGTCTAACAAAATTCGACTACGATGGTATTTCTATTACTATGATTGTCAAGGAAATGAGAAATCAGATTCCAGCGTTTCAAGATGGATGTCAAAATCTGATCTTAAAACGATTAAGCGGATTCGTTACGATGAAGATACTTGTAAGCAACCGGAATTTATTGAACCGACTCTTGATATTTATTTAGACGAATCCTTACGCTAATAATTATGATTCGAGTTCCCATGTGTGTGGATAAAAGAATAAAAGGCTTATAAACGTAGAGCGACGAGTCAACTCGTCGCTTCCATTTCTAAAACAAAAAAGATTTGAAATGCGTAGGGGTATGTGTCAAAGGAGTGGCTGTTTGAACTGTGTTGAGTTGAAATGTGTGAGTGGCTTGATATGTTGTTTGATGTGTTGCGTAGTTACTGGTGGTTGTGTTATTGGATGATCTGTTGTAATAGGGCAGTGCACCCCTTTAAGACATCTTCATAGGTAAGGGTGAAATTGCCAGTGTACCAGGGGTCGGCGATTTCACGTTCTTCCCCTGCAAAGGAGAGGAGGAGATGGATTTTTTCATGATATTGGGTGGGCAACATTCGTTTGAGGTTGCGCACATTGGCATGATCCATTGCGAGGATGAAGTCTGCTGTAGCGGCATCGTCTGGGGTAATGCGCCGTGCACGGTGGGGACATAAGGGAATGTTTCGCCGTGCGAGTTCATTTCGGGTGCCGTAGTGTGGGGGATTGCCAATTTCTTCTGTGCTGGTGGCGGCAGAGTCAACCGTAATCGCGTCATTTAAATGGGCTTGTGTGAGGAGGTGGGCCATGACGCTTTCGGCCATGGTTGAGCGACAAATATTGCCGTGGCAAACAAAGAGAAGGTGCATGGCGTGTCTTATTGGGGTGGCGATTGGTGGGGCACTTATCGTGTGAGGAAGCGTCCACGGCGTGGCGTGGAGGGATTGATTTGACCGCCCATTAGGACGGGTGCGCCATTAACCATGACGGTGTCCACACCTGTAGAGAATGCATGGGAGCATTGATAGTCTGCAGTATCACGCCATGTGGCAGGATTGAGGAGCACGAGGTCTGCGTAGTAGCCTTCACGAATCAGACCACGTTCGCGGATACCAAAGGCTTGTGCAGGGAGAGCGGTCATGCGACGGATGGCCTCTTCTGGCGCGATATGGAGTTGCTCAGTGAGGGTGCGGAAGTATTTCGGGTGCGTGCCATAGGCTCGTGGATGGGGCGTGTCGCGTCCTAAGGCTCCCCATGGGGCGCGCAGGGAGGCATCTGAACCGGGCATAACCCAGGGTTGCTTCAAGATGGTGAGGAGGTTTTCTTCGCTCATTCCAAAGAAGAAGGCACCGGTTCGGCTTCGATCTTGACGCAAAATCCATGTGATGACGGCACCCATGGTGCGGCAGGTGGCGTGCATGATTTCTGCAACCGTTTTCCCAGAGCAGGCACGTGTTTCGGGAGACCAGGTGCCACCAATCATAATGGAGGCGGGGTCACGTCCTGAGGCATCAATCTCTGCAGCGATTTGTCCACAGGTGCGGATGTCATCTAAACGTTTGAGAATAGCCGCATTTCCGCCTGCTGCTGCCCAATCTGGAAGCACAATGTCTAAGTCTGTGCCAGCGGAGAGGTAGGGATAACGGTCGGCATGTAGGTGGAAGCCTTCTGCACGAGCGGTTTCAATCTTTTCTAATGCCGCAGGCAACTTGTGCCAATTGTGGGGTTGGGAGGTCTTTAAGTGTGAAATCTGTGTGCGAATCCCTGTGGCACGGGTGAGCGTAAGGACTTCGTCGATGGCCTCAAGGAGCGCATCCCCCTCGCTTCGCATATGCGTGGCATACATGCCTCCTTTTTGCGCACAGACTGTGGCGAGGTGGAGCACTTCTTCGGGTTTACTATGAACGCCAGGATGATAAATCAATCCCGTGGTTAAACCCCAGGCACCTTCATCAAGCGCCTGCTCTAAGTTATAGGCCATCTGCTTGATGTCCTCAGGAGAGGCGGCTTTAGGTGCATCGCCCATCACGCCTTTTCGAAGGGTATTATGGCCTGCGAAAAGGATGAAGTTGGTGGCGGGTTGGGCAGATTCAAAACAGGTTCGGTAGTCGGCGACGGTGGTCCAATTGGGGCCAGGCGTGGAGGGTTGACCAGGACGAGGCGGATAGGTTTGCGCTTCCCAATCGGAGGGCAGACGCGCATTATTGAGGCGTGGCGCTGCACTTCCACCACACTGTCCTCCAATTTCAGTGGTGACACCTTGGGTGAGCTTGCTAGGTGCATAGGGTTCGATGAGAAGAAAGGCGTCAGAGTGCGTGTGTGCATCGATGAAGCCAGGGGTCAACCAAAGACCTTTCGCATCACGTTCGGCTGGTGCTTGGACGGTACTGAGGTCGCCGATGGCGACGATTCGATCTTGAAAGATGCCAACATCTTGACGTTTGGGTTTGGCGCCAGTGCCGTCAAAGACAGTGGCATTTCTGAAGATAAAATCAAATTGCATGGGAGAACCTTTGGTAGAGAGCAAATGTGCGAGGTCAGTGTGGGACGGCGTACGCAGTTTAGAGCAAGCCTTCAGAGATGACATTCGCAATAATGGGGCCGAGGAGAACAATTAGGGTGGCCGGGAAGATGAAAAGGAGGAGGGGGAATAACATCTTCGTGGGGGCTTCTTGTGCTAATTTTTCGGCTCGCTCAAAGCGTTCGCGGCGTAATTGTTCTGCTTGAATACGTAAGATTGAGCCTAAGCTTACGCCTAACTCGTCTGCCTGGATTAAGGCCGAACAAAGGGTGCGAATTTGCGGAATGCGAACGCGTTCGGAGAGGTTGCGGAAGGCAATTTTACGTGTGGCGCCAATTTGAATCTCGCGCTGCATGCGAAGGAGTTCTTCATTGAGCGGGTCCATCGCACGTTGTTCGCAATTGCGTCGGACGGCACTCATGAAATCCATGCCCGCTTCAACCGATAAGGTGAGCAAATCTAAGACGAAGGGAAGCGCACGAAGGATAGAACGACCACGCTTTTCACGGGCTTTTCGGAGCCATTGGAGTGGCCAACACCACGATAGCAGGGTGCCGAAGAGCCAAATGGGGAAGGCATTACTTCCTAACGGAATGAAAAGTAAGAGTAAGGTGGAGGCAAAGAGGAGGGGAACTAAGATGCGTAATGCGGTAAATTCGCGTCCAGAGAGTGCACCCTCGTAGCCCGCGGCAGTGAGTTGCCAAGCAGCCATTGTGGTGGAGGATTTAAAGAATGGGTGGCGTACAAGGGGATCTAAATTGGGCGCAAAGGGAAGTAAAAGACGGAAAAGGAGTGGCAGATTACGGACTTGGCGTCTGCCATCGGCCAAGGTCACATAGGTCATTTGCGTGGCATGAATAAAGATATACCACGTGAGTGCCCCAATGCAAAGCGCCCAACAGATGAGGGAAATCCAATAGAGTGCCACCATAACTTAGCGAAAGGAATGAGGGTTAGACATCAATGGTTACAATTTTTCGAATGATTAGCCCGCCACTAATGACAAGGGCAACCACGGCAAGCAGGGTGCCACACCCGACTAAAGAGCACACAAAGGGCATCATTAAAGCGGGTTTGAAGATGAGCATGCCGATGGCAAGTAAGAACGGCATCGCACCAATAATGAGTCCCTGTAAGCGACCTTGTGCGGTGAGAGATTTCACATGCTGATAGATGCGTAAGCGCGCACGGATGGTGTCAGCAATGGTGTCAAAGATTTCAGTTAAATTGCCGCCAGATTTGCGTGCGATATCAATGGCCGTGCAGATAAGGGTCAAGTCTTCACTGCCGACACGCTGGTCAAATGCGGCCAATGCTTCAGAGAAGGAGATGCCGACTCGCATTTGTTGAAGAAGCAGATTAACCTCTTGTTTCATCGGGTTGTCTGCGCTTTCCGCCACCGATTCAAAGGCTTGATTGATTGAAAAACCCGCACGAAGCGCATTAGAGAGCATGGGAAGCACTTCTAACAATTGCAGATTAAAACGTTCAAGACGGCGCGCTTTGAGGTAGCGAATAAGGCATTTCGGCAACAAGAAGGCTGCACTCGCAATGCCCGTGGCGATTAACAGTCCAACCGGAATCGCCCAAGATGGGTCGGTTCGGCAAAAGGGAAGCATAATGACGAAGAACGTGGTGGCCGAGACCATGAAGCAGAGGTCAATCAACTTCTTCGCAGGGATAAATAAAAACATTGCTTCCAGTGAACGGGAAATCTCGGATTCGTAGAGGCTTGTTGCTTCATGGGTGCTTTGTGAAAAAGCCGAGGCAAAGGCCCAAACAAGTCCTGCAGCGGAGATGCCCGAAAGAGAAAGTGTGCAGATCAACCAGATGTTCATCATTATCCTTCGGGTGTAAAGAGGAGTGGATCAAGCGCAATGCCGTGTTGAGCAAAGTTTTCAAAGAAGGTCGGCATCGCACCGGTGGGCTTTAGTGTGCCCACGATTTTGCCATTAGAATCCACGCCTGTCTGTTGGAAGAGGAAGAGATCCTGCATCACAATTTGCGGACCTTCCATGCCTGTGATTTCGGAAATCGCGATGATTTTACGAGAACCATCACTCAAGCGTGCCTCTTGTACGATGATTTGGACTGCACTGGCGATTTGTTCACGAATGGCTCGGCTGGGCAAATCGACGCCCGACATAAGGACCATGGTCTCAAGACGGCTGATGACATCACGTGGGGTGTTGGCATGGACGGTTGTAAGCGAACCGTCATGGCCAGTATTCATCGCTTGAAGCATGTCTAATGTTTCGCTACCACGACATTCACCTACGATGATACGATCTGGACGCATACGGAGTGCATTGCGCACTAAATCACGAATCGTCACGGCACCCTTGCCTTCAATATTTGGAGGACGTGCTTCTAAGCGCACCACATGGGGTTGGGCCAAGCGCAATTCTGCGGCATCTTCAATTGTGAGGATGCGGTCTGTTGAAGGAATAAAACCCGAAAGTACATTGAGGAGGGTGGTTTTACCAGAGCCAGTACCACCGGCAACGATGATATTCTTGCGCAATTTGACGCAAGCATTTAAGAATGCCGCAATGGCTGGAGTCCACGTGCCGAAACGCACAAAGTCTTCAGTGGTTAGGATGCGTTTGGCAAACTTACGGATTGTAATGCAGGGACCAATCAATGAAAGTGGTGGAATAATCGCATTCACACGTGAACCATCCGCCAAACGTGCGTCCACATAGGGTTGGCTTTCATCGATTCTTCGACCAAGCGGGGCAACGATGCGCTCAATTACTGCGAGCACACTCGCATCGTCCATGAAGGTTTGGTCCGTGAGGGTGAGGCGCCCGTTACGTTCTACATAAACTTGCGAAGGACCATTAATCATGACTTCGGTAACGGTCTCGTCGGCAAGAAAACGTTCGACTGGGCCTAAACGAATGGACTCATCGTAGATTTCAGTCAGTAAGGCCTCTGGATCAATATTGCGTGGAAGTGCATTGCGATCTGTGACTTCCTTTAAAATCGCTTGCAGTGTTTCCCGAACACGTCGTGCGAGTTCTTCTGGGGTGACACCAGAGGAGAGGCGTTTGAGGTCTAAACGACGAACAAGCTCATTGTGAATTTGCGACTTAATGTCACGTTGGATGGCTAAATCGCGAGGATTAACCTCAGGTGTGGGCGGCGTTGGAGCGGGCTGCGGAGCAGGCGGGGTAACCTTTTGAGGTGTCGCAGGAACAGGTGTGGGAGTTTCTGGGCGCGGGGATGGCGTCACCGCAGGAGCTTCGCAGGGCTGTTTGGGGGAGACTCGAAAGATGGTATTGCCTACGCTCACAATTGCCGAAGGGGAGAGTTGAACCGAACCCGTAATGGGGGAGGAATTAACAAGGGTGCCATTGGAAGAGCCCACGTCCTCAATCCATGCGCCTGCTGGAGCCAGGATTAATTTCGCATGGAGTTCGCTCACGCTTGAATCTTTCAGGCGAATCGGACAGTCCACACCACGCCCAACGAGATATGCGCCGCATGGCAGAGAGATTTGCTGTGAAGCTTGTCCAGGCAATGCGATGGTAATTTGATAATCCATGGCAGAACCTCCCAGATTACTTTTTACGCAGAAGGGTCTTTTGGCGAAGCTCGTTCAACGTTTCAAGCGAACCGCGAATCTGATTGAAATTAATCTGTTGCAAAGACTTTTCGTAGTGTAAGTCTTCGGGATTGCGCAGGGAGAGTGTTAAACGGCCGCGCATTTGTTCGGCAAAGGTGAGCACTTCTGCCTCATGTGGGGTCACTTGTAACGTGACGAGCGCGTAAGATTGGTTGCCCCCGCGATAGGTATTGGCCGTTTCTTGACCAGTGGCTAAGACAAGAACGTCCTGAAGAATGGTCATGGTGACGAGTTCGGTCACGCCAGGTTGTTCCTTACTGGGCAAAGAGAAGGTGCCCAACACATCAACATGGTCCGCAGGACGCACCATTTGACTCACGCTGGCTGCTGCAGAAACCGAAATAGAGCTGGCACGCATCTTGGGTGGTAAAAGAGAAGAGAGGCCACCATCACCAGGGGCACCACCTTCAATATCACTCCAAAGCAATGGTTGACGACCACTAACACCTACAGCGAGCGTACGACCCACGAGGCGTAAGGCTGTATTTCCTTCTGGGCGAATGGTTTGTTCACGGAGTGCACGCTCAGGAAAGGTGAGGACACCGAGGTCATCCATGGTTAATTTGGTGCCAGCGGGCAACGATTTGGACAAAACAACGACATCGACGCTACGATTCTTTCGTTCAAAGGCCATTCTTTCACGTTCGAGTGCTTGCTTTTGAGCGGAGATATAGGTGCCTGTTAAGAAGGCAGCGATAAGTCCTGCAATAACCGCAAGGATAAGAACAATCTTTTGCTTCATGGGAGTTCCTTTTGAATGGCCAGGACGATATTCGTTGCGTGTTGTCCTTCACTCGTATGAATGAAGAGGGTGGAACCTTCTTTTTGCCAAACGGTTTGATTTAAGGCGGTCCAACCCTTTGCTGTTGCGGAGGTGGAAAATTCCGAGAGAATTGCGTTTGGAGGAAGCGTTGATGTGCCACTGATGAAGCGTGAGTGGGTCGCGTCAATGACATAGTTGCAAGTGATATTGCAGGTCGGCAAATCTGTAGGATAGTCGCATTGGCCATGAATGGAGCTAAAATCATCATGAAAGACGTAGACAATTTTCCCAACCGTAATGACCTTTGCTTTGATTTTGTTTAATGACGCAGAAGAAGCAAAGTCCGGTAATCGCCAAACATCCGCCAACACAGAACGTCCATTCACATCCATGGTTTGCGTCATGACTTGTTGCGCACCCAAAGCCGTTAAAAGATCTTCAGGGCTTTTGGTAGAAATCTGTTGGTAGACTTCTGCAACAAGGAGTGCGGCCATTGCCAACAAAGGCAAGATGATTGCTTTTCGTAAAAAGGGATTTTTCGGCAATCTCATATCAGTTTTGGGGAGGGCTGAGGCGTTATAGGGTGTACACTTGAAATGAGAAATTAAGCGCGCAATTGAAGGGCCATTGCGATTTCAGGGCAGGTGAAGGGATTAGTGTGCTTCGTGCAGTAGACGCATCCGCGATAAATTTTGTGGATGATACGTGTCTTTTCAATCTCTTTAAAGCCAAGTTTACCAAAGAATCGGGGTTCAAAGGTAAGGACAATCGCTTGAACCGGGCGGAAACCTTCAATGCGTTGTAAGACAAATCGAACCATTTTCTCGCCAATCCCTTGGCCACGATAATCCTTATTCACAGCAACCGATTGGAGTTCAACCGTCGCGCCTTCGGGATTACCAATTTCAGGTAAGATCTGCCAACAAGCGCAAGCAATAATCTTCTCGCCATCAACACCAACCGTAAAGCGGTCAATATTTTCAACGATGTTATTCAAAGGACGCAGAATCAACTCGTGAGGATAGCTCTGGATTAAGGCGTGAATCGGCATCACATCTGCTAAGGTGGCGCGACGAATAACAATTTTGGAGTTCATTGCTTCTCCGATCCTACAAAAAGAGTGGGTTAGGCTTGCGAAAATTCATCAATCTTTTCTGCGGTACCAAACACAAGGAGACGGTCATCGCTTCGAATAATTGTATCACCCTTCGGGATAATCAGATGACGAGGGGCTGCAGGATCAACATCGTCCAGACGACGAATGGCTAATACCGTAATGTCATATTCACTGCGAATGTTTGCTTCCGCAAGTGTTTGATCAACCAAAATTTCTGGAACCGAGACCTCTGCTGCACAAAGACCATCTGCAATCTCAAAAAGGTCTGCCTGGCTTGCTGACATTAAGCTTCGGGCAAGGCGAACTGCACGGTCGCGATTGGGGAAGATAACCACATCAGCACCGACACGGCGTAATACGCGACCATGGACTTCGGTCGCAGCCTTTGCCACTACGGTGTGCACGCCAAGGTCTTTACAGTTGACCGTAGCCATCACGCTACCTTCAATATTTTCGCCGATGGCGACCACTACGGTATCGCAAAGCCCAAATCCTGCTTCTTCCAAAGCATGGATGTTGGTGGCGTCACCTTCAATGGCTTTGGTGACGTACTCTGAAAGCTCTTGAATCTTTTGGCGATCCATATCCATCAACAATACTTCTGCACCTTGTGCAGCGAGTGCTTGAATAAGTGCTTCGCCGAAGCGACCCGAGCCGATAATGCCGATTCGTTTAGTCATAATGTCACTATTATACCACACCCAATCCCTACATTATTAAAACTTCCTTAGATGTTATTACTAAAGTGAACAACTGAATAGGATTAAAAGATTGCCTATTTGGGGGCTGTGTGTGGCAGTTACAAGGAGGTGAATGGAGCGCGTAAGGGAGGGGATTTTACGTAAGGGGGGAGGCTTTGTTTGAGTTGAGCGGAACCCGTCGTTTAGAACCACGTGCGGATGGATGCGTGAATTGTCGTGATGACGGAAGGAATTTATGGGGATAAAAAGAATTGCCACAGACATGCGTCGTGTGGCAATTCGTTAATCGATTCAATCGCTAACAAAATGTTAGGCGGTGTAAACGATGGATGCGCCGATGCTGGGCTGAATCATCGAGACTTCGCAGTCCTTACCGGTGTTAGCCTTGTAGTTTTCTGCGATGGCCTTTGCAGCATCTGCTGCAGCGTCAGCCTTCACGAGGACAACCACCGAACCACCGAAGCCGCCACCCGAGAGACGTGCGCCTAAGATGCCAGGGATGGTCTTTGTAACGGCAACGACATTGTCCAATTCTTCGCAGGAGTTTTCGAACATCGTGCGCGAGCTTTCGTGCGAATCAAAGAGCAATTTTCCGAAGCCGTCAAGATCGCCCTTGTTCAAGAGTTCAGCGCCGAGAAGCACGCGTTCATCTTCGCCAATGGGGTGTGCTGCACGGTTGGCAACGATGGGGTCCAAACCATTCTTGTGCGCTTCCCATTCAGCCATGGTCACATCGCGCAAGGCTGCCACAGGGTGGGGGAGCACGGAGGCGAAGTAGGCTGCGGCATCTTCACAAGCCTTACGACGGGAGGCGTACTGACCATCCACGAGCGCATGCTTGGCATGAGGATTGCACATCAAGAAGCAAACGGAGGGACCCATGTCAACCGTTTCGATTTCGAGCGAACGGAAGTCGGTCTTCACGAGCATGCCTTCAGCACCGCAGAGCGAGGAGATTTGGTCTAAGAGACCGCAAGGGCAGCCAGCATAATCACGTTCTGCTGCTTGGCCAATCTTTGCGAGCGTCACATTATCTGCATCAATGGTGAAGAGTTGGGCGACAGCCTTTGCAGTGCACATTTCGAGTGCGGCAGAGGAAGAGAGACCAAAGCCCATCGGCACATTACCCAAGAACATGGCATCAAAGCCAGTGTCCTGAGGCTTGATTGCATTTAAGCCAGCGACAGTACCAATCACATAGTTGGCCCACGTGTCCTTAGAGACAGGCTTGGCATCCACTAAGGGGAAGGTCACTTCGTGCATAAGGTCGCCAGCAACGATGCGGTTGACGCCATCGTCATTACGAGAAATGGCAAAGAAGGTGCCGTAGTTGATGGCTGCAGAGAAGACATAGCCTTCATTGTAGTCGGTGTGATTGCCTAAAACTTCAATACGGCCAGGTGCATACGAAACAACAACGGGAGCTTTGCCGAAGTGTGCTTTGTACTTTTCAAGGAGTTCGTTGTAGACGTCTTGATTAATCATTGCGTCGTCTTTCTAATAAGTATTTGAGATACAGAGAGGCCGGACATCTTCATATCCGGCCTGTTAATTAGAGATTACTGGCGAATCAATGCGAGCACTTCGTCACGCTTTGCTTCCATTTCTTCCGTGCTCTTGGTGCTTTCAAGGTTGAGACGCACGAGCGGTTCAGTATTGGAGCAGCGGACATTGAACCACCAAGTGGGATATTCAACGCTCACACCGTCTAATTCAAAGACATTACCGTCTGCATACTTGGCCTTGATTTCAGCAAGGATTTCCTGAGGATCGCGGGCAACCTTGGTGTTGATTTCGCCCGAGCAAGCGTACTTGCGCAAAGGTGCAATCAATTCAGAGAGGGGCTTATCGGAGTTGGTCACGATATTGCAGAGCGCAATCACGGCCATGGAGGAGGATTCTGCCACGAAGTTGTCGCGGAAGTAGTAGTGACCAGAGAGTTCACCTGCGAAGATAGCCTTGTGTTCACGCATCTGAGCCTTGATGAAGGCGTGGCCAACACGGCTCATCATGGGGACGCCACCAGCAGCTTCAATCACTTCCTTCACGACGCGGCTCGAACGCAAATCGTAGAAAATGACACCCTTTTCACGGCTCAACACATCCTGAGCAATGAGCGCAGTGATGAGGTCCATGGGGATGATATCACCCTTTTCATCGATGAAGCCTGCGCGGTCTGCGTCACCATCAAAGGCCACACCGAAGTCATAGTTGCCCGAACGCACTTCCTTCTGGAGGTCGGCAAGCGTTGCGTGATGCAAGGGGTTTGCTTCATGGTTGGGGAATGCGCCATCAATATCACCGAAGAGGCGAGTCTGATCAACGGCGTCTTCAAAGGTCTTTGCTTCAGGAATGCCCATGCCGTTAGCATAGTCGATCGCCAACTTCGGACGACGAGCAAAGTTCATGAAGGGACGAATGTGTTCACGATATTCAGGGAGAATATCATAGGTGCTCACATCACCAGTCTTGTCTGCGACAGGCTTGAAGGCCTGTGCTTTCACAATCTGTTCAATGTCTTCAATGCCAGTGACACCCGAAATCGGTACAGCATCTGCACGGCAGAGCTTAAAACCATTCCATTCGGCGGGGTTGTGAGAGGCGGTAATCATAATCGAACCTTCCGCCTTCAATGTGCCGTTGGCATAGTAATTCATCGGGGTAGAGCATTCACCGATATCAATGACGTCTGCACCCATTTCGGTGATGCCACGCGTTAAAGCAGCCTGCAAGGGAATCGAGTGGGGACGGCAATCGCGACCGATAACCACTTTGCGAGCCTGAGTGAATGTAATGTAAGCCTTACCAATATCATAGGCGATAGCCTCGGTTAAATCATCGCCATAGATGCCACGGATGTCATAAGCTTTAAAAATACCGCTCATAATGAGATTCCTTTCAAGGTTGATGCGGTTAGCATATCATAATCAATAAAAATGTGCCACCTTTAATTCATCGAAAAGCCCTAAAAACAACTGATTTTTTGAAAGAATCACTCGTTAGGCACTTTCTTCGCGCACCGCTTCTTGTGAAG
>JAEIGA010011783.1_pt1 | contig 13258 bp, 5 predicted proteins | sample 9270691 | NCBI WGS metagenome assembly JAEIGA01 (sample SAMN17057246, study PRJNA624740) | gut metagenome | biome: biome; isolation source: fecal sample | host: Bos grunniens | place: China: Xizang | collected 2019 | reverse complement strand
CTTGGCATTTTTTGAATAATAGCCGCCTTTTTCCGGGGCTGTCATATCCGGCACCAGGGCCAGCACAGGATGTCTGCATACCTGGGCAATGTCCTCCTCATCCCGGATGGAAACATCAAACAGTTCCCGCAGGACAATCACACCGACACTGAACAGGAAACCCAGGACAAAACCCGCAAGCGTATTCACGGCATAGCTGGGAGAACTGGGTTTTGCCGCAACAATTGCACTGTCCACAATCTTTGCGGAAGTGCCTTCAATGATGCCGGAAATCCGCTTCGGCAGAATATAGGCAATCGCATTCGCAATTTTCTCCGCCTCATTGGCATCCGGACTGGTAACCGTAACCCGGAAAATTTCGGTATCGTTGACAGACTCTGCCACAATCATTTCCTTGAGCGCAGAATAAGACCGGTCCACATCCGCATAGTCAATCACATCATTCAGCGTCGTTCTTGTCTGCAGAATGACAATGTAGGAATCCACCAGACTTTTTGCCGCACTGATATCGCCGGTAGACAGGCTGAGGGATGCATCGCCTACAGACAGGGAGCCGTTGTTCACGTAGAACATGGCAGAAGACTTATACTTCGGTGTGATAAAGAAAAAGGTTCCCAGGAATGTTACCACTGCACATATCACAGAAGCAATCAGCACAAGCCATGCCTTTTTCATAACAGCATCCACGATTTTTCCCAGATTCAGTTCAAATCCATCGTTTTGCTGCAGTTCCATATCGTTCATATTCCCCTCCAAGCATACTTTTCCTTATACTAAGATTGTTTACATTTTACCATTCTGTTACCTGTTTGTCAATGAAAATCCGGCTTGTATCAGCCCAGGCCGCAGCCGCAAAATTCGACTGACAGATTCCCTATATATGGAGGGATGTAATATGATAATCACGCACAAAATCAAACTGGATCTGGCCCGACGGGGCTGTGATCCCATAATCCACATGACCCAAAGCGATACGAATTCACATCAGATCCATATCCGTATCACGAAGGACCGCATGCCCTGGACGCCGCCTGAAGGGCTGTCCGCTCTGGTGCATTACAGCAATTCCTTTGGTTTCGGCGGTTCCTATGACACACTGGCTGACGGCCGCCCGGCTGCAGCCGCTGTATCGGACGGTATCACCGTCACGCTGGTACCCGAAATCACAGCGCTTCCCGGCTCTGTCCATGTTGCGGTCACGCTGCTTTACGGCGGAAGCACCCTGTCTGCCTTCCATATCCAGCTGATGGTGGATGCTCTGGCAGCTTCCGCTGCACCCGTTCTGGCAAACTACAGCAGCATCACAGGTTTTCTCCCCGCACCTGACGTTGCCGGCAAGGGACAGTATCTGACGGTCGGTTCTGTTGACGAAGACGGACACATCACCAGTGTTGCCCCTGCCGATCCTCCGGAAATTTCCGGTGGAACCGATTCTTCCGTACAGCTGGAAGAAACTGCAGATGGTGTTCTGATCCGTGTTGTCAACAGTTCCGGCACCCAGTCCTCTGCGCAGGTTCTTCACGGCAGGAACGGTATCGACGGCAAAGACGGCGCTGACGGCAAAAACGGTATCGACGGTAAAAATGGTGCTGACGGCAAAAACGGCGTCGATGGAGAGGACGGCATCACGCCCCATATCGGAACCAACGGGAACTGGTTCGTGGGAGAAACTGACACAGGTGTACAGGCTTCCGGCAAAGACGGCATAGATGGAACAGACGGTAAAGATGGCAGGAATGGTACAGACGGTTACACCCCTGTTAAGGGCGTAGACTACATGACCTATGAAGACCAGGCGCAGATGCTGCAAAGTTTCATTACCCAGGAAACGGGAGAAAGTACCAGTCTGGTCATGTCTCAGAAAGCTGTAACAGAACTTGTCGGCAACGCTCTTGGCACCGGGAACGGGACAGCCGAATACGAAACCGTTGACAGTGTGGAAGAAATGACCGACACTTCCAAAACCTATGTTCTCAGCACCACCAATACACTCTGGGCCTACGGCGAAACCGAAGTGGGCACTGTCAGAGAACAGGTCTTTGATCCGGAAAATATGTTTGCCGGACACATGAGCGGAACCAGCATCTCGACAGGCGCCAGTCAGAAGATTTACCGGGTTCCTCTGGATATATCTGCATTTCCTGCCGATGCTGATATATATGTTGATGTGGTCGGCTTGTTTGCAAACGACAGCAACAAAACACCTGCGCTGATGAAAGTGGGTTACTCCACCCTGTCCAATCCTGCGACCGGCAGCAATCAGATCACACAGTCAGTCTATGCACAGGCCACCACCATAGGCAGCAACTGCATCAGCAATACGGAAAACGGCTGCCGGTTCCTGGCAGGCTATTTATACAATGAAAAAATCCCCGAATATTCTGCCTTGAAGACTATGCTGCTGGAAATTGAGGATGCCCACACCGCCTCTAACATCTCTGTTTATCTGGAATATGACGGCGGTACCAGAACCGCATGGTATGACACAGGTGTAACCCCCGTCCTCTCCGGCGGAGGAAATACGATGGCGCTGCTGATCAAGGTAGATAAGAACACTGCCGATATCCGGAATACTGACCATCGCGTTACTGCACTGGAAGAACACGTCGGTTCTGCCGCTGTTCCGGCATTCTGGGAAAGTTCTGTGTCTTCTGCAATTACAAAAATCAAAGCACTGCAGACTGGCAAAAACTGTGTAACCTTTCCCTTCTTCTCCGACAATCATCAGAGAAACGGCTACTCCGGTGCCCTGATTGCAAAGGTTATGAAGGCCTGTCATCTTCCCTACTGCTTCTATGGCGGTGATGCCATCGACAGCGACTATATCGCCAGCGAATCCGTTTTTCTGGAACAGGCAGAGAAATTTGAAACCATGATGTCTGTGATTCCCGACGGGCGTTATTGCCGTGCTGTTGGCAATCACGACGCCTTCCGGGCTGCATCTGAAAATGAAAAACATTATTATTCCAGAGAGCGGATTTATGAACTGTACCTCCGGGAAGGTGCCGCAGCCCAGAACAAGCACTTTGGTGATGACGGAACCTATTATTATGTGGACGACATTGCCAGCAAAGTGCGGTTCGTCGTACTGAACACCAACGGCATCCGAAATGCAGGCAACGGTATCGATGGAAGCACCTTTGACAGCACGCAGCTGGCATGGCTCCGGGATACGGCGCTGCACTTTGATACGGCAGGGTGGGCAGTGGTGTTCATCAGTCACCACCCCATTTCCAACCACTATCATGCCAACATCAGCAATGCTTCGGAAGTTCGTACCATTGTCAACCAGAGCGGTGCCGAGGTGATCGGCTGGTTCTCCGGTCATATCCACCGGGACAGAATTTACACCGGTGCGGCAACCAACACAACGGATGATTCCCAAGGCGAGGAGATGGGCTTTACACAGGTAGCCATCACTTCCGACCACACTGCCCTTGCTTACGATGATGCCACCACGCACACTGTGGCAGAAGATGCGCAGAGTCATGCCATCGATTTCATAACCGTCAACCGGAATACCAGAACCGTATATCTGACCCGGCTGGGCATCGGCAGCGACCGGTCCTATACCTACTGATTTTTTAAGAGGTACTCACAGCAAAAGGCAGGCCTTACGGCCTGCCTTTTTTCTGTCTGTAGCTTTTGCGCAACAACAGTTGTTTTCATTTTTCCCGGATTCCGCACCTATGACGGAGCCAATTCCGAATACTCCGCAGCTGAAGCAGTACAACCATGCCGGCGTAAACAACTACGACAATACATCCCTTAACTGCCAATCCGGCCCAGCCGTTAGCCGGGACTTTTCCTGTAATCCACAGGCCGAGACCGATTGTTACCAAAATCGGAACAGCCAGTTTGCAATAGCACTCTTTGGCAAATGTTTTCAGATCAATCTGCAGTTTCCTTCGGTAAAGGATATTCAGCAGCACCGCGCGCAGCATGTAGGCAATAAAAATGGAAATACAGGATCCGATCATACCAAAATGATATACCAGAGGGAATGCCAGAAGCACGTTAGTAAGTCCCATAATCACATTAATACACGCAAAATAAGACACATGCTTGGTTACCACAATTGCCGTATTGGCAATCTGAAGAGAATTGAAAAACAGATTCGGGATAATCACCAGCAAAATGCCTGCATATGCATCCAAATACGCCGGTCCCATCCAAAGAATAAGAAACTCCCTTCCAATCACTGCAAATCCGGCAATAATCAGACCATTCAATGTATACTGAATCCGTCCCACCGACATCAGCAGCGGAAAAATACTTGTTTCCGTATCCTGTCCCGCATAAATTCGGGAAACTTTGGGCATAAACAGACCATTAATTGCACCGGATATCATGTAGGCATAGCCTTCTATGGTCGCAATCACGCCAAAAACGGCTATGACGCCTGAGTTGCACAGAATCCCCAGAATGGACGGAGTAATATTAAATATCAGGCGCTGAGCAAGAGCCGCCACCGTTGACCAGAGCGAGAAACCGAAGATTTCCCTGTAGAGGCTTTTGTCAGAATGTCTCCAGTTTATTCTGGCGGGAACCGTCCTTTTTATGACAATCAGTTTATACAGGGTAATCAGGAGTCCTGCAACAGCATTCACGGTAACCAAAGCGAATAATCCATGGTTCCTCAGCAACGCTGCCACCATCAGGATAATCACCAGCACCTTGTGAATGATATCCGCAAGTTTCAGAGGAATGAACCGTTCGTAGGCGGTCAGTATTCCATTCAGTGTTACAAAGGGGAAATTCACCAGGCTGAAGGAAGCCGATACAAGATACACAACCTTAAGCTGAGCAAGTTCTTCCGGGGTAAGACTTACATAGATGGTTTCCAGCCGGAAATAAACCACTGCAAAAGCCAGGAAAATCACGGCATCGATAATCAGATACAGCTTATAGATTGCCCCAAGGAAGTCATTGATTTTCTCATCTTCACCGGTTGCACGATATCTGGACAAATACCGTGCCGTGGCAGAACTCAGACCGAAATCCATCAGAAACAGTGAAATCAGAGAATTGCACAGGGTATACAGGCCGTACTGACTCTGTCCGATTTTCTCAATCATCCAGGGAGTATAGATTAAGCCTGCCAGAATATTCAGAGCTATGGAGGTATAAGAAAGCAACGCACCGTATTTGATTTGTCTGCTGCTGTTATTCATGAGCAAATACCCTCTTGCAGATTCCTTTCACATAATTCTTCATTGTAAACCCGATTTTATACGGTATGTAAAGACGACGCATGAGGATCCGGAACCACTTTCTGTCCCAGGCTGTTGCAGGAACAAAGTAAGTGCTGCGGGAACGGATCAGCTGCAGGCAGTTCTTTTCTGCCATGCAGTATTGTCTGTCCCAGGTCTGGCAAAGCAGCCGCAGCAGCGACATATTCGCTTTGACGGTTACATTCTCGGCCAGATTCTGAAATTGCGGATAGTACTGAAGAATCAGTTCCCTCTTTTTTTCTGCCAGGCAAAGGATATCAAAGAACTTATCCGAAAATAACGTTCTGGATGCACTGTTTTCTGTAATCCGGTACCGGATGACCACCGTATCACTTACGGTTACGCGGGGTTGCTTCATGAGACACTGGAAGAGGAAAAAACTATCCTCATGAACTCTCATACCTTCCGCAAACCGGACGGAATCCAAAAGCTGCTTCCGGAACAGTTTGCCCCAGACAGAGTATGTCGCTGGATGATCCCGCAGGGACTGTTCCAGCGCCTGCGTACCCTGCCACAGTTCATGAGGCTTCGGATAATGCTGCTCTACCAGAGAACCGTTCCGGCGGACAGATATTTTTTGTCCGATGGCTATGTCACAGCGATCTTCTGTCAGTCTCTGATACAGGAATTCCAGGCAGTTGGGTACCAGCATATCATCTGCATCTAGGAAGGCAATGTATTCACCCTGCGCCGCCTCCAGACCTGTATTCCGGGCATGGCAGACACCATGGTTTTCTGTATGAATCAGCCTGACATTGTCCATGCCCCGGGAAACCGCACCGGCACACTGCAGGGTTTCATCGGAAGAACCGTCATCCACCACAATCAGTTCCCAGTTGGGATACGTCTGCGAAAAAACCGAGCGGCAGCAATCTTCTATCCATTTTTCTGCGTTGTAAGCAGGCACAATTACACTGATTAATGGTGTTTCCATGATCTCACATCCAATCATCCCGCAGGATCTCTGCCCGGCTGCAGGGACCGGTCTGATACAGATCCGGGTATTTTTCCCCTGCCAAAATATGTTCGGACAAGTTGATCAGCCGCTGGGCAGCCACGTCCGCATTCCACAGTGTGGTGATGGTTTCGTAGGCGTTCCGCCCAAGGACTGCCTGTTTTTCGGGATGTTCCAAAAGGTCTTTCACCATCCCGTAAAGCATATTTATGTTTTCGGACTGAAAAATCAGTCCGTTCTTTTCGTGTTCAATCAAATAAGGTACGGAGCCCATGGCATGGCTGGCAACAACGGCACAGCCGCTGTTCATAGCCTCGTTGACCACTGCGCCCCAGCCTTCCCGTTTGTCGCTGGTGGCCAGAAAAATACCGGCAGATTCCATATGCAGCCGAACCTGTTCCGGCTTCATGGGACCCAGAAGATGCACGCAGTCCCGGAGATCATAATCGGAGATTTTTTGTCTGATTGCAGTCTCCAGTTCTCCTCGGCCGATCAGATCCATCTCAAAGCGGAATCCGTCTGCCTTCAGTCGTCTGGCCACTTCCAGAATCATTTCCGGGTGCTTCAACGGCAAAAATCTGGCAACCCACAGAATTTTGGTGCAGGATTTTTGTTGCATAAACAATTCGGGATTATCATACCGTTTTGTTTCTGTAAAATATCCCCATTTATACGCTTTCCTGTGAAACAGACCAAATGCGGCATAGTCACCTGCTGTATACGCACTGGCACACAAGAGATATATCTGCTTCGAAAGCGGGCTTTTGAAATGCCATCGCGCAAGACGCGGAAGATATTTCAGCGGCTCTTTTCCTTTTCTTAAGGGCCGTTCCAGATAACGGAAAATCAGGCCATTCTTTCTTTTGCGGAAAAAAATCATCCGTTCCGGCGCGGATCCCATGATCACAGCATCGGCATTTTTCATCTGCTCAGCAGCTTCCGCCTGATCCTGTTCCGACAGATGGGCCTGTAATACAAAATCCGGCAACTGCTCAGCACCATATCCCAAAGCTCTGCGCTCCTGCCGCATTTCACTTGTAGCGATAAAACGGAAGCCGTCTGTATAACGGTTCAATGCATCACACAGGGAGGATTGATGATGGTTAAAATAATTGGAGGCAAAAACGATTTTCATAAATACTCCCACATTTTAATATGCATATTTAAGCCAACGGAATCCACGCTTCTGTTCAAGACAGGAAATCACCAATGTTGCTGCAATACAGACTCCCACTGACGATATCATTAAAAACACAGGCATACTGTGTTCCGGTACAGCAAATAATCTCTTACCAACCACATTCAGCACGGACATGGCCGAAGAATGCAGCACATACATAACCGTGCTGGTTTTCCGCAGCAGAGGAGCCATTCTGCATTGCACATCCGCTCCGCAAAGCAACGAAAACAACGCCAGACAAAAGGGAACCAGTCCCAAATAGTAATCTGTTTTATCCGGAAATCCGTACAGCAAAACCACTGTCTGTTCCATATACAGAAGCAGAACCGAGCCCAGAAGCATCCACCATGCACGTTTGGCAGAAATCTCAATTTTTCTCTCTGCAAACATTTTTCCGAATACGAGCCAAAGAAATGCCGCCGGAAAATTGTTGCACAGCGTTAAGAAAACCGAACGATACCAGCTGCAAAAACTGTTCCAGCATGACCAGCCGCTCAGCAGTCCATAATAATTCGAGAAGAGGCAGTACAAAAGATAGATCGGAACGGATATGCACAAAAGGCACTTGTTGCTCAGCTTTCGTGATAAATAATAAAACATTGTCATAGCGGTACACAGTGCAATGAGATACCAGGACGCACGAAATGTACTGTAAAAGAAGAAGTTGTGCATCAGATTCAAAAGTCCGGCAGCAAATCCCTCTGCAAAGTAGTTCCGGATTTTCAACGTCAGCGGGAACAATGCCGCAAACCAAAATCCATACAGCCGAAGATTGCGTATTACAAACTTTTTTATCCGTTTGTGATTTGCTGTTTCATTCCGGGCAGCGGATCGGAAGAAAAAATAAGATGACATCATAAAGAACAGCGGAACCGCAGTTCTGTACAGCGGATTCATGATTTCCGGATATGCATTTGCATGAATGCCTACAACAAATACTGACAGAATGAGCTTGGCAATATCAAATATGTCTTCATGTCTATCCATTTTACTATACTCTCTTTTCAAAGACTGCCGGTATTATTTTCCCACGGCACAGGATACCTGTGCCGTGGGGCAATAGGAGAATATCGTTACTTGATCATCTTGCCGTCTGCACCAAATTCATAGGTACCCGCAGAAATCAAGCCATTGGACTTTGCGGTGCTGATACCGTACTTGCAGTTTCTGACTGCCTTCTTGGTGGAGTTGATGTAGTACAGGTTACCCTCAGCATCCTGGACAACACCGGCATACTGGGCAACGCCATCCACGTAGTAGCGGATCTCGCCATCCTCGTCCTGCACCAGACCCTGCTTCACCACGGGAGGTTCGGTGGGCTTGGTGGTTTCGGAAGGCTCAGAAGGATCGGTGGGTTCGCTGGGCTCGGAATCTTCGGAACCGGGAGGATCGATCATCTTGCCTTCTGCATCGAACTTGTAGCTGCCGGCAGGAATCAGGCCGTTGCTCTTTGCCACGCTGATCGCGTAACTGCAGTTCTTAACAGCCTTCCTGGTGGAGTTGATGTAGTACAGATTGCCGTCTTCGTCCTTCACAACACCGGCATACTGGGCAACGCCATCTACGTAGTAGCGGATCTCACCGTCCTCGTCCTTCACCAGACCCTGCTTTACAGCGGGAGGATCGGTGGGCTTGGTGGTTTCGGAAGGTTCAGAGGGATCGGAAGGCTGACTGGGATCGGTGGGCTCAGGAGTCACGGAGCCGGGAGCATCGATCATCTTACCTTCTGCGTCAAACTTGTAAGTACCGGCAGGAACCAGGCCGTTGGATTTAGCTGCGCTGATGCCGTAACTGCAGTTCTTGACCGCCTTCTTGGTGGAGTTGATGTAGTACAGATTACCCTCATCGTCCTTCACAACACCGGCATACTGGGCGACACCATCCACATAGTAGCGGATCTCGCCGTCCTCATCCTTCACCAGACCCTGCTTTACAGCGGGAGGATCAGTGGGATCGGTGGGCTTGGTGGTTTCGGAAGGATCAGAAGGATCGGTGGGTTCGCTGGGCTCGGGATCTTCGGAACCGGGAGGATCGATCATCTTGCCTTCTGCATCAAACTCGTACTGACCTGCGGGCAGCAGGCCGTTGGTCTTTGCTTCGCTGATGAAATAGGAACAGCTCACAACAGCCTTGAACCGGGAGTTGAAGTAATAGTAATTGCCTTCTTCGTCCTGTGCCAGACCCTTGTAGACTGCCACGCCATTCTCAGCGTAGATCTTCTCATCGCCATCATCAAAGACGCCAGTATAGTTTTCCTGCCATGCACCGTTCTCATCGAATGCATACCAGCGGTAACCCAGATCAGTGGACAGGGCAACCTTGGAGATGCCAACACTTACGTAAGTACCAACAACAAAATACTGATTGCCATTCAGGGTATGCCAGCCGGCTTCCAGCTGCTTGCCGGCCCAATAGCCGGTATAGCCGGTGCCATCGTACACCAGGGCAGGAGCAGTCAGTGCGCAATTGTCGAACTTATAGAGAATGCCGTCAATGGTGGTTTCGCCGTCGGCAGCAGTGCCGTCAGCGCCAAAGTAGTAGGCCTTGTCGCCCATCGTCTGCCAGCCGGTAACGATCTCGTCACCAACAACGCCGAAGGTCTTGCCGCAGTCGCCGCAAATCTGAATGCCATCGCCTTCCTGGAGGTCATGTCCCTTTGCGGGAATGGTGGTGCCCCATTCGACAACAGAGTTACAAACCTTGCAGAAAGTTCTGCCGGCAAAACCGGAGGTTGTACAGGTGGCAGGTTCATCGATTACAGGCTCTGCTGTATGCAGGTGCCAGCACTCCTTGGAGGTCCAGTAATCAGGTGTCGCTGTATAGCGCATCGCGTAATTCTCAGTATCCACCTGGAGCTTCTTGGCAGAGAAGCTGCTCTGATTGCCGTTGGTCTGGGTCAGAGAGCCATAGACAACAGAGAACTGCAGGTCCAGAGACCAGGAAGTCTGACTCTTCCACATGTACTCAGGAGTATATTCAGCGTTATAATCCAGATAGTCAGCCTCCCAGGTACGAGAGGGCAGGGATGCCAGCACCATCTCTCCGGTGGCGTTTACATTACCGACTCTGGTAATACGAACAGTAGCAATGTTATCGATGCTGTCAACAGAGTGGGTTGCCTGGAAGCCCTGGGCAACGGTCATATGCTCAATTTCCCAGCGGTTGATGTTATTCAGGTCAATTTTAACGGTTACATCCTGAACGGTTTCCACATCTGTAGCAACCACATCCAGATAATAAACAGAACCAATCAGAATCTTATCCAGAGTGCTGTCTTTGGGCACTACCTTAATGGTGGGCATGCCGGAGTTGGCCCGAACATTGATCTGACGAATGATGGATGCATAGTTGCCCAGGTTATCCATAATGGAGAACTTGACTGTGTGAACACCATCCGCCAGAGTCATTTCGCTTAGAATCAGAGATCCATCAGCACCAACATTAAGACGGTTGGTAACATCCAGTCCATCCACATAAGCCTTTGCAGATCCCAGATTCAGACCGGAATAATTATTCTTATCAGTGTTTTCAGAAGCCTTTGCACTGAAGAGGATTCTGTTGCTGCTGACTGTCTGTCCATTAACGGCTACTTTTTCGTCCAGACCATCATATACCGCATACAAGTCCTCGAAGATGGGTTCCTCGCGGTCATCCACTGCGCTGGAGAAGTCAATGGTAATGTCATCAAAATAATAGGTAAATTTACCGTTGATTGACTTATACTCATTGGCATTGTAGCCATATGCACTGTTACCGGTGTCAGGATTATAAATTTCAATGAATGCTTTATTCTGACCGCCTGTAACAACACTGTTAACTGCTCCAGGAATCACCAGTTCGTTCAGCGAGCTAATATCACAGGAAACATAGTGCCATCCAGATTCTTCCAAGGTAGTGGCATAACCATTTCCAAAAAGCACCAAATCTATTCGGGAATATGTATTTCCGTTTTTATGATAGGGCCGGAAGTCAATCTCGCCGCCAACTGCTTCCTTGGGAACATAGACCCACATGCCAAAAGAAGTGGCATCTGCCGGAATGACGATATCCTCCGTGGTGGTATTCATGCCATAGTATACCCAACCACCCGCTGCAGCTACCTGCGTATAATCAGTCGTCACCGCCAGTGCACCGTTGCCGTTGCGTACCTGGCCATTACTCTTAGTTACAGCTTGAATATTGCCCTTGATATTATACATCGGGAAATGCACCCAGTCAGCCGCTGCACTCTCACCCTCAAAGTCAAAGAGAACCTGAGATGCCTTACCAAAGACGACATCTGCCGTAGCATTAACAGAAGCATCCACGGTCAGCTGTGCAGTGATTTTGCCGGATGTAATAGTGGTATCCTCTGTGGCAGTAAACATCATGCCATTAAGACTGCCCATCTTTTCGTCAGACAGGGAGATGGTAACATCTGTGTCCTGAAGGACAACTTCACGGGAATTATACGTTGCCTTGACGCCCAGCTCTACACTCTTGCCATAGGGTGCAGCAATCGTAGCCTGACCAAAGGTCAGAGTATCGGGCACCACGATATAAACCGTGTCGCTGCCAACCACTTCATTCTTGTAGACCATCTGCACAGAAACTTCGCCGGTCTTTCCGAAAGAGGTAAACAGACCGGTATCATCGATGGTACCATAAGAATCATCCGCCAGCACCCATGAAGCTTCTGCAGGGATCTCTGCCGCAGCACCTGCCAGGTCAGCACCAACAGCAGTAAACTGCACAGAGCTGCCGGGAGTATAGTAGCTCTCAGGTGCGGAAATCTGGGCACGGACAAACTCACCATCAGAAGGAGCGGTGGAAATCACCAGAATGCCATGGGTAGTGGGACGCTGAGAACCATCAGAGGGAGAGCAGTTCAGCTTCAGCTCTTCACCGGGGCGCTGAGACAGGAAGGTGGAGGAGCCGCCGCCGTCACCGTTGACAGCCTGGACGCAGCCCAGTTCGATCATCAGCTCAGCCATTTCGTAGCTGTTGAAGCCGGCAGAGTAGGGAGACTGGCGGCCATCATTCATAACCATAACAATGGTACCGTCTTCCTTGATGCCCACAAAGGAACGGGATGCGGCATCGCTGGAATGGTTCTTGGAATACTGGTTCTTGCCGTCCTTAACCAGGAAACCGAAGTTTGCGGGAATAACCTGCTCTTCCCAGCCGGTGATGGCAGAGGAAGTGGAGCGGATCTCGGTCTTGGGAATATCGGCGGGACGGGCTACGCCGTCCTTTTCGTCAAAGTTGATGACCAGACAGGTCTGGGCACCGGCGGTCTTGCCCTGGCTGTTCTCATAGTAAATGCCATCCATAACCAGGTAACCCAGAGGCTCGTTGACCAGATTGGGATTCTTGGCATAGTATTCACTGTTGTACCAGCTCAGGCTCAGATTCATGGCTGCAACGACATTGCCGTAGCCGTTGGCCTCAGCATAGGCCACCTGTTCGGACATAATCTGAACACCATAGTTCTTGCTGTCCAGACTCTTATGCATGCCCTTATAGCTGGGCATTACCTTGGTATAGGGATTGTCAATGTCCACCTCAACAATGTGGGCCACCTGACGGTGGGTACCGGCATCATTGTTCAGAACCAGTTCGGTCTCCTCCACGCCGGGAGCCAGGGTCCAGTTCTTGTCAGAGACCACCTTGTAATAGCCATCGCCAAACAGATCCTCTTCTCCATCGGCAGGCATTACAGGTTCAGTAGGTTCACTGCTGGGCTCAGTAGTGGGCTCAGAGGTGGGCTCAGAAGTGGGCTCACTGGTGGGCTCGGAAGTGGGCTCACTGGTGGGCTCGGAAGTGGGCTCAGAAGTGGGCTCACTGGTGGGCTCAGAAGTGGGCTCACTGGTGGGCTCGGAAGTGGGCTCACTGGTGGGCTCGGAAGTG
>JAEIGA010011782.1_pt1 | contig 13258 bp, 10 predicted proteins | sample 9270691 | NCBI WGS metagenome assembly JAEIGA01 (sample SAMN17057246, study PRJNA624740) | gut metagenome | biome: biome; isolation source: fecal sample | host: Bos grunniens | place: China: Xizang | collected 2019 | reverse complement strand
CCCACGGTGAGGGAACCCACGCGGTCCTCAACGCCGATGATCTTGGCGGAGGTGCTGGTGACCATACCCAGAGCCTTCACGGGATCCATGCCCCAGCGCACAGCCTCACCCATCTCGAAGGTGATCATGTTCATGACGGTCACAGGGCCGTCGGTCATGACGGTCGCGGGAACGCCGCGCTCTTCCAGACCCTTCAGGCACCAGTAGTCCAGCTTGCCGCCTTCGCCGCCGAAGAGGCAGTTGCTGGTGGGGCCAAAGATGACGCCGCGGACATGGGGATCCTGCATCTCCTCATAGAAGTCGCTGGAACCGTTGGCGTGATCCAGAGTGACATAGATGTCAAACTCCTTGGCGATCTCCAGAACGGTCATCATATCATGCATATAGCTGTGGACCTTCATGGGGATCTCTTTCTTCAGCACGGGAATACCGTGCTCCAGACCCAGGTCGTAAGGAGGCATCTTCTCCTTATCACCAGCGGCAGCTTCCTTCTTCTCCATGTACTCCTTCACCTTACGCAGATAGCCGCGCATGGTGTTGGCGATGCCCATACGGGTCATGGGGCACTGATTCTTCTTGGAATATACGCCCTTGGGGTTGATACCCATAGCGCCCTTCAGGGCGACGGGATGCTTGACCACGCGGTCCTTACCTGCAGACTTGTAGGCAAAGACCCAGCCGCCCACCACGTTGGCAGAACCGGGAGCCAGACAGGAGGTGGTGATACCCTGGCGGATCGCCACGGCAAAATCATCACTGAAGGGGTCGATGCCGTGGTAGGCATCCATCTCAGGAGTCAGAGGGTTGCTCATCTCGTTGAGGTCCTGCTCACCGTTGCCGCCGAAACCACCGATATGGCTGTGGGGATCCACAAAACCGGGGGTAACGCACTTGCCGGCAGCATCGATGACCTGTGCGCCGTCCACAGGCAGATTCTGACCGATGGCAGTGATCTTGCCGTTTTCAATGCGCAGATCAGCCTGGATGACGCCCTGCTGATCCATGGTATACAGCGTACCGTTTTTGATCACATACATTTCATCTCATCCCCTTTCTGATAGATCATCTGTCCGCCCAGATAGGTGCGGACGATATGGGCCTGATAGGTCTCCATGGGGTTTGCGCTCCAAATGACCAGGTCTGCACGCAGACCTTCACGGATGGAACCGGTCTTGTCGGCAATACCCAGGATCTCTGCGGGAGTGCTGGTGATCATGCGCAGAACAGTCTCGCTGTCGTGCAGGACCTTCATCATCTCTGCGCCGCTCCAGATCAGATCCTCGCGGGGATTGAGGCCATAGCTGGCGCTGCCGCTGAGGCAGACCACAGCGCCCTTGTCAGCCAGCTTGGCGATAGCACGCAGATCCAGCTCCATGGCGTCCTTATCCATGGGGGAGCTGCCTCTGCGAACGACCAGGGGAATCTTCTTCTCCACAATCCAGTCCTCTTCACCGGTCAGGCCATAGCAATTGACCAGCACCAGCTTCAGCTGGGGGTAGACATCCACGATCTCGCGGACGCGCTCAATGGCAGTCAGGCTGTCGCATGCCACAAACAGGGGCAGTTCGCCATCCACTACGCGCTTGAGGGCAACCAGCTTCTCATCAACAGGCTTATCCTCGACAACCTTGTACTCTGCAGCCTTGTGCAGCTGGTCGGCGAAGTTGGCAAAAATCCACATGCGGGTCATGGGAGCCACCTGACGGGAGCCATAGGTTCTCTTCAGACTGGGGGTGACAGAAGCCATCATACCGATGTCGCGCTTCAGGCACATCTTGTAGGGATTCAGACCCTCGGTGGTAAAGGCGGCGATGGTACCGCCAAAAAGGTTATTGTCAGTAGGAGCCACACCACAGGCAGTCAGACCGAACGCACCCAGCTGCTGGTAGGTTGCGGCTCTGCCATTGAAGGCATAGAAGGCGTCCAGCTCGGGGGTGATGGGATTACTCTTTTCATCATTGTCGTTGGAAGAGGGACGGATCTCCTGAACACCACCGTTAACACCCCAGTTGGAGATGGTCTGCACGAAACCGGGAAGGATCTCCATGCCGGCGGCATCAAAGATCTCCTCGCCCTCCAACGCAGTCAGACCCTGGCCGATTTCCCGGATCAAACCGTCAGCCAGACGCAGATCCGCCTCTTTCACGGTACCAAGACCATCGTGGATTCTGCCGTTTTTGATCAGCATATTTGATCATGCTCCTTTCAAAAAGTTATTTTGTGGGCTCTGAACAACAGAAAAGAGCAGCCGAAATATCAATTTCGGCTGCTCCGTCCGTCTGATCAGAGAATGATCGATATTAGAATGAACGCAACGCTTAAAATCAATAATTCTTCAAATCGTTCAGTATAGGGATTTTCCTGTGTGTACTGGTAAAAATCCGTTTTTACTTTTCCGGCCATCTTTTTCCAGCTGTAAAAAGTCCGGTCAAACAGTCCCAGAATGCGCACCACTCTCCACAGGGCGATGGATAAGAAGAGAATGCCGGACAGACACAGGCTGTCAGCAATCGCCACCTGCCCTTCGATGATGTAAAAATACACCATCAGAGAAGCGGCCACAATGACCAGAGACAGCAGACTTTTTTTCAGCTCACCTTTGTTCAACCGAAATTTCATCTTACTTTGCGCCGACGTAGCGATCGAACTCCTCGTCAGACAGGAACACAAAGTGTCCGGGCTCCACCTCGATCATTCTGGGCTGATTGTCCTCAGAATAGTTGTGCATAGCGGGATCATAGTCGAAGCGCTTGCGCTTTTTCTCGAACAGAGGATTGGGGACGGGGATGGCGGAAAGCAGAGACTTGGTATAGGGGTGGATGGGGTTGTTGTACAGCATATCAGAGGGTGCCAGCTCCACGATACGACCTCTGTTCATGACAGCGATACGATCGGAGAAATACTTAACAACAGACAGGTCGTGGGCGACGAACAGAATGGTCAGACCCAGTTCCTTGCGCAGCTTGTTCAGCAGGTTCAGCACCTGAGCCTGAATGGACACGTCCAGAGCGGAGATAGGCTCGTCCGCAATGAGCAGGTCAGGCTTGGTGATCAGAGCACGGGCAATGCAGATACGCTGACGCTGACCACCGGAGAACTCGTGGGGGTAACGGGTGGCGTGCTCGCTGGTCAGACCAACCAGCTCCAGCATCTTGCGGACGTTTTCCTTCAGCTCCTCCTGAGAAGAGAAGATATTGTTGATCTTAGCGCCCTCGGCGATGATCTCCTCAACGGTCATACGGGGGTTCAGAGATGCAACGGGATCCTGGAAGATCATCTGCATCTTGCTGGTGACCGCCTTGGTCTCTTCCTTGTTCAGCTTGCCGTCGATACGGTTGCCATTGAACAGGATCTCACCGGAGGTGGGCTTATAGAGACGAATGATGGTACGACCGGTAGTGGTCTTACCGCAGCCGGACTCACCGACCAGACCGAAGGTTTCGCCTTTGAACACTTCGAAGTTGACGTCATCCACAGCCTTCATGGGCTTCTTGCCGTCATAGAAGTACTTACACAGATGCTTGACTTCGAGGATGGGGGTCTTATTATCCATTGTGTACACCTGCCTCCTTCAGCTGCTGCTGGATTCTCTCCTTCAGATATGCGGGCATCTCCGTCTTGGGGGCATCCGGATGCAGCAGCCAGGTAGCGGCATAATGCGTGTCGGAGACCTTGAACATGGGCGGCTCACGCTCGAAATCGATCTTCATCGCATAGTGGTTACGGGGAGCAAAAGCGTCGCCCACAGGGGGATACAGCATATTGGGGGGAGTACCGGGGATCACCATCAGTTCATCGTCACCCTTGGTGTCCAGGCTGGGCATAGAGGCCAGCAGACTCCAGGTGTAAGGATGCTTGGGATCATAGAAGATATCCTCAACGGTACCTTCCTCAACGATTTTACCGGCGTACATAACATACACGCGGTCTGCCATGTTGGCAACAACACCCAGGTCATGGGTGATGAAGATAACGGACAAGTTTCTTTCCTTCTGGATCTTCTTGATCAGCTCCAGGATCTGGGACTGGATCGTAACGTCCAGAGCGGTGGTGGGCTCATCGCAGATCAGCATCTGGGGGTTAGATGCCAGAGCGATGGCGATGACGATACGCTGTCTCATACCGCCGGAGAACTGGAAAGGATACTCATCGTAACGCTTCTCGGGATCAGGGATACCAACGGCGGCCATCAGCTCGATCGCACGGGCCTTGGCTTCTGCCTTGGGCATCTTCTGCTTCAGGATCAGCGTCTCAGTGATCTGCTTACCGATCTTCATGACGGGATCCAGTGCGGACAGAGGATCCTGGAAAATCAGACCGATCTCATTGCCGCGAATGCCAACAAACTCTTTGTCGGACATCGCCAGCAGATCTCTGCCTTCGTAAGTGATGCTGCCGCTGTCGACCACAGCGTTCTCGGGCAGAATTCTGCACACAGCCTTGGTGGTAACGGACTTACCGGAGCCGGACTCACCAACGATCGCAATGGTCTCACCCTTGTTCAGGTGGAAGTTGACACCGCGGATCGCCTTAACTGCACCTGCAAAGGCGTTAAAATGGATATGAAGGTCTTTTACTTCAAGCACTCTTTCTACTTTTTCCAAAGTTTTTCCTCCCTTCCCACTCACTCAACCTTGAGATGCTTCTTCAGGAATGCTGCCACCTTGGGATAGCAATCAAACTGATTCTTGCGCTTGGAAAGGCCGTGGCCCTCATCGGTATACAGCAGATACTCAACGGGAACATTACGGCTTCTGAGGCTTGCTACGATCTGCTCAGCCTCGCTGACGGGAACACGGGGATCGTTTGCACCGTGAACCACCATCAGAGCTGCGGTGATGTCATCCACCTTGTGGATGGGAGACACAGCGCGCAGAATGTCGCGATGATGCTCCAGACTACCGTACTCGCTCTCGCGGTGTGCGCGGCGGTAATCGGCGGTGTTTTCCAGGAAGGTCTCCAGGTTGGACATACCGACGGTATCAACGCCTGCCACCCACAGGTCGGGGTAGAAAGCAGTGGTAGCCAGGGTCATGTAGCCGCCGTAGCTGCCGCCCATAACGGCAACCTTATCCTTGTCGGCAATACCGGTCTCCACCAGATGCTCAGCCAGGCAGGCGGCATCGTGGACGCTGTCCAGACGCTTCTCAATATCATCCAGATGGTGATAGGTCTTGCCGTAACCAACGGAACCTCTGACGTTGGGAGCAACGATGGTCAGGCCCTCGTTGACCAGATACTGGATCAGGGGGGAGAACATGGGACGCTCCTGACCCTCGGGACCACCGTGGATATCCAGCACAACGCTGCGGGAATCGGTGTTCTTGCCCTTATACAGCCAGTAGGGAACACTCAGACCATCGAAGGAGTTGAAATGATGCAGCTCGGGCTCCACCAGATCGTCCTTATTGATGCCCTGCAGGTCGGTGAAGGTCATGCGCTCCACCTTATCGTTGTCGATATCCAGCATCCAGATATCAGCGGGACGCTGACCGCTGGTCAGAGTCACCAGCAGACGATGGCTCTCGCCGGCCCAGCTGCTGCCGTAGTAGCCCATAACGCCCTTGGGCAGAGAGGGAACGTTCTCGAAAGCACCGGTCTGGGTGTTGTAGATCTCCAGGACGGAGTAACCGTCACGGTTGATCTTCATAGACAGATACTTGTCGTCATAGCTCAGAGCCAGATCTTCCAGATCCCAGTTTTCCTCGTAGATCTTGGTGAAGGTGCCGCTGGCCACATCGTAGTAAGCCAGATACTTAAACTCGCTGTCCTTATCGGTCAGGAAGTAGAAGCCGCTGCTGTCCTTCTTCCATGCTGCGGTGGTGTACTGGGCATAGCCGGGCTCGTTGTCGATATTCTTTGCAGTCTTTGCATCGATATCAGCGATCCACATGCAGTTATCAGACTGACCCTTCAGCTTGTTGTACAGGAAGTACTTGCCGTCGGGGGACAGACCTGCGGGCATATTGTAGTTGTCGGAGTTCTGAATCACGATCTCCTGCTCGCCGGTCTCGGTGTTCATCTGGCAGATATCAAAGCTCTGGGTGGCACGGGCATTGCTGGAATAGACAATGGTCTTGCCATCAGGCTTGATGCCGCCGAACTGATGTCTGGCAGCGTTGTTGTTGGTCAGGTTCACAGCCTCGGCGCCCTCGCGCAGGACATGGATCTGCTCCTGCTCGTTGCCACCCAGGTCCATAGTGAAGAAAACGTTGCCGTTCTTGACGTGAGCGCCGCCAAAAATGCGCTCATTGGAAAAGGTCAGCTGGGTCTCCTCGCCGGTCTTCAGATCTTTCTTCCAGAGCTGATTGACACCGCCACGGTTGCTCAGGAAGACAAAGCTGTCCTCAGAAAGCCATCTGGCAGCGATACAGGAACCAATGCTGAAATACTGTTGAATAGTTGCCATGATAGGTCCTCCTTTTTACAAACCGCGCATTCTGGGGTCGAATGCGTCGCGCAGACCGTTACCAAACATATTGAAGGCCAGCATCAGCGCGGAGATGATCAGGGCGGGGAACAGAGTCAGGTGGGGGCTGGTAGTCAGCACACGCTGACCCTCTGCCAGCAGAACGCCGATGGAAGGCTCGGGAGCCTGAATGCCCAGACCCAGATAGGACAGGAAGGATTCAGAGAAAATGGCGGAAGGAACCGCAAAGGTTGCCTGAGTGATGATGGGACCGATGGCGTTGGGCAGAATGTGACGGAAGATCAGCACTCTGTCACGGGCGCCCATGGTTCTGGAGGCCATAACATACTCATAATCCTTATAGCGATAGAACTGTGCGCGGATCATACGGCTCATGCCGATCCAACCGGTCATAATCAGCACCAGAATAAAGGACTCGACACCCGCACCCAGCACCATGATGAACAGAATGGACATAACGAGGAAGGGAACGCCGCCCAGAACCTCGATGACACGCTGCATGATCATATCGACCTTGCCACCGTAATAACCGGAAATAGATCCGTAAACAACGCCGATAATACAGTTGATGATAACAGAGATAAAACCAATCAGCAGGGAGATACGGGTACCTCTCCACAGACGGACAAACAGGTCACGGCCGATGTTGTCGGTACCGAAGATAAAGTAGTGATCCTCAGCGCCGGTGTACTTATACATATCGACTCTGGCAATGACCTTCTTGTACTGCTTATCCTTGTAAGTCCAGTAGAATTCCTTCTCAATGGACTTGATGGCATCGCCCATCTCCACAGCGTCAGCCTCGAACAGCTCCATCTCCATGGTACCGTCAAAGATACCAAAGTCCTCCAGAACGGGGATACGGGGAGGCAGAGTACCGAACTCGGTGTGCTGCTCACGGAAATGATAGGGGCTCATCATGGGGCCAAAGATAGCCATGAACACGATCAGCAGAATGATGATCGCCGCCACAACGGAGGTCTTATTCTTCTTAAATCGCAGCCAGGCATCCTTAAAGAAGCCAATAGCTTCGCCTTCAATGGCCTGATCGTAGATCGTGCCGTCTGCCACGCTTTCGAACTGGCTGGCATCGATCTTTTCCTGAGTGATCTTTTCCACGTCCAGAGCTGCGGGAACTTCCAGCTTGATTTGCTTCTTCTTACTCACGAACCTTACCTCCTCCGATTCTGATTCTGGGGTCAACAATACCGTAAGACAGGTCGACGAGCAGCATGGAGGTCAAACTGATAACAGAATAGAAGAACAGAACTGCAATCGTCAGGTAGTAGTCAGAGGTCTGGATGGAAGCGGAAGTCAGAGATCCGATACCAGGGATACCGAAAATGTTTTCCACGACCATGGAACCGCCCAGCAGGTTCATAAACATGGGGATAATAACGTTACACAGGGGGATGAAAGAGTTTCTCAGCGCATGGCGCAGAGTAGCCTGCACGCTGGACAGACCCTTGGACTTGGCCAGCAGCATGTATTCAGAACTCAGAGCTTCAAAAAGTTCTGCGCGCATATAGCGGGTAATGGTGGAAATACCGCCGAAAGACAGTGCCAGAACAGGCAGGATCATGGACCAGAACTTTGCAAAGCTGAAGGTATTGTCCAGATTCAGCAGGAACGGGAACATTTCCAGCTTAAAGGCAAAGATATACTGCAGCAACGTCGCAAACACGAAAGACGGCACCGACACGTTGAAAACGACCATTGCGGTGATCGCATGGTCCACCATGGTATTCTTTCTCAGCGCAGCGGTAATACCGCAGAAAAGACCCACAGGAATTGTCAAAGCCAGAGAGAACAGGTTCAACATCAGGGTCAGGGGGATCTTGTCACGGATGATCGCAAAAACGGGACGGCGAGGATACAGGGTCATCGATTCACCGAAATCGAAGGAGAGGAAGTTTTTCAGAAAGATAGCATACTGCTCGCCCAGAGGCTTGTCCAGATGATATCTGGCTTCCATAGCTGCCTTGATCTCCGGAGCCGCGTTTTCACCTGCAACATCGCCCGGGATCAGACGAATGGCAAAGAAGCTCAAACTGAGGATAATAAACAGCGTCAAAACCATCGCAGCAATACGCTTTAAGATGTAGTTGAGCAAAACGATTCTCCTTTCCGATAGTAAATAAGGGGCTGTAAAAACAGCCCCTTATTAGTTTTAAAGTTGGTTGAGATCAGGGAGCAGCGGTGATGTTGATCTGGTTGGTGTTGAAGCCAATCAGAGGCAGGTAAACATCGGAAGCCAGCTCGATTCTCTCGTGGTACATAACGCAGTTGTCGTTCTGCATGACGGGGCAGAATGCACCGTACTCCAGCAGCATCTCTTCCATGCGGGCCAGAGCCTCGACCTTAGCAGCGTCATCGGTAGCGATGTCACCGTACATGGAGTTGTACTGCAGCTGGTCGAACTCATCGGAAGCGAAACCAGTCTGGTAAGGATCAGCGTAACCGGTGGTCCAAACGTTCATGGTTGCCCAAGGGTTGAAAGCGTTTGCCAGACGGACGCCCAGACCCAGGTCATAGTCACCGGCTCTGTAAGCATCGTAAGCGGATGCGGGAGGCATTGCACGCAGAGTCAGCTCAAAGCGCTCCTTGCCGAACAGGTTCTCCAGGCTCTCCTGCAGGATCTCAGCCTGACGCTTCTGATCCTCCTGGCCCTCGAAGTAGATGTACTCAACGCTCACCTTGCCGTCAGCATACTCGGAAGAATACTCAGCGTAAGCCTTCTCGAACAGCTCCAGAGCCAGAGTCTCGTTGCTAGCGTACTTGGCAGCGATCTCCTTAGCGCGCTCGGTCTCACGATAGTAGGTGTCGCCGGTGTAGATACCGGTAGAGACGATAGCGGGAGCAGCGGGATACAGCTTGTAAACGTCCTCGCAGATACGCTCACGGGGGGTACCGTAGTGGACAGCGTTACGGAAGTCCTGAGACTGCATGATGGGGTTCTTGGAAGCGCCGTTCATAAAGAAGCCCCAAACGTTGGGAGACAGCAGGGAGTGAGCACGGGGGTCGTTCTTGTACTGAACGTAGTCATCACCGGTCAGGGAGTGGTTGTCCAGCTCGCCGGCCCAGAACATCTCAGCACGGGTGGAGTTCTGGGAGATGTATCTGGCGTTGTAGGAATCCAGGAACACATAGCCTTCCTGAACCAGAGGATCGTTGTCGTTACGGACATAGGTCTCATAACCGTCGGTGACCCACTCAGTCAGAGTGAACATACCGCAGGAAACAACGCTCTCCACGGTGGTACCGTAGGTGGTGGAGGTACGGTCGGCGTTCATGCAAGCCTCGTAAGTCTCCTCCTCAACGGGCCAGATCAGGGAGCAGATGGTGGACAGGAAGTCGATCTCGGTAGCGGGGTACTTCAGGACGATCTGCAGCTCGTTAGCGCTCAGAGCCTTGATACCAACCTCTTCCCAAGTGCAGTTGCCCTCGAAGTACTCCTTAGCGTTCAGGATGACAACGGGGTCAAACAGGTAGGTGGCGTTCTTGTTGACCAGCTTGGGATCCAGCAGCATCTTCATGGAGTACTCGTAGTCGGTAGCATCCAGAGTGGTGCCGGTGGAGAAGGTCAGACCATCACGGATCTTGATGTTCCAGGTGATACCGCCATCGTTGGTGACGGGCATCTCGGAAGCGTGGTGGGGGATCCAAGCCAGCTCATCATCGACGGACATAGCGGCAACCAGAGTACCGTAGTTCATCATGATCTTGGAGTTGGTGTACATGTGGGGGTTGAAAGTTGCGCGGGAAGTGGTCCAGCCGCGGTAATCCTTGGGGCCGGTGTACTCCTCGACGACGGGGGTCTCGGGAGTGGTGGGGGTGCTGGGAGTCTCACTGGTGCTGGGGGTCTCGGTGGTGGTGTTGCCGCCGGCATTGTTGCCGCCGCAAGCAACCAGAGACATCACCATGACCAGAGCGAGCAGCATAGCAAACAGCTTCTTCATGATTTTTCTCCTCTTCTAATCTTTGTTGCGATCCATTGCAAAACCTGCCGCTGTCTGCGAGTTCCGTCGTCGCCAACCGAAAACTCACCTACTATCGTTTCTGATTTGCGCCACATAGGGATATCGCAGAGCGAAAAATTTTGAAATAACCGCAAAAGGGACAAAATATTTGTCCTTGTATCGTTATTTAACCACATTTTCGCCCACACTTCAATACGCTAAAGATAGACTGCAAGTTGTATACCAGTTATTGCTTTTTGACCACTTCAACCCACGGTTGTATTTTTTCCTTGTTTTCCCGTGTCACAGGTGGTATAATGAAATCAACCCCCCCGCATACACTGAACCGACCGTTGTTTGACAAAAGAAAGGCTGTGGCATTATGGATCACAATCGGATCGGAAGCAAAATACGTGAATTGCGCATGAGTCACAATCTGACGCAGGCCGAACTGGGCAAAGCCGTGGGCGTTTCCATGCAGGCAGTCTCCAAATGGGAACGCGGAGGAACGCCGGATATTGACATTTTGATCTCCATTGCCCAATATTTCGGCGTGACCATGGACGAACTGCTGGGATTGGTGCCGGATGGAGCAAGACATCTGGCGGACACGCTGTTTACCACCATGCTGCAAACCTCTGCGCAAAACAAAATGGATCAGGCCAGCAACTACTGCTGGTCCATTTTCAAAGGCTTGAGCGGACTCTCCTCCATTCAGAATTATAACTACAGTTGTGCCTCGGCTTCGGAAATCGACAATTCCAGATGCCGTGTCAGCAACAATGATGGCATCAGCTTCTTCCACGCCTCCAGAGATGCCCGTTTGTTCGCCATCGCCCCCGAACCGGAGGGAGGCTTCAATTCCATCCTCAGCAGCACGGAGGACTATGTGGAACTCTTTCGCTTTCTGAGCGAACCGGACATCTTTCAGCTGTTCCTTTTCATCTGCACCCGTCCCCAGGCGCTGTTTTCCAGGCGTCTGGCCTCTCACGCCACCGGCATTCCGGTGGAAAGAGTCAAGAATATTTTTCTGGAATTTGAAAAAAGAGGTTGGCTGGTGGAAGAAACCGCAGACATGGATGTCGGCACAGTCACGCTCTACCGCACAGCCGCCAAGGAACATTTCGTCTTTTTCCTGCTGTTCGCCCGTGAAATGATAATCAATCCCAAATTCTGGTATCTGACCTGCGTTTCCAAGCGCACCGTTCCCCTGCTGCGCAGCACGGAGGAGCAGCCTGCCACTGCGGATGCCCCCTCCTCTCCGCCGGACGACACACCAAAGTAACACCCATGCCGGACATCCGGCAAAACCGACTCATCCCTTTGCGCCGCAAGGGATACAAGGTTTCTCACCGTCTGCACATTGTTTGTAAATTTGACCTCACCCACAGTCTATGCCGATTCACAATCGCTTGCATATACTGCACCTTTTGGTATTGCCACATATTGATGAGGTCAAAAACAGGCTCTATGCACAGCCTTCCAACCAACGCATCCGCGATTCAAGTTCATAAGCGCAAAAAAGAGCTAACTGACTTAATCAAAATCAGTTAGCTCTTTATTTATTGTCGAATAATGAAGTTTTGTTGCCATTTCGTTGCCACGAATGGCTCAAATCCTAAAAAGTCCGGTGATGACTGGGCTTTTTCGACCTGTGGGATTATTCCCACTCGTTGCAGCTATCTATGGCCTAAACAAATTCGTTTAGTGAATATAATACCTGCTATTCTGATTATTTTGATTGTCCATATTATCATAGCTGTGCGTCGAATGCTTATCAAATTCTTATCAGTGGTGATAAATCACTGATGGAGGGAGATAATGGCTGTTTACAATATTTTCCCGGCAAGAGAATTAACAGCCAACACCGCCGCTATATACACCAAAGCAATGACATTTATCCAAATGCTGGCTTTAAGTTTGCCTTTTTTGCGGAAAACAAGGGACAAAATTGCTGCTACTGCTGCAACAACAAAATAAATTCCGCCCATTATCATTGTCGCATCATACAGCACTTCTCCCAAAGCGGTTTCGGGACTGCCTGGTACAATTCCCCACAGCGCGCCCAATGCTGACAGGAAAACGTATGGCCCGGCAGAGAACATATTTACAAGCAAGCTGATTTTTTCTTCTTTGGAATTATTATGCCACGCTTTTCTTCTCAATAAGTAGTCAAGCCCAAACACAACACCTGCTGCCAACAAAAGTATGATGATCCATGGATTCATATTTCCTTGCCTCCTCTGCCGCTATGTCCAGAAAACCCTCAACACAGAAACAAATTTTATAAAAGTGGCTTGATAGAAGGGATTGCTTAACTATCTTTATGACAAGATTCTCCTATGCCTATCAGGGAAAACATTAAGCTTTGCTGCATTTATATTATAACACAATAAATTGATTTCACAAGGATATCATTAACGTAGTTGGCTTGGTGCGTGTGAACTTCTGCGGTGGAGTAACTGCTATGTCCAAAAACTTATCAGATTCTTATCATTGCTGATAAGAATACTACAACGCAAAGAGAAAAAGTGGGCTAAAATCAAGCGATTTCAGCCCACTGAGAGTTAATATGTGATTATGCCCACTCGATGGTGCCGATGGGCTTGGGAGTCAGATCCAGCAGAACACGGTTGATACCCTCCACCTCATGGGTGATGCGGTAGGTGATCTTGTGCAGGATCTCGTAGGGGATCTCTTCGATGGTGGCGGTCATTGCATCCTTGGTGTTGACAGCACGGATGATGGCGGGCCAGCCCTCGTAACGGCTCTCGTCCTTCACGCCAACGCTCTTGATATCGGGCACAGCGATGAAGTACTGCCAAACCTTCTCATTCAGGCCGCAGATGTCGAACTCCTCGCGCAGGAT
>JAEIGA010011781.1_pt1 | contig 13258 bp, 12 predicted proteins | sample 9270691 | NCBI WGS metagenome assembly JAEIGA01 (sample SAMN17057246, study PRJNA624740) | gut metagenome | biome: biome; isolation source: fecal sample | host: Bos grunniens | place: China: Xizang | collected 2019 | reverse complement strand
TGGAAAGAAGTATATATTAGAATATAATTTTAAAGAGTTATAAGGAGAGGTTTGAAATGAAAATTATCTTGAAACCATTAGAAGGCATAGAGTGGAATGGAAATTTTATTCCTTTAGGATGTTCTAAAGCAGATGTGGAAGGTATATTTGCTAAGCCACAGATAGTAAGACAATCTTATTATTATTTCCAGAACGAACTTCGTTTCGATTTTGATAAAAAGGGAAAATTGGAGTTTATTGAATTTTTAGGCGGTGTAGATGGACGTTTAAATCCAATGATTTATGGAATTTCTGCATTTGAAAGTAATGCAAGTGAAGTGGAAGAAATTCTTACAGAGAAGAATGCAGGAGAAGTAGATGACAGTGAGGGAGAATATGCGAAATGTTTTCTTGATATAAGCGTAGGGGTTTATCGTGAGATTACACCATCGGATGTACTGGAAATGGAACAGGAAATGAAAGCCGATGGCATTCCAACCGAAGGAAATGAGGATTTGGAAGCAGACAGAAGACGAGCGAATCATTGGGGGACGATTGGAATGGGTATCGCAGGATACTATAAAAGATAAAATGGTGGAGGAAATTTATGTCAATTCAACTTTCAATGGAAAAATTAAATGGAAAAATCAGTGAAAATGTCTATGGGCATTTTATTGAGCATATTTTGACTTGTATCGATGGTGGCATTTATGACCCATCTAGTAAATTTGCCGATGAAAATGGAATTCGTCAGGATGTTTTGGAAAAAATGAAAGAATTTGCACCTCCAGTTCTCCGTTTTCCAGGTGGAACTGTCATGTGCCAGTACCACTGGGAGGATGCCGTTGGTCCCATGGAAAAACGAATCCGCAGAAAAAATTTGATCTGGGGCGGCGAATTAGACCCTTCATTTGGAACGGCTGAGTTTGTTTCCTTTTGTCGTAAAATTGGTGCTGAGCCAATGATTTGTGTCAACATGGCATCTGGAACACCAGAAGAAGCGGGGAATTGGGTGGAGTATTGTAACGGAACGGGTAATACATATTATGCAAATTTGCGTCGTAGTCACGGCTATGAAGAACCATTTAACGTAAAATATTGGTGTATTGGAAATGAAAGTTACGCAGAACCAGATATCGGAATTCACCATGATGTGCAGTTATACATTCGTGATGCAATGGAATTTATCAAGTTTATGAAATTGACGGACAAAACGATTAAGACGGTGATTGTTGGATGTGATAAGGAAAGCTGGAATAAACCAGTGCTTGATGCACTGCATGCAGTGACCGATTATTTTTCTTATCACCACTATTCAGCAGAAGCAAGCAAAGGATTGTATGGTCCATTTGAAGGCGAGAAAAATTTGAAAAAGGCGATTGACCAGTTAAAATCATTGATTGATACTTATCCAGAAGAAGTAACAGATTTTAGTCCGTGGTATCGTTTTCCTGCAAGAAGTGGAAAGATTCAGATTGCCCTCGATGAGTGGAATATTTGGGATTTTGTTGCAGACGAGACATATGGTTTATTACAGACATATAATTGGAGAGATGCACTTTGGACCGCAAGTATCTTGAATCTGATTTTGTCTACACCAGAGATTGGGATGGCGAATCTGGCACAGTCTGTCAATGTGATTGCTCCGATTATTGCAGAGGAAAAAGGTTCTTGGTTCCAGACTATTGCATATCCGTTACGATTGTACCGTCAGACTATGTTGGGAGAGAGAATTACTGTATCTTTCCAGTCTCCAAGTATTGATGGAGGGGAAGTTGGAGAACTTGAGGCAATTAGTATCTCAGCGGTAAAAAATGAAGATGGAACTATTCGAATTGCTGCTGTGAATAGAGATTTTAAGAAGGATTATGAAATTGAGATATGTAATGACTCCAATATAAAAGGTAAGATGATTATTGTGACAGGAACAGAACCAAGGGCGGTTTGTTCGTTGGAGCATTCATGTGTGCAAGAGAGGACAAAAGAATTAGAAGGAAATAAAATCCTACTTCGTGCGGGAAGTGTGAATTTGATAGTGATAGGGAATCGTTTGAATATGAAAAATAATTGAACTTTTATCTGGAATCGCTACACCATTTTTGCTATAATCTTCTGTAGAGAACATTAGGTTAAATAACGAATTTATACGAAAGCAGAGAATAGAAAGGCAGAACACTATGATTATCAGCGAAAAAATATTTAACATCTTAAATGAAAAAGGAATCTCCCAGAAAGCATTTTCCGAAAAAACAGGAATTTCCCAAAGTACGATTAGCGACTGGAAGAGAAAAGGAACGAATCCATCTGCGGATAAAATTATGACAATTTGCGATGCATTGGATATTTCTGTGTATGATTTGTTAAATGAAACAGAAGGATATGTACCTCGAAAAGTGGATTATGTTGTAATTGATAAGAACTCAGACGAATATGCACTGTTGAAAAAATTTCAGAGTTTAGATCGCTTGGCTCAGGAACGTGTTTTGGGATATATGGATGCATTGCTTATAAAGGACTAATACAAAAAATATACAAAAGCAGGAAATCATGATGGAACAAAAGTTAAGAAAGTTATATCAGGAACATAAACAGATTATCTTATATCTTTTCTTTGGAGTATGTACGACGGTAATTAATACCGTAAGTTATGCAATCTTATATGAATATTTACATATTGTTAATATTGTAAGTACTTTAATTGCGTGGTTTGTGGCAGTTGTGTTTGCTTTTTTTACAAATAAGGTATATGTATTTGAAAGCAAGCGCCCAAGTATTTCTGAAAAATTAAAAGAGTTTGGCTCTTTCTTTGGGTGCAGAATTTTGACGGGAGTGTTAGATGTGGTAATTATGGCAGTTGCTGTGGATTATCTGAAATGGAACAGCTTAGTTTGGAAGTTGATTTCGAATATTATTGTAACGATTGTCAATTTTGTGGCAAGTAAGTTTTTGATTTTTAAAACTTCATCGAAAGAATCATAGATTATCACAACAAAAAAGAGATGCGATTGCAGATTTGCAGTGGCATCTCTTTTTTTGTTGTGTTCTTATAAAAGCACTTCTCGGAATGCTTCCAGTAAGCGGTCATTATCTGCTTTGTTCATAATACAGAAACGAACAAAGTGGTTGTCTAAGAATGGGAAGGTAGAGCAATCACGGATCATCAAGCCTTTGCAGATGCAGTGCTCAAACAAATCTCGAGATGTAATATCTTCACGCAAAATTTTTACCAGAATAAAGTTTCCCATCGCAGGATATACCTTGATGCTATCCCAAGAAGTAAGTTCCTGATACATACGGTCACGTTCGGAAGAAATCAAGTTCTGTGTCTTTTCGATATAGTCGTTGTCTGAGAACATCAAACGACCTGCAATCTCTGCCAAAGAGTTGATGGTCCAAGGATTTTTTCTGGTGTTGATTGCTTTTATCAAATCCTGATTGCCTGTGATGGCATAGCCAAGGCGAAGTCCAGGAGCAGCAAAGAACTTAGAGGTTCCGCGAAGGATAATCAGGTTTGTGTAGTAGTTTGTCAATGGAATCGCAGTGATTTTGGACTGCTCTGGTGCAAATTCCACATAAGTTTCATCTACCATAACAAAGATTCCATACTGAAGACATACGTCTAAAATACGGCGCATCTGCTTATTGGTAATTGCAGTTGAAGTTGGATTGTTTGGGTTACAAAGAACCAGCAAATCCAACTGGTCAGATAAATGTCCGCAGAAATCTTCGATATCCATCTGGAAATCATTTTCTTCTTTCAATGGATAGTAAAGAGTAGTTCCTCCGCCAAGCGCAATTTCTCTTTCGTATTCTGAGTAGGTAGGTCCAAGAACCAGAGCCTTTTTGGGATGGCGGGTCTGAATAAATAAAGAAATCAGTTCGGTAGAACCATTTCCAACGATAATGTTTTCAGGCTGTGTGCCTGCGTAGGCTGCCATACATTTTCGGAGTGCTGTGTATTCGCGGTCTGGATAGGTGGTGATGGCATCTAAATTCTCAGCTAAAGTAGCACGTAGCTTATAAGAAATGCCAAGAGGGTTTACGTTGGCGCTAAAACTTACAATATCTTCTTTTTTTATATGATAAATCTGTTCAATGGCTTCTAAATCACTGCCATGGAAATGGTCTTTGTGTTTAATCATGGTTTTTGTCTCCTTTCTTGCAAGCGCAAGATACTTAGTGTATAATTCAAAATAATAATGTAGTTACATATTATAACCAGAATAAGAAAATAGTCAAGAAAAAGAGCGGGTGAATACTTTGAAGAGAAGAATGGAACAGTTAATAAATGGAAAATTTGAATACGAAGCTCCAAAGATGGTTTTTTCTGAGGAAAAAATTGTGGTGGAATTAAAAGAGGGAGAGAATTATCGTGGAGAATTATTCCTTACTTCTGAAGATGAGAGTCGTATCAAGGGAATGATGACATCTACCAGTCGAAGAGTTGTCTTAGGAAAAGAAAAATTTGCTGGATATGAAATTAAGGTTCCGTATGGAATTGATGGCAGAGGCTTACAGGCAGGAGATGTGTTGGAAACTTCGATTGTGATCAACAGCAATTTGGGAGAGTATCAGATACCAGTGGAGGTTACTGTTACAAAATCTCAGATTTGTACTTCGATGGGAGAAATCAGGAATCTGGATGATTTTGATCGATTGGCAGAGTACGATTACAGGGAAGCATTTCGCTTTTTTACCAAAGACAGTTTTGTGGAATGTTTACAGGACGACGATGAAAAATATAAAGCATTGTATCAGGCGATGTCTCAAAATCCGATTACCTATCAGGATATGGAGGAATTTTTGATTGGTGCAGGAAAGAAAGAGCCTGTTCATATTCAGTTAGAAGAGGAAGAAAAACGATACAGCTACGTAAATAGCAGCATTAAGGAAACTCTTTCTGTAAATAAGAATTATTGGGGTTATTTGAGTTTTGAGGTAGAGACGAAAGGTGGATTTTTAAGTGTAGAAAAGAACTTGCTGACGGTAGATGATTTTATTGGAAGCGTGTGTTCGTTGGAATATTATATCCACAAGGAAAAATTAAGTAAGGGAACCTCTTATGGAGAGATTGTCATTCGTGGCGTATACGAAACACTCGTATACCATATTGTGGTGTCTCAAAGTGATGAATTTACCTTTGCAACCCACTTATTTGAACAGAGAATGCAGGGCAAACTGGCAAGATATTACCAGCAATATTTATTAGGAGAGTTAGAATTGGGGGCATGGAAAGAGCTATCATTGGATGTTTTACAGCAATTGCAGGATGCAGGCTGTATTTATCCAAAACATCGTCTGTGGGAAGCGTATGTCCGTTATCAGGCAGGAGAGATTGCTAAGGCAATGTCTGCGCTTTGGCCACTTCGCGAAGTGGAGTTTAGCATGGAACAGATGGAAGAAGAGGGGGTGTATCTTTTATTAGGTTCGCAGTTAAATGTAGTGACAGACAAACAGCGCCCTACGGTAGCTTCTCGTATAGATACGCTCTACCATATGTGTCCAAATAGCCTGATTTTGACCGAAGCATATCTGGAATTAGTAGAGAGAGGAAAAAAATCTCCAATAAAATGCCTTTGTTTCTATGAACGTGTTTTTGAACAGGGCTGTACGAGTCCGTTTTTATATCATATGACATTGGATATTTTGAAAAAAGATGTCAACCAGCTGAAAAAATTGTCTCCATTTATGGTTCAGGTTTTATCGTATGCAATGAAATACGGAATGATAACGCGTGAATTAGCTATGCAAATGGGACATTTATCCGAATACATGAAGCAGTTTGAGAATTATGTGTACCAGTTATTAGAAAAATGTTATGCGTATTATCCAGAAACAGAATTACTCAATTATATTTGTAAGTATATCATAAAAGGTCAGCCACGAAAGAAAGAATATTTCAAGTGGTATGACAAAGCATTAGAGGAGGAACTGCGCATTACCAGATTGTATGAATATTATATTGAGACCATGCCAGAGTCCTATCAGAGTGTGTTGCCTCAGGTAATTCGCATGTATTTTGCATACAATCACACTCTAAGCAGTCAAAAACGTGCGATGGTATATGCAAATGTGATTCGAAATAAAGAAATTGATAAAAATACATATCAAAGTTACCGTAAAGCCATGGAAAACTTTGCCTTAGAATCGTTAAAAGAAGGAAAAATCAACGAAGATTATGCGACGATTTATCAGGAATGTATTGACACATTAGAGACGAAAGAAATGGGCGAACAAATGGCAAATGTGATGTTTACCTACCGTGTCTTTTGTGATGATCCAAAGATTCACAATGTCATTGTGTGCCATGAGCAATTGAATCAGGAAGGTGTCTACCCATGCAAAGACGGTGTTGCGTATGTGCAGCTCTTTACTCCAAATGCAGAAATTGTTTTTGAAGATGTAAAACGCAGACGATATGCGGCAACTGTAGATTACAATATTCAGACCTTGATGAATTCGAAAAAATATATGCAGCAGTGTCTTTCTCTACAGGTGTCCCATGAGGGATTTTTGCTGGCTGTTTGTGAAGGAGAAGAAACGAAGGCAGAACCTTTGAGCTGTCTGCAGGAGGTAGTACAAAGAGAAGAATTTAAGGAATCGTATCGTCATCAGATTTGTGAGCGTATGTTTGCGTGTTACAAAAATCACAATGCAGACGATGTGTTAGATGCATATCTGCAAAAAATGGATGTGATGAAATTTGCCATGGCGAATAAAGTGCTGATGACGGAACTTTTGATTGACAGAGCAATGTATCACATGGCTTTTGAAATCGTGAAAATATATGGATTTGAGGGTATTGCTATCGATAAACTGATGAAAATGGCAAGCCGTTTGATTTTACAAAGTGAATTTGAGCAACAGGAAGATCTTTTGTATCTGGCACTGTTTGTTTTTGAACAGGGCTTGTATGATGAGGTAATTCTTACTTATTTAAATGATAATTTCTGGGGCAATATATCCACGATGGTTACGCTTTGGGAACGCATGAGAGGGTTTAAGATGGAAACCTATGCGTTAGAAGAAGAAATTTTGCTTCTTGCGATGTTTGGAAGGGTTTATCTGGAAGAAGGTCAAGCTATTTTAAAAAGCTATGTACAGCAAGGCGGTAAAAAACAGATTATTTTGGCGTACATTTCGATGTGTGCATTTGACTATTTTCTTGGGGATAAGGCAATCGGTGCGTACATTTTTGAGTGTCTGGAAGTTTGCATGGAGAAAAAATGGGATATTGACCGCATCTGTCGTCTTGCACTTTTAAAATACTATGCAACGCAGGAAACTTTGACTAAAAATCAGGAAAAATATGTCTATGAGATTTTGAAAGAATGTCATGAGGCGGGGCTTCGTTTTGCATTTTTCCAAAATCTGCCAGAACATGTTAAGAAAACATACCTGTGGGATGACAAGGTATTTGTAGAACAAAAATTCTCATCAAAAGCCAAAGTATCGATTCATTATCAGATTGAAAAAGCAGATGGAAGTGTGACACCATATCAGTGTGAACTTGTAAAAAATATGTATCAGGGTATTTTTGTGAAAGAATTTTTATTATTTTATGGTGAGACATTGAGCTATTATTTTCAGATTGAGATAGGTGAAGTGTGTGAACAGACGCAGGAAGTCGCACTTTCGATGGAAGATATGACACAAAGAGGAAAATCAAAATATCAGCTGATGAACCAGATGTTGATTGGGCGAACATGCGACCAAGATGCAAGAATGGAACAAGCACTAGAAGAATATTTGAAAAATGAGTGTTTTGTGTCAAAATTATTTCAGTGCATGTAATAACACGTAGGGGGACTTGGGAATGAACGAAGTCAGAAATATTATGATAGGATTTGATTTTGGGAAAAAAGTTTCCCAAATCTGTTATTGGGATAGAAAAGAGGGAGAACCTGTCTCTTTGCCAATCAAAGCAGGAACGGGACAATTTACCTTTTCAAATTGTCTGAGTAAGGCGGGGCAGGAAAATGAGATTTTAATTGACGACTTATATGAACTTGCCTTAAATCAGACAGAAGTTGTGATTGATGGCGAACAAAAAAGTGTGGGAGAAGTGTTGGGAATTTTTCTAAAACAGGCATTGAAAATTCTTGGCGTGCCAGATTTGGTAAAAAGTATTCGTGCAATTATGATTACCGTTCCGACACTTTCAAAAGTAATGGTAGAAAATATTCGTCTGGCATGCAAAACGATTGGTTTTCAGCAAAATCGTTGCTTTCTGCAAAGCTACGAAGAAAGTTTTTTTGCCTATGCTTTGAACCAAAGAGCAGACATTTGCAGCCGTAATATCGCATTGTTTGCGTTTGAACAAGACGAAGTAAGCTGCGCAAAGCTTGTCACCAACCGAAAAAGCACTCCAGCACAGGTGAAAGTAGAAAAGGGTGGCACGATATCTTTGAGTCGTGATGGTGCCAAACGTGATTTGGAATTTTATAACCTGATTACAGCATTTTTGGGAAATGATATCTATTCGAGTATTTTTATTGTAGGAGACGGATTTGACAGTGAATGGGCAGTAAAATCTATTCCTGTGTTATGCCGTAATCATCGCCATGTATTTTATGGAAATAATCTGTATGTAAAAGGGGCCTGTTACTCTGCAAAAGAGAAAGTAGAAGAAGGCAAATTAAAGGGATATTTGTATATGGGAAGCGATTTGGTTCGCACCAATGTTGGAATGGAAATGATGATTGGCGGGGTAAAAGGCTATTATTCTTTGATTTTGGCTGGAACCAATTGGTATGAGGCTAGGGGAGAGTGTGAACTTTTGCTCGATGACGTAGATGTTCTGGAATTTTTGCTTTCGGATATGGAATCAGGCAAGAAAGAACGTTATTCCATGCCTTTGGAAAACTTGCCAAAGCGCCCAAGAAAAGCAACCCGTTTGCATCTAAGTGTATACTTTGAATCGATAAACGAGTGTTGCATTACGGTAACGGATATGGGATTTGGAGACTTGTATCCAAGTTCTGGACTTACATGGCAAGAAACGATAAGCGTGTAAAGGAGAGGTGTTATGAGTAAATATATTTTATGTCAGGTAAAAAGAGCCAAAATACCTTATTATATAGAAAATATCAGCACCAGCATTTATTCCATAGAAGAATTATGCTTTTATCTTTACAATAATATCTATTTGTTGGATGAGAGCATTATCAACGAAGCGTTATGCCTTTGGATTCGTGATGAATTGGAGCTTAAAAAACTTGCACAAAAACTGTCTCTGATGTTGGAGGGAAAAACAAAGATTGGCGATTTTATTTTGCTGATTTTCAAAGAAATTAACTATTTGTCTATGGAGGAATTTCGTCAACTCAACCAACAGATTCAAAAAATTACAGAAGAACCACCACTTTTGCGTCAAAAACGCAAGGGTGATGAACTGATGGGACATGGCAAGGTAGTAAATGCCATCAAAATCTATCAAAACATTTTGCGTGACAAATTAGAAGAACACACAGGGGAAGATGACCATTTGGGAATGCAGTTTATCAGTGAAATCTATCATAACATGGGCTGTGCCTATGCCAGATTATTTCAGATGGAAGAAGCCGTACAGTGTTTTGGAAAAACATTTTCCTATATGAGAACAACTGCCTCGATGAAAAACTATTTGTACGCTGTCTATATGGACAAAGGAATTGCTGCGTTTGCAAGAGAAGCAGCCAAATTAAATGTAGATGACATGAAAACCTTTGAGCTTTTAGATGAAATCGATCAGCTATCCAAAGAAATGATGCAGACATCACAGGGACAGCAGTATAGTCAGGCCTTGGAATACAAAAGAGAAGGAAATCTGGAAGCATATCATAACATTTTGGACCAAATGCTGGGAGATTTGACCAGAGAATATCGCCGTAGTACGGGGTATTAAAAGGAGAGGACAAATGTTACCATTGTATATGAGTTTTCTGGAGGAGGATTCAGAAAAAAAGTTATTTGAGAAAATCTACAATTCTTATAGAAAACAAATTTTTGTTCTTAAAAATATATTTTATTCAATACGGAGGTTGATACTTATGAAGAAAAAAAGATTGATAGTAATGGCATTCATTAGTTCCTGTTTACTGAACGGTTGCCATGTCCAAAATAATGATGTATCAAATATTAAAAATCAAGTAATATCCACCCCCGTTCCAACAACTACCAAAATGCCAGTAAATGAATACAATAACATACAAATAGTTACAGAACTCTCCATGGATATTGAAGTTATAAACATATCCAATCAAGGAATGGATATATTTATTGAAAATACGAACGAAGATAATACTATATATACTGTATTATCAGGTTGCGACGTCATAGAACAACAAATCGCTGGAGACTGGAAGCAATTAGAAGTTATATACGATCTGCCTCAATATGATACAGTTTATTCACTGCGTCCTAGAGATACTCTTGATTATTATGCCTATTGGGTGTACGAATATGAGGCATTGCCGCCTGGGGATTATCGCTTAACAATAACGGTGGATGTTGGTCTTAATATGCAAGAGTTCGAATACGAATATATTTATATTTATTTTACGTTGTAATGTTGCATGGATATATTTTTTGATATGGCAATTACTCAGCTTTCCCAGCAGAAATTGTCCGTATGAAGAAAATGAAAATATTTTTGAATAGTTCTTGACATTACCACTCTACCATGATAAAGTGAACCATGTAACAAAGATACACATATTTCAACATTATAAAAGTGTATCAACATGGGAGGAAATTATTATGAAACGTAGAATTATCAGTACATTGTTAGCATCTTTTATGGCATTATCTGTGTTTGCAGGTTGTGGAGCAGAGAAAAGTGCAGACAAATTTATCGTAGGTTTTGACGCAAACTACCCACCATACGGCTATATGGGAGAAGACGGAGAATATACAGGTTTTGACTTGGAATTGGCAGAAGCTTTCTGTGAACTGGAAGGCTTAGAGCTGGTAAAACAGCCAATCGACTGGGAAACCAAAGACCAGACTTTAAATGGTGGTGAAATCGACTGTATCTGGAACGGATTTACGATGAATGGACGTGAAGATGATTATACATTTTCTGTTCCATATGTAGACAATAGCCAGGTAATTGTTGTTTCAGAAAAATCAGGTATTGATTCTTTTGCTGATTTAGCAGGCAAAGTAGTTGGAGTACAGGCAGGTTCTGCTGCTCTTGAAGTATTGCAGAGTGAAGAGGAAGGTGGTCAGAAAGCACTGACAGATACTTTCAAATCTCTGGAACAGTTTGCTGACTACAATATTGCATTTACGGAATTACAGGCAGGTGCGTTGGATGCCCTTGCAATTGATATCGGTGTTGCGAAATATCAGTTGGAATCTCGTGGAACAGGATTTATGATGTTAGATGAGATTTTGAACAAAGAACAGTATGCCGTAGGCGTGAAAAAAGGAAATCAGGAACTGATTGACAAAATCAACGAAGGCTTACAGAAACTGGCAAATGACGGAACTGTAGCTGAGTTGGCTGAAAAATATGGAATTGCCGATATGGTCATTTTAAAAGCAGAGTAAAAATACATACCCCTCGGAAAGTTTTTTCGAGGGGATACTTGCGTGTAGGAGGAAGTTAGCAATGAGTTTTCAAGTCATGTTATCCCAGTTAACCGTGCATTTTGGAAAGAGCTTTTTGATTTTTATTCTGACCTTGCTTTTTTCTATGCCGCTTGGCTGGCTGGTTTATTTTGGGCGAAAAAGTCGCTTTAAGCCACTTAGCGCTCTTGTGAAAGTGTACATCTCGATTATGAGAGGGACACCACTGATGCTTCAGTTAATTATCTGGTATTTTGGACCATATTATTTGTGGGGCATGAATATTGGTGGTTACAAATTTACAGCCATTATTTTAGGATTTGCATTTAACTATGCTGCATATTTTGCAGAGATTTATCGTTCTGGTATTGAATCCATGCCTGTTGGGCAGTATGAGGCTGCACAGCTTCTTGGTTATAACAAATACCAGACTTTTATGAAAATTATTTTGCCACAGGTTATCAAACGTGTATTACCTTCTGTGACAAACGAAGTCATTACTTTGGTAAAAGATACCTCGTTGGCATATTCTATTTCTTATACCGAAATGTTTGCGATTGCAAAACAGATTGCTGCTGCAGAAACAACGATTGTACCTTTGCTTGCAGCAGGCGTATTCTATTACATCTTTAATGCACTCGTTGCTTGGGCGATGGAATTGATTGAGAAAAAATTAAACTACTATAGATAATGAGGTCTGAGATGAATACTTCAACAACAAAACTGTTAGAAATGAAACATATCAAAAAATCATTCGATGAAGTGGGCGTACTCAAGGACATTTCCTTATCCGTAGAAAAAGGAGAGGTTGTCTCTATTATCGGGCCTTCTGGTTCTGGAAAATCTACCTTATTGCGTTGTGCAACTATGTTAGAGCAGGTAGAAGAAGGCGAAATCTGTTATAGCGGGCAATCTGCCTGCTGGATGGAGAATGGAAATGTAGTGTATGCCAAGAAAAAAGAAATGAAAGAAATTCAGTCTCATTTTGGATTGGTATTTCAGAGTTTTCATTTATTTCCACACTATACCGTTATGAAAAATATTACGGATCCACCAATCAGTGTGCAAAAACGTGATAAAGAAGAAGTTTACAAAGAGGCAAGAGAGTGGCTTGCAAAAATGGGATTATCTGATAAGGAAGATGCATATCCATACCAGTTATCGGGTGGTCAGTGTCAGCGTGTAGCGATTGCTCGTGCACTTGCCATGAATCCAAAGATTTTGTTCTTTGACGAGCCAACTTCAGCTCTAGACCCAGAGCTTACAGGCGAGGTACTTCGTGTGATTCGTTCCTTGGCAGAACTTGACATTACCATGGTCATTGTTACTCACGAGATGGAATTTGCCAAAAACATTTCTGACCGTGTCATTTTCATGGATAAAGGTGTGATTGCATTGGAAGGCTCTCCAGAGGAAGTATTTGCTTCTGACAACAGCAGAATGAAGGAATTTCTTGGAAAATACTCCGCCATCTAGAAAATATGGAAATAATTTTAAACCGAAATTAAGACATAAAATATTGAACAGAAAAAGAGTCTGTTATATAATCGTAATGGAAACGTTTCCATGTCGTTTATAGAAAAGAGGCAAACAACAGTTTTAAATAACTTATAAATAGTTATACACTACTGTTGATATTTATAGTATTTGAGTTAGAATAGTATTGAAAGGAGTGTCAGCTATGAGTAAATACTATTCTATTAATGAATTTTCAAAAATATTAGGA
>JAEIGA010011780.1_pt1 | contig 13259 bp, 18 predicted proteins | sample 9270691 | NCBI WGS metagenome assembly JAEIGA01 (sample SAMN17057246, study PRJNA624740) | gut metagenome | biome: biome; isolation source: fecal sample | host: Bos grunniens | place: China: Xizang | collected 2019 | reverse complement strand
TAGAAAGCATTTATCACCGGGCTCTGCACGGTGTTTAATGCTTTCGAAGCCGAAGCCCGAGCCCGGGGGATGAAAACGGCTAGCGGAGCCTAGCAAAAAGTGAACGCCGCAAGGCGTCAACTTTTTGCAAGGCGAAGCGGCCGACTAGGGGCAGAGAGGGCGAAGGCGTAGAAAGCATTTATCACCGGGCTCTGCACGGTGTTTAATGCTTTCGAAGCCGAAGCCCGAACCCCTTGGGCGGGGAGTGGGTGTTAATGGTGGACGCGGGAGCCCGCGCGCCCCGATGTACCGACCGAGCGTAGCGAGGGGAAGGGGGCGGGGCGCAGGGCGGAGCCGACAAAAACCCCGCGGAGCGACCAAAACCAAAAAGAACGGTAGCAGAGCCGACAAAAGCCCGCTCCAGCAGAGGCGCGCGTCCGAGCGGCGGAGCGTAGCGAGGGCACGGCTCGGGGCGAGGCCGCGCGCCCCCGGCAGAACCGACAGCGCCGGCCCAACCGGCGCAAAAACCAGAAAAGAAAAAATTAAAAACATGTGGTCTATAACGATATCGCTCTTTTCAGATCATCTTCTATCCCATCGAGGACAATTGGTCCCCATTGATCTGCCATCGCTCGGGCTACTCCTTCAAAGGTCCTCGAGCGGTATTTGCCGCGAGAGCTGTGCACAAACTCCTTGTAGTCGGGATTGCTAACCTCGGGCATCAATGGGGGAAGGCCCCGCAACCAGTAGAGTGTCTTTTTACTGTAGGGATGGCCGTACCAATAGGGCTGCACAAACGCGCTGGGCTTGGGGAGATTCGCCCTCGCCATCGGCAGGGGGTTTTCAACGGCCACAAACTTCGCTTCGGCATTCAGGCACTCCATGAAGAACTCACGCGCTTCTAACATTTTCTGATATCGCTCTTCGTTCACTTGCCCATCTGTACACATCCACACAGAGCCGACTTTACAAAGGTAGGTGCAGGGTGGGTGAGCGATAATCAAATCCCAACCAGGCACTCTCCAAATATGGCCGTCAAGGGTCTGAAAAATGGTCTCTCCGTGAAGATAAGGCCTGACATCGCCCTGTATCTGGTAGCGCAAGTCTGCACCTCGCCTCGGCTTCTGGAGGTCGCAAGAAAAGGCATTAAAGCCCTTTGCCCTGAAGGCCATCATCTCGACCTGGGATTCTTCGCAAGCTATCAGCACATTGATTTCACCGGGACACATCATGGATGGGCTAGTTTAAGATACCATTTATCGTAAGTTGGCCAGTCCAAATTTTGACAAACTTCGGCAACCACACCCCGACAAATACTATCCAATTCACATAATTCACATGGTCTATACTTCCAATAATCAGGAACCATGACGGCCTGAAAAAAATCGCCTGCTATCTCGACGACCTGCCCCGCTTTCAATAGCTGGACTGTAAACCTTAGTTCTTTCTGCGTCATATCCAATCATCCATTAGCGTTAGCGTCAATTCTATCCAACACGGCTTGGGTAATCATGCAGATATTGGTGATATCCTCGCCTAGATTCTCATAGCCACAGAGGGGCAAATCTGCCCGGTAGTGACTTGCACCCTCGGGCAGGATCACACTAATCAGGTCAGTGCTAGAAATAAGGGATGCTTTCAGGGGCTTTCCTTTTTCATCGACCATACCTGATAGAGTCACATCCTGACCAAAGCCAGTCGTGAGATCATTCATCATATAGACGTTGGTGATCAGCAGAGGCGCACACGCAGAACCGAAGGTTTCTGCAATATCAGGATAGTTGTTCTCTATCGTGATTTGTGCCAAATTCCGTACTACATTCAAGTCTTGTTCTTTCATACGTGGGAGCCATTCATAAGGTTTGTAATTTCGTATTCGGCCTTGATTTCATTTTTGGCGAAAAAGTGCCTCCTAGCCATGTCATAAATCTGCTTATCCGTAAAATCCTTGAAGATAGTGGAGAGCAGATTATTGATGACCGAATTGCGATTCCAATAGGGATGATCTTTGGTAAACTTCTCGATTGCTTCAACGGTGTCAGGGTTTAGCCTGACACTCAGTAATTTAAGATTATTCTTGCTCATAAAACGTGTAAATTTTTTAGAAATATGGGTTTTCAACTCGATAATGCCAAGGGGTACAAATCCATAGCGGGATTTGGGTTTGTATTACACACTCCAGTTGGGCTTTAGCTGCTCGGGCGTATGTGCGTGAGCGCCTGCGCCAGCGTGGGCGCGCAGCCCGTGAGGAAAATCGCTCGGACTCCCTTTGTTTAAAGGGTATTTGGTGTTACGACATTGGAAAACGCACGGCGGTATTACTGTACCGCCGTTCTGCCATCCGGCTTGTGGTACTAAAGTAGGCCGACATTGCTCCATTCGTTGCAGGCAACAGATTCTTCGTACACCTCGCAATCCTTCAATTGGCATTTCTTCATTACTCCAGTATCTTCTTTTTTCAACCAGGCACATGTTTTACACCTTCTAAATCCTCTACTACTCATAATAACATATCATTATCCAAGAGTTGTTTAATCTCTTCGAGTATTGCCAATGCGTCACGTTCATCACCTCCAATCTTTGCCATTAAGGCCAATTGCAGAGCCCTAGCCTCCTTATTATCGCCCAAAGGTACAAATCTAAGGGTCTCGAAATTCTCGAGCCTCTTAAGGATGATATCGCAGGCTTCCCTAACTTTCATATCGCTAGTCTCCTGACGGTACTGGGCGAGCCTTCGCCTCAGGATATCGTCGGTGCGTTTGGGCTTGGAAGGAGCGGGGGCTGTAGACAGTTGTGTGAATACGTGGTGCGCATCCCAATAGAAAAGAACTTTATCTCGACATCTGTCCTTACGTTGCAGTGGCCTCTCCGCATCAGAATTAACCGTAGCCAGTGCGATATTTGCTATCGCGTTGGTGGAGTCCAGATACTCCTTGTGTTTGAACCTGAAATAGTGGTAGGCCAAATCTTGGAACCTCTGCCATAACTTGTCTTTTGAGTCAAACATGTCGAGTCGGTGGGGGATGGTCTGTTTTTTGACTTTCTTGCCATTCTGCATCTCAATCACGATCCATCCGTCAGCTGCACTCTTCATGCTAAACTCAACCCTCCAAATGTCGGGTTTGTATAGGTTGCCTTTCGTGTCACGTTTCGTCATCGAGCATGGATTATCAATCAGACCGTGAATCATCCAACTCGTAACGATATATGGCTTTGAGTTCTTAGCTGCTGCTAGTTCCAGAGTCTTGTTATACAGTTTAGTCGATACCATTGACGTGCGCGAGCCCCATGAAAGCGACTCCCATTCGCATTGATTCCATGAATCCATACCATAGGCCGCCAACTTGCATTGGTTAATCTTGCGGTATTGCCCCTCGAGGTATCTCCGGGCAAACCTCGCGGGCTTGTCCCCGGTATCAAACTTTTCAAAGTCGTATGCGATATCTATTCGGTAGATTCGTTTGAATATATAGTCGTGTTTAATCAGGAACTCGCGCAGGAACTCAATCGGGTTGCCCTGATACAACATCCAGTTTGGCAGACGGATGTGGGAGGACAGTTCAGAGAGACCGTGAAACTCTGATGCCCCCGAAGCGGGGTTTCGTCTGATTTCCAATAGCGGGTTATTCATCTCGTCGACTATTTCAAACATTTCCTTGTAGACTCTCGTTCCGTAGTCCCTTTCTCGAACCAAATAGCCTTTCCTTCGGAAGTAGTCCGCATTACATGGATAGCGTTCATTGGATTCGAGCACGTAGACCTCAAGCCAGTCGATATTGACGCATCGAGTGAATGTTTCATTTCGCATTCCTATTAGTTGATAACGAACCAGGAACAAACTCCACATCTCCACTCTGGCTAGTTCGGACCACACCGACTGACATATCAGAATTAACGAAGAGACGATATCTATCGGGGCCTTCGTGCATCATCACCGACTTCTGCACTTTTCCGTTCTTGCTGATGATGTAACAATCGGTCATGATGGTCACGACCAAAATGTTTCCATTCTTCTTATGTTTCATCTTAATGATCCATCGGCCACCAACATTGTAGTCGATGATTTGAACATAGCCATTGCGAAGAAAGTCGAAGCACTCTAGGAGTGCCTCGACCTGTAAGCGGGTCAAACCTGTAAATTCAGAATCTCTATTCATTATCCCGCTTGATTTCCATTCGCATTCTCTTCGGCCTGCTGAGCCTCTTCGGGTGTGACCGGGGTGATCCAACCTCCCTTGGCGAGCGCATAGCTATTGCCGCGTTGGTCGATGAGCTGCACTCGTTCGTCGGCCTTCATCTTCTTGGTATCGAGGCCACACCAATAGTGCTTGGATACGTCTACAAGTTGTCCTGTCTCCGGCAGGATCAACTGTCTGGGTACTAATTCAGACTGTCCACCACATAACTCGACTTCTGAAACGGCCACATTCAAGCCCGCTTTCATCTGTCGCTCCTTGGGTGAACTATAGACACGCAGATTGGCAGAGCCTCTAAGGAACACCTTAACTCCCGCTTTGAGATAGGGGATTACCTTGCTTTCGATGTTGTTCATCGTGCAATCTATCCAGCTAGTGGATTCTTTCTTTTCCCCTGCGCTGGTAGTCCACTTGTCTGTGTGAGCCACACGGAATGAAACGAACTTGGAGCCATTACCCTCCTTTACTTCGGCATCTGCACCGAGATTGCCAATAACTTCTACTTTAAGCATAATTGTTTGATTTAATTGTTTATTACTAAACCCTGACCGATACGTTCAGGGTCATGTCTATTTCTCTTCCCAAATATTCTCTATCGCGGAAATATTCAGCCATTGTGAGACCAACAAGTGATGATATGAGCATTTCAGCATCGTTGCACTCCACTTTCCAAACCTTTCCGTTTGAGTTAGAAATGATGGTCTGACCATCTCTCTTTTCGACCTTAATTGTAACTGCCCTTTCCATAACCTACAAGCTAAAAACAACCTGAAAAGAAACTATCACCAATATGGCTGACCAAAGCATCGAGGGCAATCAGGATCACTATCCCAATAAAGCAGGCCACCACACGAACCCTTTGACTTTTCTTAGCAAGACTTAGGTATTTACGTGGTGAGGGTGAGGCATACTGTATCACAATCGAACGATTGAGAGCTGAGACGTATTCGATGGTATTGCGGAAACGGCACCATTTCTCGGATTGGGACATGGTATAGGCTTTTTCCAAGGCATCGAAAGAGTCATCGACAATCAGATTACTAAGTTCCTGAATGGTAACGGAAATAGTCTTGAATGCAAAGCCCAGACCATTTCCATCGGCCTTGTACCTCGATGATGCTTTGTCAATGTCAGAATCAACCAGGAGGCTCCACCGCTTGAAGTATAATCCGCAATCCCTCGCATATTCCTCCACTAGTGACTTAATGGCCAACTCTCGGAGTGAAGAGCCGACCCACACAACATAAATAAAATCCTCAGGGCTATTTAAGCCTCTGGATCGCAAGAAACAATATTTGCTTTTCATGTCTCATTGCTTTAGGTGGTGACGTACTGAGGGAGTGTCCTGATCTCTATCAGAATCGGCATTATGATTTCCAAATTTGCACTTGATATTAAATCAAGAGCGCCTGAGGTCGGCAGGATCGCTTCACTCAGGCGCTGGACATGAAAAGCATGCCTAACCCTTGGTCTTACGTTCACGGGTCTGCCTCCAGTTGCCCGTTATCCTAAACCGCTGCAAAGATAAGAAATAATCTTCAAAACTACAAATTTTAGTATTACAAATTTTGTAATTTAGACGGAATCTAAACTCTAGATATAATAATATCTAAGGGCATTAAAACGGAAAACGGTGGCAAATCTCACGACTGACCACCGTTCCACATAGACCTTCATGAAAATTTTCTAGTATCGTTTGTGGAGTTCGCTAACCCCAACTAAAGTAGGTTTAATCTTTTGTTATGACTGAATTAGCTTCGACGTAAACCGTATCATGAATCACTTCAACCTGTTTCGTAGTGTTTTCATACAACACTTCAAGTTGACCTGTATGGCGATTATATGTCAGAATTAACCCTGACTTGCACCAGATCAAGTTGCTTCCAGAGCACGAACAAAATAAGAAACATCCGCACCCAAGTCCAAAAATTAACCAAAATTTGCTCAAAACCCGTCTCATTTAACACAAAATTAAAGTAAGTCGTAACCTGATTCGATAATAGCTCTATCGATGAACTGTCCGTTCTCGACATAGATCATCGCGTTGACGATATCCACCATCTTCTTACGATCGCCGAAAGCGATCCTCTGGTATCGGTTTAACCCAGACAACTGACAGACCTGGGTAATATAGGACTCGGTGTTATTCTCATGGGAAGGAGCCCACCGCTTAATGATGGCATCGATGGTGTTAATCTTAGAGGACAGACCATTAAAGCCCGTAATGTAATTACGCAGAAGTTTAAACCCCGCCCTGATGCCATACTGCATCGACTCGAACTCTTCAAACCTACGGTCAGTCTGGGGGTGTCTCTCTCCCTGCCAATTCTGCCCTTTGACGATATTCAAAGGGTTGTTGTTCCTGATTCCACGTGGAACCTTTTTAGTCTCATCTTCCAAACTCATAACTCAGCAGCGCACTAGATTTTTCGATTTGTGATACATCCTGCAGTACATTGGTACCATAATTCAGACTATTCCCCTAGGGGATTTGTTTCCGAAATCGATTTCGGTAACTCGAGATAGTAACACGAAATAGCGAGGGCTCGCTCATCGAGGATATAATCAGAGCAGATCTTCTCGAGTATTACATCCGTGAGGCCTCCCCCGATATCTCTATTCTGTGCGACCATCGTATAAGACTCCCCTTTGTGGACCTGACAAACGGCCAGTCTGACGAATGAACCAGGCACCCGAACTTGATGGGCTCCAATCCGGAGGGTATCACAATTCCGGAATACGGCAATAGCAGCTATCCGAAAGGCACAACCACCGGCGCACTTGTTTCGGATGAAATCCTCCTGCCTCTTCCATGCCCCCGAGTTACAGACCATCGTCATGGGACAGATGTTGGAACAGTAGTAGGTATCTTTCATCTGGTCTTTATTGCTATCCCTGAAACCCGCTGCACACAAGTGGCCACGCACATAACCCGACTTTTCAAAGTCGGCATCCTTGACCCAAGGCCTTGGGAGATTGGTGTCCTTTTTGAAATGTCGGCTTGATATCTTCACGTTACCCGCAAAGTCGGCCAACTGTACACTATACGTGACCACTAGCGGGCTCATGGCCTGCATATCGTAATAGACATTATAACTCTTGTGTCGGGATATCGCCAGAGGCTCGCCCTGAGCCTTGCAGTCATGACACCAAAGCGCACAAGCCACCAACAGGGCCAAGTAGGCCAGATAACATTTCCATTTAGGCAATTTCATTGTGTACCTCCTTTCATTCTATGTTCCATACTTCGCCACTTGTAATCGATGCCGAAGATAGCAGCAGTCAGCGTGAGGAACTGCGCGCACATCATCAGGACACCCGCAGCAATATCGTGGTCGTGGGATATCATCAGGCTTGTGAATGCCAAGGCCACTGCGGCCAAGAAAGCGCCTACGGCCACAAATAGCATTGCATTATCTTTTCGTAATTCTTTATCCATCGCTTTAAGTATCAAAAATGTTGGGGTATGGTTTTATATAGGGTGTTCCCATCCAACTACCGAACACATCGGCGGGTGCATAGTTGTAATAATATCCATCCCAATTGTCAGGAACCAGATGCAGAGTGGAGGAAGATATCTTCCTCTTACCCTCGAGATAAGAGATTGTAAACGCACCATAACTCAGCAACCTCGACTCGAAATGATTGGTGTCAATCATCAGACCAAAGTAGAAATCGCGGTTGCCCTCGGCCATCCGTTTGAACACATCCCAATTGGAGTCAAACACAAAAAGATCTTCCATCAGTTCCGGGGTCAGCCAGGCATTAACATCAATCGCGGGATTGATGGTGGCCATGATGTAGGTGTGCTGCGTCATGTACTTTGGATCGTCGGGGTCAATCTCATCATCGGTCCAATCATGGAAGGCCGCAAACACAATCGTATCGAGGACGGTCATGTAGTGCCGTTTCAGGAAGTCGGCCACCGTTTCAGGCTGACTAGACAGACGGAAACGCAAGCCTGCAAACTCGCATCCAAAGTATTGGGAATACGGAAACAATCGGGTTGGCTCGTTGGTGAACTTTAGTTCATCGAAGCCGTTATATTGAAAAGTTCCTGAGCTGAGCATCCAAGCCCCGCCAAGAGCCTCGTAACTATCGCCAATAAAGGTTGTGGGCGGGTAATGGAATTTACCACCACCGTACCAAAAAGCCTTGCAATCTCGAGCCACCAGCTGGAGATTATATGAGGAAAACGCATTCAGAGATTTTGATTTGTTTGCAGCGGACTGCATTGAGATTCGCCCTACTACTTTCAAGTCACGCATGAGGGCTTCGACCATCGAAGTACACATACGTTGTGCTTGGAGCCTCGGGGTGATTGTCGCGGTCACATCCTCGGCCTTGCCGTAGCTGATTTGGGTGTATGTGCCATCATCATTCCGTTTGACCTGGTACACTACATTACCCACTTGGCCACGTATCTTCGACCTTGTTCCACCTACTCTGCCACTAGCCATAACTCATCTACAATTTAGTCAAAACTTACCTTTAAAAAATAGGGGCGAGGAATTAACCCCGCCCCCACCTTAGAAACTTAATCAGAGGCTAGACACCCTTAGTCCTTATCCAAGGCCGTAAAAGCCAAGGTTGAGTTCTCTGCAGGCATCGTGAAGGTGAGTGGCAAAGTACCCTGATACAACTCCGTACCATTCAACTTGATCGAAATAGCATCATAGGCACCACCATCGGTATTAACTGATACCGTAGCACCATCCTCGACCGCTGCACCCGAAGTGATGGTGTTACCACCTACGGACACAACGAACTTATCGGAACTACCCGAGAAACTCAGGGAATGAGTGTTACCACTCGGAGTCACTGGCTCCTTGAGAGTGCCCCAGACCTGAGTGATGATGTTGTTACGACAGAGCACGATCGCCTTATCAGGACCATCGGCCACGGCCGTCTCACTCAGATTCACAGAAGAACCGACTACAGATGTCTGCGAACCTGCGGCCACACTCTCACCGATGCCTGCGGCAGTCTTAGCGATCACGGCCACACCATAGCTTGCGCTATCGGTTCCGGCATTGATGCTAACTACGATAGCATTGGTACCAGCCTGCAAGTTCACTTGGCCATTCTGAGCCACGTTAGCCCCGTTGACAGTCACACCGCTCATGGATGACTGTGTAGGTGACGGTGTCGGGGGAACATCGCCACCGGGGTTAAAAGACTCCTGCTGACCGAAGATATCACCGCCATTGAGGTAGTTCTCATTACCTACGGGGTAGGTGGGGAGAACGGCATCCGCAGGAGCAGAGAAGTCGGCACCATCGCCCAACACTGCCTCATTGTGGATGTACTTACCATTGGCCTTCTTCGATACGATCACGGCGCAATCGCCAGCCACCGAAGCGAGAGTGATAGAGATCACGTTGCTTGCGATAGCGATAGAGGCAACTGCATTACCCTCTACTGCGAACACATCACCAATATTGCCAGAGGTGATGGCGGTAGTGTCGGCGAGTGTCGGATTGACACGGAAGCGCTCATAATTAGCGGCACCAGAGGTGGTCAGACCGACGAGAGTGAAGTACTCCTCGCTAGTCATACCCAGTGCGCTCTTCAGGCCACCGATAGTGATGGCATCAGAGGGCAGAGTGATGGCGATGATACCCGTAGCCTTCGTCAGAACGAGGGCAGCTGGGATTGTGGCCTGACCGTCAGAAATGACGTATGCACCCTGCTTTGCACCCTTCTCCTTGTAAGCCACCAAGCCAAAGGCATTGCCGCTTGCGGGATGGGCAGCGATATCGGCCTTAATCAGGCCATAGTTACGACTTGTGAACTCGCTCAGGTTAGCCTGGGCACCGATCACGTTATCAAACGAGTGATCCACGATAGGACGAAGCACGGCCAGAGCCTGAGCAATCGTGCTGAGGATCATACGGCCACGCATCTGGGCTTGCGTCTGAGGATTGGACACAGATTCAGCCAGGGAGCGGACTACCTGCTGCTTCTTACCCTTAGAGTCACGACCGATTGAGTAAACATCGGAACCCACGCGACCGCGCAGATACGTGCGAGTTCCACCGGATTTACTTTTTGCCATTGTATTTGAGTATTATGACTTGAAACATTGGCCTCTCCCCTCGGCCGTTGGGATCAGGGCAAACCCTAACGTCCGCAAAGGTACAAAATTATATTTGTAGGACCAAATCGGGAGCGGATAGGGAGCCTATCGGGAGAAGACAGTAACACAAACTTTCTGAAATCTTTACACCATACCCCGCCAAAAGGGCGGGTGGGTGGGGAAAATTGCCGCGTAGCGGCCGATTTTTTTAGGGTTAATTAACAAGTTTAACTTTTGTGGAACAAAAAAAGGGGGTAAATCACCCCCCTCTCTCATATCAGACAGACCGAACTACAAACCAACCTTCGGGTGCTCTTTACCACAAGAATCCACAATGCGAAGGGTGTCGGGATCGACACCGCTTTCAGCTATACCAACACAAGCCAATTGAGCAGCAAACAGATGTTTCGATGTCTTAACACAATGGCCGTTTTTTTCTACGAAATACCACATACTTACTTTGTTAAATTAGAATTAAAAAACTTAGGGTTATTTCTCGCAATAGAGGCGGCCTTCTCAATAGCGCGCCACTGCTTTTGCCAAGGAGCGAGGGGGTAACCTCGCGCCTTGATCTTGGAATTACGTTTAGAGTACTGCATAAAGCCAAACGATAACATACACACACACAATGAATATTGGCACAATGGCCAGCCGCCACAATGGGCGACTAATAGCGATAATGGAAGCCATATTTCACGGGATCATTAACCGAAACAGAGAAACCTAAACGGCCGCAATCATCAGCTGAGCACACCTCTAGCAGAGGACAATCACGACACTCGCCAAGCCATTCCAAGGGGATACCCGCGCGACGCGCGGCACCAAGATAATCATCATTCGCCCAATTGGGGAAAAGATCAGGGAAAAGCTCATTTCCCGATAAAGTCATAACTTTAGCCATAACAAACAATCTATCATAAAGGGTTAGACATGAAAACACAAACTATCCACGATAATGCCAGCCGACCTCGCAAACCAGACGGCCGGATGGAGAATAAACGCAAACATCAAAAATAGAGCTATCAGAATAAAGCCGCTGACGCAAAGCACGCATCAGGGCAGAAATGGAAGAAACGCGGCCGCGATACGAACGATCCACACCGCTGACATATGTGACATCGAAACGGCACTCACAATTATGAACGCGCTCAGGAACACAACCCTCAAAAACGGGACAATAAGAAACTAACTTTTTAGCCATAACTTAACCTTTTTAATATACCACAAAGTTACGAATTAATCTGCAAATATGCAAGAATAATCGACAAATAGCCACATTTCATCGACAAACGGAAATAGAACCAAACGAACCCCGCCACACCCCACGAACGTATGCAAAACCGACCCGATAGGGAAACAAAGAAACCCCGCCAGACCGCCAGACGAACCAAGAACACCCCACAGAAGGAAAGAAAGCCAACTGACCAGGGACCCCGCAAGGCGAGAAAAAAAGGCGCAGCCGCACCATAAACAACAAAAAAAATCGGGGGAGGGGCCCCGAAACAATACTATGAAAAACACCGCTGCCGACGTTCGGCCGATAGGGGTGCAGGGGGCAATCGCTTGCCCCCGCGAGAGGCGCAGGCGCAGAGCGCCGAGCAGAGCCACCGCAGATCATTCCAAAATGGGTCTATGGTCGACGCGGTAGCCGACAAAAAATCCCCGCCTTAGCGGGACACCTATTGAAGCGCAATCGTTCGGCGATTGCGCGGGTGTTGGAGCCTATAGGAATCCAACACTTCAAATACAGGAGCCACAGAGTAACTCGCGCCCACGACCTATAGGAAGTGGGCGTTATCGCCAGACCACCGAACCGACCACGAGAATATGAACTTATGATAATATCCCCGAGAGAAACGAGAGATTTATCATAAGGATATTCTCGCTTTTGGTCGGGGCTAGAAGTACCGATAATGCAAGAACACCAGACAAATGGTTACAGATACGTTTGCTCATTAAGAGAAACCTGGCTCGGAACCGTAAAAGGGAGGGCAGCGCGCGTGCCCCTTAGGGCATCGCGCAGCTGTCCCGACCGGCCTGTCCACTCGACCCGATAGCAAAAGTAACTCTCCTATTAGACGAGGGCTCTGCCCGAGCCATATCGCCACAGAGAAACTAAACGCAGAACCTGACAGGCGAGCCCTGTCGAGCCACCAAGACCAGATGTCTGGTAGCAGAACCGACTGAGCCAGGAAGGGGCATCGGACGCGGAGCCCCCATACCGAATCCGTAGGACTGGGTATGGGGGCTGAGCCGACAAATAATGTCCCAACCGCTCTCCCCTCATCGCTTTCGCGCGTCACGGCATATTTACCGTGGTGGCGACAAGCGATGTGGGGGTTTCTCGCCACGCGGCGATAGAGCGGGGTGGTGGTGGGGGTTTGAGGACGGCCATTGTGGAAGGCGATTGGGAGGGGCATCGGTATGCGCTAGCCGATAAACACGACCTCCCCGGCATTGGCCTTTTCGCGTTGCGCCGAGGGGCCCCCTTTGGGGACGGCGTGACGCAGAAAGGCCAAATGCGGGGGCGACCGCTCTCCCCGAAGGGCTAGGCGGTGGTGTTGCCTGTTGTCCCCGACGACAGGAGGGGTCGACAGGCACACCAAACCGCCAGCCCGAAGAGGGGGCGGGGGCTTGGCTCTGAACGCGCGAAACGGGGTAGGGGCCCCGTCGCGCGCTGAGAGCCAAGCCCCGGCCCCCGGGGGGTTATGGCAACGCGGCCTGAGCGGGGTGGTGGTGGGGGTTTGAGGATGGGCGAAGCGGAAGACCCGGGGCAGAGAGGGCGAAGGCGTAGAAAGCATTTATCACCGGGCTCTGCACGGTGTTTAATGCTTTCGTAGCCGAAGCCCGAGCCCGGGGGATGAAAACGGCTAGCGGAGCCTAGCAAAAAGTGAACGCCGCAAGGCGTCAACTTTTTGCAAGGCGAAGCGGCAAACCCGGGGCGGTGAGGGCGAAGGCGTAGAAAGCATTTATCACCGGGCTCTGCACGGTGTTTAATGCTTTCG
>JAEIGA010011779.1_pt1 | contig 13260 bp, 17 predicted proteins | sample 9270691 | NCBI WGS metagenome assembly JAEIGA01 (sample SAMN17057246, study PRJNA624740) | gut metagenome | biome: biome; isolation source: fecal sample | host: Bos grunniens | place: China: Xizang | collected 2019 | reverse complement strand
TCCTTTCCTAATAAGTTATTTCTTCATCTACATCTGTTTCTATTTCATCCGCCCATTTAATAGAGTGATACGTATTTCCTTCGGCATCTTCACCTATGTCATATAACATGGTTGCTTTTTCAAAATCAGACTTTTGCTCATTAAAAAGTTCTATTACTTTTTCTTTACCAAGTTCTTTTATATATGGTTCGCAATAATGAGATTCTAAAAAATTTTGCCTATAACATAAGCAACTATTTATCATTTCTCGACAATCTAATTCTCTATGTAATTGTTCTTGCTCTAATGTTAAATTACAAGGTTTTCCGTTTTCAAATCTTGGTACGGAATTTCTTAACTTTTCTATTTCTTTTCCCGTCATACTATTTTCACCTCATTAATATTCATAATCAATTTCTTCAAAATTTACATTTAAGTTTTGCTCAATATTATTTTTCATTTTTTCAAACATAGCATCATCTTTTTCAATAGCAATACTATTTCTATTTTTATTGCTACAAGCTATAACAAAATTGCCACTACCAGCGAATTGGTCTAATAAAGTTTCATAAGGTTTTGAAATATATTCTATAATTTCTTCAATTAATTCAACTGGTTTTTCTGCTTCCATTATCTTATTTTTACTATCTTTAGGTTGATAATCAAAAACTGTAGGTAACATTCCTGCAGTTCCTTTCATATAGTAAACATCCAAATCGTTTTGCTGCAGTATATCCCTAACTTCATAAGAAGATAAACCTTTAACATCAATATTGTTTTCTCTAGCAACTGCAAGATTTTTCTTTGCATCTAATTTTAAACTTCTTGGTTCTCCATTAGAGAAAATCATAACATCTTCTATATTCTTGCTTTTTCTACCAGTATTCGACACAAAATTACCTTTTTTCCATGCAACTTTTGCAAAATACTTTAATCCATTCTCTTGTGCCATCTTTTTTATTTCATATAAATATTCAAAATTTACTTCTGATTCTTCTGGTAGAAATTCAACTAAAAATGCACCTTCTTTAAGAACTCTTTGTTTTTCCTTAAAATCTTTACTTTCATATCTAAAAAGTTCAAAAGTGGCAAATTTTCTATTGCCACCTTTTAAAGATTTTAATAAATCGTATGGATGGTCTGTAATTATACCATCAACAGATTTATCTTTTATCATAGACAAATCTCTACCATCACCATTTATAAGTAAACAAGTATTTACATGTCCTTCTATTTGGCTTGTTACTTTATAAACTCCTCGTGATATTTTAGTAAATATACCTTTTTCAACACCTTCGTAGATTCTAGCTCTTATAGATTCATTATTAACATTCATATTTTTTACATTGTTTACAAGATCAGTAGCTTCTTTTATCGAAAACTGTTCTTCATCTAAAAAATATTGAAATAAATTCATTTGTATAGTTTCTTGCATTTTGTTATCCTTTCTTTTTAATAATCGTAATCATATAATTCATCAATTTCTGCTGCTTTTTGCAAATTTGTTTGTCCGTATTTTTCAAACAACTCATTTATTGTTAATTTTAATACCTCAATATATCTTGGATTATGATTATCTAGCGTTTCTTGTTTTATAAATTCAGAAAATAAAGGTTTTAATGTATCAATTCCATATTTTATAAACAATTCATCTGTTTTTTCTTCCGAATGTAAAATCTTGCTATATTTGTTACCACTAGAAGAATAATATGTGTATAAACAATTAAATTGTGTATAACCATCATCTCCTAAATCAAACCATTTAATCTTTAATGGTGTATATGAATGTTGCAATCTATCATCATATAATTGAAAAAAACCATGTTTTTCGCAATACTCATCTATATAGTTTTCTGGTGTTACTTCAAATTCTTCAAGGTCTTTGTTAAATTCTTGTAAGAATTTTAATATACCATCTTTAGTATATGGTATATTAGAAAAAGGCTTTCTATCGTATTTCTCAAATTCTTCTGAATATTCATTAAAATAATCTTCTGGAATATCTACCCTGAAACAATCCGTAACCCATAAATATTTTTCGTATGGATATTTTATTGAATATTCTTCCTTTGTTAAATTCGTATTTTCTATTTTAGGTCTTGTTCCTGCTAAAACCTCAATAAATAAATATTTTTCATCTGTTGTGGGTATTATTCCTCTCATTCTGCAAGGAATATCTCCACATATAGTTGAAGTCATTTCTCTCATTTTAACTTTCAAGTTTATTCCTCCTTTAATCTCGCAAATCCATAAAAGTTTGGCCCATTCCACCAACCATTATTGTATTTTCTTATTCTTACACCAGATGGATTTCCTCCTGTATCAATAACCCATTCTGCAGTTTCACCATTTATTGTTAGTTCTCCCATATAGATTCCAATATGAGATATAGAACCAGGTTCTCCAGTATCATAGGTATCTTTTAGGAAAATCATATCTCCAGCTTGTCTATCATTAACATCTACTGGATAACAATGATATTTATAAATTCCTTGAGCTCCGAGTATTAGGAATTATTTTTATTCCCGTATGTCCTAAAACATGAATAACCCAAGAAGAACAATCGTAGTAATCCATACATTCATCATATTTTAAATTACTATGGTCCATTAAATATCTCGTACCAACATTTTTTAAGAATTCATCATAAATAGCTTGTAGTTGTTCATCACCAATACCAACAAAAGAATAGGCATAGGCAGTTCTAAAATCTTCACTAAATAGATCAAAAAAAGAAGTAGAACCATACAGTAATTGTATTTGTTCAACTTCGCTTTCTGTAAAAGAAGTCTGATTATCATCATAAGGAATTTTCTTCTTTTTCTTATATTTATTAATTTTATCAAAATTGTTATTACACCAATTTATATAGTCATCTAAAGATGGATTAACAACTACTAACTTTGTTTCTGTAATGGTTTCAGTTTTAGTTTTTACATTACCATCTGAATCTGTTTCAGTTGTAGTTTTTTCATAAGTATATGTTTCCTCTTTAATTTGTTCATATAAATTTGCTTTTTCAAACTCTTTTAAAAGATTTTTTTCTGCATCATCATAGTTTAATTCACCATTAAGCATCTGTATTATAGACATTGAAGCTCTCCAGTTAATCATTCCTTTGCCTTCAATAGTTCCTTCAACTATTTGTCCATTGTTATATGCTGCTACAGTTCTTGCATTAAATACATTTTGAATAGACATCATATATTCTTCATATTTTTTCATTGTATCATCATTCATTCCAAAACCAAAAAAGCTGCAGAAACAAACTATAATAATTATTATAAATATAGCAGGTGCAATAGATGGAAGCATAGATATAATCATTTTTGATAAATTTGCCATTATCTGTGCTAAAACTTTTGTTGCATTTACTAATAAGTTTGTTGTTCCAGTTACTGCTTTTTTTCGTGCTTTGCTTGTTAGTTTGTTTCCTACTTTCTTTAAAGCCTTATTATTTAATTTTGTTGATGTACTTTCAAAACTTTTAATAGAATTACTATTTAATCCAGTATTAATACTTTTGCCAGTTTTAATAACTCTTGAAGCAGTTGAATTAATTATTTTTGCCCCTTTGATTGCTGTTGCTATTCTTTGTGGAGTTTTATTTGTATTATTTTCTTCAATATTGTCAATATCTGTCGAATTATCTGGTTCTTTTGTATTTATATTTGATTTAGTATTAATAGTTTTATTATTATAAGCAGAATTAACAACATTTTCTAAATCATCCTTATTTGATTGTGTTTTTATTCTACTTTTACTGTTTATTATTTTATTATTCTTATCTAAATTAGTTTGAATCTCATTATAATTATCTACTTTAGTTTCAATCTTGCTAATATTTTGATTTTCCTCAACTATTTCATCTGTAGAATTATCTACATTTGTTTCAAGCCTTGTATCTGGAATATCTGCTTCTGATATTTTATTTAATTGTTCTGCATACCAATTATTTATATGATTTGCAGTATCTAAAACAGCATTTATTCCTTTACCAGTATAGTCGGTGGTATTACTTAATGAATTTGCAACATCTTTGTTAACATTATTATTTTCATTTGCCATAGGTAAAACCTCCTATTAAGCTGCATTAAGTTGCATATTAGAAGTTTGATTTAGTTGATAAATATAAGACTCTTTAGATACTTGATTTCTAAATGCCACTTTATCTTCACCATAGACAACAATTCCTTGACCTACTGGAGAATCAATAACATATTTAGCTTCTTCATCACTAATATCAAAAATTTTGCATATAGCTGGTAAGTCTAAAGGTTTTTGTTTTAATATCATTGCAAATTCAGAGTTAGATAATATCTTACAACCTTGTTCACTTTTTAATACATCTGCAATATTTTGAGTTATAACTGTAGGAATCGCATTTTCTTTCCTTCCAGTTTTATAAATTTTTGCAATATAATCTGCAGAATATGGATTCGCAAGTAGAACATGGAATTCATCAATAAATATCCAGGTATGTTTTCCTAGACTTTTATTCCTTTTTAATCTATTCATGATATGTTCTAGTATAACTAAATATCCTGTAGTTTGAATACTTCTTGGAAGTTCTGAAATATCAAAAGAAATAAATCTATTTTTTATTTCAACATTTGTATGTTTTGCAAATATATCCATTCCACCTAATACATATCGTTCTATTACTAATGCTAGATTTTTTGCTTCTTCTTCCGGTTGTTTCATTAATTCTTCATAGAATTTAATGAAATCAGGTTCATATTGTTTATCAAAATTATGAAGTTGATATTCCTCATATATATTTTTAGTGCAACGATCGACAAGAGTTTTTTGTTCTCCAGATAATCCAGCACTTGAAACTATTGATTCTATAAATGCTAACGAAAATTCTATTTTATTATTTAAGGCTTCTTCATCATGTGCATACTGTAATGAAGAATCAAAAGGATTTATATAAGTATTACTATTTGGACTTATATTAAGGGTTTGTCCATTAAATGCTTTTATTAATGGTACATACTCTCCGTTGTATATCCACAACAACAACTTCATCCTGTGGGTATCTTAATAATACTTGCTCTATTATTAATTTAATAGAAAAAGATTTTCCAGCACCAGAAGTTGCTAAAACACAACCATTTCCATTAAGCAGTTTTTTTCTATCGCAAAATACTGGGTTTTTCGACACCAAATTAACTCCATAAAAAATAGAATCTGGGTGCATTAAATCTTTAGTATTAAAAGGAACATTTGCTGCAGTTGATTCTGATGTTAAAGACCTTTGAATTTGTAGGCTATTCCAACCAAATCCTAAACAATTTTGTAATCCCTCTAACTGTTGCCAATCTAGATTATACACAGTTATTATATGTTCACTAGCAATATCTCTTATAATCTTTGTAGTTCTATTTAATTCTTCTAACGATTCTGCCTGAATACAAATTAATACATTATTAGTAAATAGCTTTTGTTTTTTCTTTTGTAAAGCATCTCGTAAATTCTGTGCATCTCTTATCGCATCTTCTAGCTTTTCATCTTTTACAGCTTCATAACTATAATTATTTTTATTAGCTTTTTTAATTTTTTCAAGTCTTTCAGTTTTCATTCCTGATATTTTTTTATTTACCTTTTTTATAGTTTTTGCCGGATCAGTAGGTGTAATGTTAAGAGTAGTTATAATATTGCAATTATCTAGTGTTGTTATTCTATTGTAAAAGCGAGGTGTTACAGATTTAGGCAATTTACTAACATATAACATTCTAATAAATTTCTTATTTCCGATATTAATATAATTCTTTTCCCTTAAAGAAACATCTTCTTTAGGTGCAATAACATCATAAACACTTAAATTGTTTTCTTTTGCAAATTGCACTATATTTGATATTCCATTATCTTCTACTAGATTAGTATGAAATACATTGTATAAAGCAGTTAATCTTTCTTGGATTGTTGCTCTGCGTATTTTTGATTTTAATTCCTTAAATTTTTCTTCTGTTCTTAACTGATATTGCATAAAAATATCTTGTGCTTCCTTAAAACTTTCAGCTTTTGTAGTAATTACTACTTGCCTAGTTTCGCACAAGATTTGTTCTTTATCTCCTAGAGCAGTTTCTATTGAATTATTAAATTCTTTAGCAATTCTACTTTCATTTTCATTTGTACTAAATTCACTATAAACATAATTTTTCTTATAGTCTTGTGTCTTTACTGGTTTTCCTGAACAAACTACTTGTATATGATCGTTATAGTTAAAAGAATGTAGATAATCTACCCACTTTAAAAATATATTCTCTTGTTCATCATAATTTGCTTTTGAAAATGAAATGTCTTGATATTCTAAACATACAGAAAAATGGTTTTCATCCAATTTTATTATAGATGTATTTTCATTAAAATCTTCAAAAAACATTCTTATTATTTGAGGAGTTGTTTTTGGAATTGCTACTTTGTTTTTCCTAATATTATTTAATAATTTGTCGAATAATGTTTTTTTCTTTGCTTTAGGCTTTTTCTCTTTTTTTATTTTTGCCAATTACCTTCCTCCTTATCTTTTTTTAGAAGGTTGGGAATAAAATACCACTTACCTTCTACTAATTGTTTAAACATGCCCACATAAGTTCTTTCGCATGTAATAGGTTGACTTTTAAGTTTTCTTTTAAATATGTTATAAAATACAACTGTAGTTTCAATAAAAGGATGCTTGTTATTAAAAACTTGCATCCATTTAGCATTATGATTATTCAAATAAAACTTTAAAAGCCTTTTTTCACATTCTGTTAATTTCATCATATTAATTACCTCTCTAATAATTTTAAAAGAGCTTCTTGCTGCTCTTTTGGTAATTTAGATAATCTTTGTGTTAATTCTTCTGTTTTATCTTTTTGTTTTTCTTCTATAGCTTTTTTCTTAATGTTTTTTTGCTTTATTTTTTTAGTAGCATATTTTTTCTTTGCTTTCTCCAGTAATTTTTCTTCCTTAATTTTTTTCTTTTTCTCTTTAATTTCAAGTTTATTTTGTTTCTTTATTTTCTTTAATTCTTTGATTTCTTCTTTAGATTTTTTTGCTTTCTTTATTTTTTTTACTTTTTTATCTTTTTTATTTTTCTTTTGATGCTGCAGTTTAAATTCTTCATCTGTTATATACTTTATTGGTTTTGAAAAACAAAAGTAATGTCTAAACCAAAAAGGAAGTATTTTCTCTGCTGGTAATTCGTGAATTTTTACAAATCCAATAAAACCTAAAACACCAGCTATTGCTATAACTATATAACTTGTAGCATCTTCACCGATTTTATCTTTTAAAAGTAAATATGTAGGAACAACAATTCCTACAATTAAAATAGCAAATATCCATTGCCTAAAATTAAAGAAATATATCTTTTCTTTATAATCGTTTATTTCATCAAATACTGTTATTTCTATATTATCCATCTAATGACCTCCTGTTAATTTCTCTGCAAATTGACTACCATATTGAATAATAGCCAAATACATTCCATTTAGGAATAACATTGCAACGATTGTAGATATTGCATTTGTTGAACCTACTGTACTACTTAATCCTGACAAACCAATAGCATAGATATTTGTTGCAAGATAAATAATAATTGCTTCTAATCCAACACTTGCTGCAAATAAAAAGTATTGAATTGCTTTTCCTCGACCATCATCATCTACTGAAAGAGCAATAGGGATAGGGGAAAAGGCAAAACAAAAAATTAGCTTTACTACACGCAAAAAGACTTGTGTTAGAATTTGCACAATCGTAGTCATAAAAGGAATAAATAGAATCAAATATAATCCGATAAGTTAAAATGCTATCAACAAATCCATCAGGAACAGCATTAATTAATGTATCAGCAATATTTATATTAGAATTAGAATTACTTAATGCACCAGTAATTGTTACAAAGATGTCATTTACAATATTCATAATTGCAGTTAAAAATGTATATCCATTTTGAATAAAATATTTTAGAATGAAAAATACAACAAATGACATTGCAATTCTTTCCCAAGTAATTCTATCTACTTCCATAGACTTTCTTATTAAATTAATTATAAAGAAAAGGATTAATATGCTTAATGCTACTGGAACAATACAATCATTTACAGTTCTTCCAATGGACCAAATATTTATATTTTGGACATTAGAAAAATTAGTTAAACTATGTATTGAACCTATTAGATTTGCACTATCTAATTCAATACCAAAAACATTAAATTTGAAACTATAGAGAATACGAATAATTGCATCCAACTATAATTTCCTCCTTTATAATCCAAATAAACTTTTTGATTGTGCTATTGCAACTAACATAAATCCTGCCATAAGTGTCATTAATCCTCTTGATTTACCTTCAGCATCTTCTCTTTGCCATCCAAGAGCAAACATAACACCACCAACTAAAGCTACAACTCCACCTATTTTTGTTAGCCAATCACAAGCGAAGTTTATAAAAGAATCTATTGATTCCGTTCCAGATGCTGCATATACTCTACTTTGTGCAAGAATTAATGTACTTGTTATACTTCCACATAAAATTGTTAATTTTTGTTTTAAATTTTTTAATAATTTTTTCATAAATTTTAATCCTCCTAACTAAAAAAGAGGGAGTACCCCCTTTGCCTAGTTAGTAGTAACCAGTTTTGAGGGTACAACCTCAAATTAATAAATTTTATTTAATTAATAAATCCTCAAACTGAATTACTCCAGACATTAAAATTTCTTTTAATTCGCTTTTATCTACCTCCTCTATTTTTAAATTATCAATTATCTGTGCAAAAGGTAATCCAATATCACATATTAATTGATAATTAGAATTTTGTTGATATTCTAGCTCTTTTTTATGATTGTATAATTTATCGTTATTTTTTAACCAAGGCTCATATAAATTAGAATAATTAGGATGTTCTTGTAAGTTGTATAGCTTTGAGTAAAATGCACCAATAGTTGAAATAAACAAAACACAATAACCTTTTTGCATTTTAGATAATTCATCTAAAGTTGCTAATTCTCTACCTACAACATCCCAATTAGTGTTACTAGAACCTTGCCTTCCAAAAGTTCTACCAGTAGCTTTTTTATACCAAGTTTTCTTTCCGAAGCAAAGCTACCATATATTCTAACGTTTCTTTACTATTACTACCTAAAAATAGTGTAGTATCACAACAATCTAATACTGATTCCCAACTATCCTTATATTTTTTCTTTAATTGACTTAACGATTGAAGTCCAACAGTTATTCCGAACGTTTAAACCTCTTAAATATGCCAATTCTTCAACAAATCTAGGTATCTCTCCGTAACTGAGCCCACTCATCCATATATATTTCAAGTGGAGTTGGTAAACTTCCACCACACAATTTTGCATTTTCATCTATCATTGCAAAAACTTGTGTATAAAATATACTAGCAAGAAAATTAAAAGTTCCGATCGCTAGGTTTTGTAACTATAAAATAAGCTACTTTACCATTACCAATATTTTTTCCTGTTTTTTGATTAATCTCCTTTAATAAAGGTGAATTGTCATCTAATGGCATACCGATTCGGTTTAATTCCATATCATCAGTATCAGTAAGTTCTGAAATCTCCTTAATATTAAAAGCTGCAAGCCTTGCAGTTGCAACCATTATTATTGTACTCATCATTTTAGGTGCAGAAGCTGCAACTTTAAAATGCTTATATTGTTTAACACCAACTGCATTTGGTTCTTTCTTGGCCCAATTTTCAAAAAGATTATCTAAAGGTGAAACACCAGCATTATTAGGACTACTTAATCTAATAAGTTTTAATATAGTTGTGAAATTTTGATGTCTTTTATCGTAATGGCGTATTGTATAATAAAAAAGCGATTGCAAGAAAATCATTTCAGCTTTCTCCCAGAATGGATCACCGAGATGTATTCTCTATATTTTCGCTTTTGGTATTTGCCATTAATGTATTTATTAAAGACATTACATCATCTTCTTGTATTTGATGCTTTTCATCTGAACCTAGAATATCATTGAAATTTCTAGCTTCTTTTACATATACAAAAGGATTATAGTGATTAGATTCTGACTTTTCATCTAAATTTAAAACTTTTATTGTATATCCTTTTTGTTTTAAAGAATAACCACAATCCCTTAAAAGTTCAGCTTTAGGGTCTGTTACAATAATTGTACCAGTAGCACTTAATATATTTGGTTTAAAATAATAACGAGATTTACCGAGTTCCAGGTCTGCCTAGTAGGATGACATGTCTATTCATTCCACTAATTTTCATATTTTTAGATACTAACTCTGTCTGTGTTAATATCATGTTATTTTCATAATTTTTATCTCTTTTATTAGCAATGTCCTTTGGAGTTCTCCACTCTGCAGAACCATAAGTATTTTCTTGAATATTTTTTTTGTTTTGAATACGATAGGTTTCGTAAATCATAAAAACAAAAAAAGACACCCCCGCAGCTATTCCAAGATTTTTACTTGTAATAGTTACAGGAGTGTTTATTTTATACAAGTCATTAAGTGCAATAGTGAAAAACTCTAATTCCCAAGTTCCACTATTTGCATCAACTAATGTTAAAACTCTTAACATGTAATAAAATATTATTATAAAAATTATTAATAACAAAACAACTGGTGTCTTTTGTTTTTTCTTAACAAGCATCTATAAAGCATCACCTACCTCTTTTTCATCATCAAATTTAACCTCAATTTCTTTTATATTCTCTGAAATATTTGGAGTTGTTTCTTCTTTTTGTAATTCTTCAAAGATATTTAATTTTTCTAAATCTTCATTTACAACATCTCTTTTTTTTTCTTTTTCTGCTAAATCTTTTAAATCTTCTCTAAAAACTGTCCATACACATTCGTTTTCTTCTCTTTTCATAATATAGTTTTTTCCACTTAAAGTTGAATAGGTTTGTTTTTCTTCATCTCCAACTTTTGTTTTAAAAGAAACTAATTCATCTTGTGAATTAATATTCCATTGAAGGTTTTTGTTAGCTGTTCCATAAACATGGATTTGACCTACACTACTAAAACCTAATTCACTATATCTCTCCAAGTGTTTATTTTCAAAATATATATTAGCGACTTTATTATCATCATCATTTGAAATTACATTTATACCATAAGGTATATCAGCAACTTCCAGATCAGTTCTCATGTTTAAAAATGATGCAAAACTAATTTCGTGAATACAATAGTCTTGTTTAAATTTACTTGTTGGAACTTCACCCATATCATGTAGTTTAAAACTCTCTGACATTTGCATTAATTCTTGTGAATTCAAATTCATTGTTCCTTCTTTTCTTATTTCTTCTATAGCTGCTTGTGTATTTTCATCAAATAATTTTTGTGATATACCTGTTCGATATTCAATTATATCTGCAATTCTATCAGCCATATAACCAGTTTTAGATTTGTTGAAATAGATGTTATAATACTTATTTTTATGTTGTTCTACTTGATATTTTTGTTTTTCCTCATTATTTTTTATTAGATTATCTATAAGCAATAACTTTGCAATTTTAGGATAATCAGCCTTAAAATTGCTTAACTGCTTTATTCTTCTAGCATATCTGGTAATTCTTTTTTGTTGAAACATTGATTTTTTCTTACCAAATTCACTATCTTCTGCAGATAATTTTCTTTCACTTGCAACAACACGAACACCATCCTTCTGGCATTTTTCCATAACTCTTATTGTTTCATCATAAGAAAGATTAGTTATTTTTTCTAATTCCTTTGTTGGTCCATCTTTTTGTACTGCTCTAATACCTTCCACAAAGTAGTGATAACTAAATATACTTAAAGGTTTTAATATGTACTTAAAAGAATCCTTTATACCAGTTCTTGTTGCCCTAGTAGCACCTTCATAAACTTGTGCTGCATCAGATTTATTATTTGCCTGCATTAAGCCATCACCTCTTTTTCTTCTCTTATTTCGTATAAGTTAAAATATTTATGATAAAATTCTTCCAAAGATAATCTAGAAAGGAATTTTTTTGTTTTCTCTAGTGGATTTATATTATATTCACTCATATTAGCTTGACTTCCTCTAAAATCTATCAATTTAACTTGTTCATTATCCATCTTTTGATATAGTTGTTTTGGAATATATACTGCATTTTCATTATCAACTGGCAAATACATTCCTTTTGATGTTTCTTGTTGATTACCAGGTAATCTAATAAAAATAGACATCGGATTTTCAACTTTTTCTTTGCTTTTTTCATTATTTTTATCATTGACTTGCTCTATCATTTTTTCTTTAGTTTGACTAGAACTTTTAATATTTTCTGGTGATAAACCTAAAATATTTTGAGTGTTATTAAATACTAACAAAGTTTTATATTTATCATTATTAACAAACTGCCTTGATAATACAGATTTCATATCCTCATTATATGCAAGGGCATATCTTACAGCTTCCATAACACCATAATTTCTAAATCTGGATACTGCCTGTTCTTTAAAAGCATCTTTATATGTTTTTGGAAAAAGTTTTTCAAATTGCATAGCATTATTTGCAATAAACAATTCTTCAAATTCATCTGGATTATTTTCTATTTGACTTTTTATGCTATCATCAAAACTTTCATTATATTGTTTTAATATGATTTCTTTTTGTTCCATAGTTAGTGAAACATTTACAATATTACCTTTGGAATCAAATGCTTTCACATTATTTAATAGATTTTCTAGCAAAAAACTTTTATCATTCTTAAATTTAATATAATCCTCTGTTTTAAAAAGAAAATCTCTAATATAGCTTCCAATATTTATACTTAATCCAGTATCTTCTAGGAATTGCTCATTATTTATGGAATCTATTAAAAAGTCTGAATTCAGTTTTCCTGATTCAATATATTTTAATAAGATTGTATCTTGATGTTTTACTGCATAATTCTTCATTAAGTTTAAAATATAATGATAAAAGAAAACATCTTTATATCTATCCACTCTATTATTAACTTTAACTTCTATAGGTTTTATAATTTTATCAATTTCATCACTTGTATATTTTGTAGTATTAGCGATATATTCTTTAAAATTTAAAACATCTTTTGTGTCTTTTATTAACTTATCTTTCCACATTTTATTATATATTTTGTGGATTGTTTCTACTGTTAATTCTTGATTTTTAATATACTTATATTGCATTAAAAAAGTAAATGCAGATATTTTTGTATGATATATTTGCTCTCTTGAAAATTTAGCCATTTGTAAATCTCCAAAGTCTTTATATTCACCAAGTTTTGAAATATCTAATACATTTACTTGTATGTTTTCTTTTAATAATTCTGGAAT
>JAEIGA010011778.1_pt1 | contig 13262 bp, 9 predicted proteins | sample 9270691 | NCBI WGS metagenome assembly JAEIGA01 (sample SAMN17057246, study PRJNA624740) | gut metagenome | biome: biome; isolation source: fecal sample | host: Bos grunniens | place: China: Xizang | collected 2019 | reverse complement strand
GGACGGGCGCGTGTCTTTTTGTTGTTAATGAGTTGCGGGTATTGCAAATCGCCACAAAAACACTATAGACTCAAAGCATCGCATTCTGTCGGCCTCCGCGCTGTCGCTATCGCTCCAACGCTCCGGGCTTGAATATTAGGGGGAAGCCTACCGGTGGTTTCGTCGCTGCGCGACTCCACCACCGGCTACTGTCTTTCGCCCCTATCGGGGCTTAAAATTCCGCTCGCTTCGCTCGCCAAATTCCGATTTATCGAGCAGTCTGCGCGGCCTGAATTCGCGCCCCGCTACGGGCGCCATTTCATCCACTCCCTTTCCGGGCCGCCGAATTCGGCTCACCTTCTGCGGCGCAGGGCGAGGGTGGCGAGGGCAAGCAGGCTGAGGGTGGCGGTGGTGGGCTCAGGGATGAGTGCCAGGGACTCCACCGCTGCCAGCGAAGACGCGGATAGGGAGTCCGCCTCGCTCAGCACGCTGTCGCTGTAGTAGTAGCCGGTCACCATATCCCCAAAGCTCACGGATGCCGCCCCGGCAGCAGCGCTTTTCAGCCCGCTCAGGGTGCACACGTGGCTGAACACGCTTGCCCCCGAGGCATCGCACAGTGTGAGCGCGCACTTGGAGCCGCGGGTGGCATCGAAGGTGTAGACGATGCCCGCGCCCGCCACGGCATCCCACCCGGTGCCGGCTGCAGCGCCGTTTAAGTCCGCCAGGTCATAGCTTTTCGTCACCGTTTCCACCGCGCCGGTGGTGGGGTTTGTCTCCTGCACGGTGTAGGACATGAAATTGCCCCAGGCATTGTTACTGCCCCACTTACCGTACAGGGATGAGGTGTTGATGGTGCCGTTCGTGGAGGAGCCATTCACCACAATGCCGGTGAGCGTGCCACCCGCATTGTAGTTCACAATGCTCGTGCCCCAAGCCGCTGCCTGCCCTTTCTCCAGCAGCGAGCGCATGGTGGCGGCATCCAGCGTGAGCACGTAGGTGAAGGTGCCGTCCTGCGTGGTCGTGCCGGCATTCCCCACGGTGTGGCTCATGCTGCTCAAATCCACCGCGCCCACGGCGCCTCCGGCAAGAATAAGCATTGTTACGGGTATCATGTTCATGGTATGAAGGGGTGTTGTTCTCTACGCCGCCGAGCATAGCCCTAACATACTACGAAATCAAGCCTTTACCGCCTAACTAGCCCAACTGTTTTGGGGTATCGCGCACAGCACAATGCGAAACGCGCCACCCCGTATGGAATGGCGCGCTCGGATTTTTCAAAAAACTCTCAGCGTGTGGCTTAGCGACGGCGACGACGCACTGCCAAACCGGCCAATGCCAGCAGAGAAAGCGTGGCGGTGGTGGGCTCGGGAACTACAGACATAGACTCCACAGCAGCAACACCGGAAGCAGCCAAGGCATCATCCGCACTCAGCACATCATTGCTGTAGTAGTAACTGGTAACCATGTCACCGAATTCCACCGCAGCAGCACCGGCGGAACTGGACTTCAGGCCACTCATGGTGATTACATGGTTGAAAACAGTAGCTCCATCGGCATCGCACAGCGTCAGTGCAACTGTAGTACCGTTTTGCTTATCGAAAGCGTAGGCGATGCCCACACCAGCCACGGAATCCCAACCGGTGCCTTCGGCAGAGCCATTCAAATCAGCAAGATCGTAGCTAGAGGTCTTCGTGACTGTCTCCAACACGCCGGTTTCGGGATTCACCTCTTCTACCGTGTAAGTATAGCTCGTGTAATTTCCCCATGCATTACCATCACCCCACTTGGCGTACAAAGAGGAGGTATTGATTTTACTGGCACTGGAGCCACCATTAGACACGATACCGGTAAGAGTACCGTTGCACAGGTACGTCAAGACTTTCGTCCCCCAAGTAGGAGTTTGCCCTTTTTCAAGTAACAGGCGAGTTTTGGAAGCATCCAACGTAATCACGTAGGAGAAAGTACCATCCTCAGTGGCCGTGGAAGCATTACCGATGGTTTGAGTCATCGTGCTCAAATCCACCGCGCCCATAGCAGTGCTTGCAAGGGCAAGCAGAGTTATAAGTGTTTTCTTCATTGTTATTAAGTGTTAATGGTTTACACCCTACTCTCCGAGCATCCTCGCGCGATGGAACGCCTACAAAAAGCAGGAGTGCGAGCACAGTCTAACTTTTTCCGGGGCACATGGCAAGCAAAATTTTAAGATTCAAGGCAAAAAAAGCTTTCCGAGGGGGAGCAAGAGCCAAAAGCCGGGAGAAGGGAGGCAGAATTTTAGGTACGAGGGGAGTGAATTGACTTATACGCGCGGTAAATTTGCTTTACATGGGGGCGGAAGAGTGCTAATCTGTGGGGGTACAAGATTTTCTGCAACAACACGAGACAAGACGATTATGATGACCGCAGCGCAGATTCGCCAGAGCTTCCTGGACTTTTTCCGAGAGAAGCAGCATGCCGTAGTGCCCTCCGCCTCCCTGATGCCGCAGAGCCCGGGTTTGCTGTTCACCAATGCCGGCATGAACCAGTTTGTACCGTACTTTTTGGGGGTATGGACGCCGCCGTGGAAGCCTGCACGCGCAACGGACACGCAGAAGTGCATTCGCGCGGGCGGCAAGCACAATGACTTGGAGGATGTAGGGCAGGACAGCTACCACCACACCATGTTCGAGATGTTGGGCAACTGGTCCTTCGGCGACTACTTCAAGAAAGAAGCCATTGCCTGGGCATGGGAGCTGGTGGTGGAGCGCTGGGGCTTCCCGGCAGAGCGTTTATACGCCACGGTGTACTGCCCGGACAAGGCGAAGGGTGACCCCGGCGAGTTCGACCAAGAGGCATACGACACCTGGGCACCGCTGTTCGAGGCAAAAGGGCTGGACCCGAAGGTGCACATTGTGAACGGCGGCGTGAAGGACAACTTCTGGATGATGGGCGAGACCGGTCCCTGCGGTCCCTGCTCTGAGCTGCACGTGGATCTGACGCCCGAGGGCAAGACCGAGGGTAGCTTGGTGAACAAGGACAGCGACAAGTGCATTGAGATTTGGAACCTCGTGTTCATTCAGTACAATGCGGAGAGCGACGGTACCTTCCGCAACCTGCCCGCCTGCCATGTGGACACGGGCATGGGCTTTGAGCGCGCTTGCGCCATGATGCAGTGCACGAACGGCTTCACGGATTTCTCCCGCCGCGTATCGAACTACAGCACGGACGTGTTCCGCCCCATCTTCAGCAAGATTGAGGAGATTTCCGGGCATAAGTATGTGGACATTTACCCGCAGGACGCCACGGAGGAGAACAAGGAGGTGCTCAAAGAGAGCGTGGCTTTCCGCGTGATTGCGGACCACATCCGCACGCTGAGCTTCTCCATTGCAGACGGTATTTTGCCCGGCAACAACGGCCGCAACTATGTGCTGCGCCGCATTCTACGCCGAGCCGTGCGCTACGGCCGCACCCTGGGGCTGGAGAAGCCCTTCCTCTCACAGCTGGTGGACACGCTTGCCGCGGAGATGGGCCGCGTATTCCCGGAGATTGTGGGGCGCGCCGCCACCATCAAAGAGGTGCTGCTGCGTGAGGAGACCAGCTTCAACGAGACGCTGGACCGCGGCTTGGACCTCTTCGACAAAGAGGTGGCAGCCACCGGCAAGGTATCCGGCGATTTCGCCTTCAAGCTTTATGACACCTACGGCTTCCCCATTGACCTGACCGCCCTGATGGCTCGCGAGCGCGGCCTGACGGTGGATACGGAGCGCTTTGAGGAGCTGATGGAAGAGCAGCGCCAGCGCGCCAAAGCCGCCCAGAAGAAGCAGGTGGTGCGCGCTCTGGACCTCAAGACCGAGCAGGTGACGGAGTTCACCGGCTACACGGAGGACACCACCACCGCCACCGTCACCGAGGTGCACGAGGCGGAGGGCATGCTCTTCGTCATCACGGACAAGACCCCCTTCTACGCTGAGATGGGTGGCCAGCTGAGTGATGGCGGCAGCCTTTCCCTGGGAGGCGACAGCGCCCCCGTGCTCGGCGTGCAGCAGATTGGGCAGGCACGCGCTCACTTGATTTCCGTGGCGGATGGCGTAGCCCCCGCCGTGGGTGACACCGTGGAGCTGGTGCTGGACACCGAGCGCCGCCGCGCGCTGGAGGCACACCACAGCGCCACGCACTTGCTGCACAAGGCACTGCGCACGCTGGTGAGCGAGGACATCGCCCAGCAGGGTTCCTTGGTGGATGCCGACCGCCTGCGATTCGACGTGAACAGCGCCGCCATCTCCAAGGAGGACCTGCGCCGCGTGGAGGAGCTGGTGAACCAGTGGGTGGAGGAAGACCTGCCCGTGGTGGCCAAGGAGTACCCCATGACCGAAATTAAGAAGCACCCCGAGATTTGCCAGTTCTTCGGCGACAAGTACGGCGACGTTGTGCGCTTGGTACAGGTGGGCGGTGAGGAAGACGCCTTCAACGGCGTTTCCATGGAGCTGTGCGGCGGTACGCACGCTGCCTCCACCGGCAAGGTAGGCTTCTTCAAGATTAAGAGCGAGGGCGCCATTGCCAGCGGCGTGCGCCGTATTGAGGCTGCCGTGGGTGCCGCCGGTTATGCCGCGGTGAAGGACGCCATTGCCGCCCGCATGCCGGAGTGCAAGGAGATGCTCGAGAAGCTCTCCCTCGCCAACGGCAAGCTCGAGAAGCTCGGCCAGCCCACCATCCCCGTGCCGACGAGTGATTCACACCCCGCGGAGAAAGCCGTGCAGGCACGCGACATCCGCGTGGTGAACGCCCTGCTCGATGAGTTCTACGCCTACTGCGACACGCTGAAAGAGGCTGCGCTGGAGGCAGACAAGCGCGTGAAGAAGGCCATGAGCGCCGCAGCCGCCACCATGGCGGATGCCCTGCTGAGCGAGAAGCTCACGGAGGCTAACCTGGTGCTGGAGGCAGAGGGCGGCAACGACCTGCTCACAGAGCTCTTCAACGGCCTGCGCAAGCGCCACTTTGCCGGGGCAGCCTTCCTCATCGTGAACGACGGCAGCTCCCTGAGCCTCGGCGCCTACTGCGGTGAGGCTGCACAGGCAGCCGGGCTGAAAGCCGGCGACCTCATCCGCAACCTCGCCCCCATCGTGGGCGGTAAGGGCGGCGGCAAGGCGGACATGGCACGCGGCTCCGGTAAGAACCTGGAGGCTGCTGCCGAGCTCGTAGCACAGGCAACGCAAGCGCTTTCCTAAACCAAACACTAACCATAGCACTTCACACACTTATGTCCAAGCACCAGCCCCCGGTATACCCGGATGAACCCAAGATTCCGATTCTGCCGAACATGCTCACGGCAGGCAACCTGCTGTGCGGTTTCTTCGCCATCCTCACCATCTTCAAGGGGATGAACTTTGATGATGGCACGGCGGAGGCGTTCAACTACTACCAGCAGGCCACCTACCTCATCTTTGCCGCGTGCATTTTTGACCTGCTGGATGGCCGCGTAGCCCGCATGTGCAAGGCGGATGGTCCCTTCGGCCGCGAGTTCGACTCCATTGCGGACGTGGTATCCTTCGGCATTGCCCCGGCGATGCTGCTGGCGCGAGCCGTGCTGTTCGACCTGCCGGATGCCTTCGGCATGGGCATAGCGGTGCTGTACCTGCTGTGCGCCTCGCTTCGCTTGGCACGCTTCAACTGCATGGCGGCGGAGCCCAAGAAGCCCAACCAGAGCATGGACTTCGTGGGGCTGCCCGTGCCCATGGCAGCCGGTGCCGTGGTGAGCACCATGTACTTGGTGATTGACGTGACCACGCACCACAACTTGGTGATTGCCCAGCCTTGGCAGTATGTGATGGGTGGCACCATGGCGGTGGTCTCACTGCTCATGATGAGCCGTGTGATTTACCCGAGCTTCAAGCACGTGAACTTCGAGAAGAAGGGCACCATCACCGCCATCCTCTTGGTAGCTGCGGCCATTTGCGCCTTCATCTGCCTGCCGTGGATTGCGCCTGCCATCATCTTCCTCTGCTACCTGCTGTACGGCTTACTCCTGCGCCCCTTCCTCACCCGCCGCATGCGCCGCATCATCGAGGTGAAGGATGAGGAGGAAGACGATGCCGAAGAAAACGCAGACGATAAGCAATAATCCTCGCGCGCGCAAGAAGAAAATTCACAAAACGACGGTTTCCCCATGCGGAAACCGTCGTTTTGTCGGTAAACACAGCCGCATTGCAAGCGTTTTTACCGAATAGCTCGGTTTACATTTTTAATTGATTGCACCCGGCTCGATAAATCGGAAGTTGAAGGGGTGATTTGTTGAATAATTTGCGAGCGCAAGCGAGCGGAATTCAGAGCCCCGGAGGGGCGGTATAAAATAGCCCGGCGGTGGAGCGGCGAAGCCGCGGAACCCCGGGGTAGCGTAAAAAAAAGAAAATTGAGCCCGGAGCGACGGAGCGAAGCGACGCAGCGTAGGCCGACATATAATGGCGAGGACCGTAGCGAAGCGGAGCTCCGAGCCGTTGTGGGAGCGTGTTTTATAATGTTAACGGCATTTTGAAACAATGCCGTATTTTGTGCCTCGCTTTATGCCACCCCTCCGGGGTTCGCATTTATATTTGTGGCCGGTTCCCGGGGTTCCGCCCCTTACGGGGCTCCACCGCCGGGCTATTTTATAGCGCCCCTCCGGGGCTCAAATCTAGGCTCGCTTACGCTCGCAAAAATTCCCCCATCATCCGCCCCTTCAACTTCCGATTTATCGCTCAGGGCCACCGGTGGTAACGCGGCTACTGTCTTTCGCCCCTGACGGGGCTCTGAATTCCGCTCGCAAACTCGGGTTAATCGGGAGGAAAGCAGATGGGAGGGGAATAGAAATTTCCGCCATCAGCGGAGGGAGCAGCATTTTTTGTTGGCTATGCGGGGTAAAATATGCTAAAGTATAGGCACATGAGCCAAAAAGATATCATTTGTAAAGCAACGGCGGATACCTTCGTGAGATTCGGTATCGTGCTGGTGGCTTGTTTCGGGTTTGCCCTGTGGTTTTTCTATGATGGGATGATAGGGTACCGGGAGAAGAACGAAGTTATCTGCAGCTACAAGGCCTTTGCGGACTTGGGAGCGCTGGCGAATAAAGAGACGGACGCCGCGGTGTGGCGCAGCCGCTTGGAGAAGCAACCGCTGCTGCAGGCAGAGCAAGATGCGGAAGGGAAGCCTGCCATGAAGCTGGGCGACAAGCTCTACCCGCTGCCTGAGAACACGGAGGCAACTGTGGCCTGCCCGCCGGAGGTGCTGGACTTGGCTCAAATGAAGAACTGGGCGGACTGCTGGCAAAAATACACGGAGCGCAGGCAGCTGCCCATCAAACCCGGCGAGCACCCGTATGATGAGGGCGCCATGCGCGAGCAGTGCATCATGGGCTGCTTGGGGCTGCTGCTGGTGGCACTGGGGCTTTACTACGTGGTGCGCACTAAGAATCGCGAGCTTGCCCTGCGTGGGGATGAGGTGACGGCCGCCGGTGAGAAGTTCCGCGTGGCGGACATAGAGCTGGTGGACCTCCGCCAGTGGGGCACCGGATTCAAGGGCGTGGCCTATTTCACCGTGAAAGGAAAAAAGATAAAGGTGGACGGCATGACCTACGGCGGTTTTAACAAGGAAAAAGGCGAGCCTGCGGAGGCCTTCATGCAGGCCGTGCTCGCCCTTTACAAAGGAGACATCGTTGAGTACGAAGCAACAGACAGCAAAGACTCCGCAACAGGAGCCTGAGCAAGCGCAAGGCAAGCAGCAGGGCTTTGTGGCACGCACGGCGAGGGCATTGTGCTCCCGCCGGTTCGTGCTTGTTGCCCTGCTGGGTGTCATCACGGCAGAGCTCGGCACGCTGAGCGTGGGCTTGGTGCAGCGCTTGTACTCCCTTGCCCCACCGCCTGAGGTGGAAGCCCTGCGCCGCGAGCTGGACACCGCCCGCCAACAAAGCCTGGAGGCCACCCGCCGCGCTGACCAGCTGGAGAAAGCGCTGGATCAAGCCGTGGGCTTCGCGGGCTCCATGTACTCCGGGTCCGCCGGCATAGGCGCTGCGCCCACGAATGAGCCCTCCCCCCGGCAAGACACGGTAACGGATCACAACGCACCGCCCCCGCTGCGACCGGCGGATGTAGGCTCACTGGTGTATGATGAGACCGGAGATGTAGTGAGCACCCCCGGAGCGGAGGCCGGCACCCCTGCCACCCCGGAGCCGACGGAGGCCGGCAGCGACACCGCCCCTGCGGCGGACGGTGCAGAAAGCAGTGCGCTGAGCGAGGAGGATGCGGAAGAGCTGGACCGCCTGATACGCGCAGGCATAGCCGCCCTGGTGGCGGGAGATGTGCGCAACTGCATATTGCACTTCGAGGAAGCAAGCCTGCTGAAAGATGACCACCCCGCCCTGCTGTACTACTACGGCATGGCGTTCGATAAGTTGATGAACCCCGCCAAGGCGCGTGAGTACTACACGAAGGTGTTCAACATGCGCAGCAAGGCAGGCAAATACTTTGAGCGCGCCTCACGCCGCCTGACCTACGGCTTTGACCAGCCCTCCGACCTGCGCGGCAAGCTCTCCTTCGGGCCTTACACGCATAGCCACACCACGGACCCGGAGGTGGGTGAGCGCGTGAGCATGCGCATACCCATCCTCGTGGCACCGGAGACGGAGCTCTCCCCGCAGGATATCTACATCCACATCCAATTCTTCGTGCTGGTGAATGAGCGCAAGATTCGCTTCTCGCCCATAGACCCCACCGTGATGTGGGAGAATGAGAAACAAGACTGGAGCGACAACGAGGAGAACATACTCGTCACCTTCAACCTGCCACCGCTCTCCCGCGAGGAGAAAGACGCCTACGGTGAGATGACCTACTACGGCTTCACCGCCAAGTTCATGTACAAGGGCGAGCCCATAGACTGCATCAGCAACCCCAGCGCCCTCATCTTGCATGAGCAAATACTCACCGCACGTGAGGCAACCCGCAAGACCTCCGCACCCGCCGCCGCCCTGCTGCCGGATGATGGCCTTGCCCCCATGGATGACACCGAGTACGAAACAGCCACCCCCGTGGCGGATGATACGGACACCCCCGCGGACACACCGGTGGAAGCGACGGATGACACCACAACGCCTGAAACGGACGAAAACGGCGACCCCGTCACGCCCTTCTCAAAGTTCATTGAAGAGCTGGACCCCTCCGAATAACACCTCACCCCGAACCACAAAGCACACAACATGGCAAAACCTGATTTCCAGCATCTGCCCACCCGCTTGGGGGTGTACACCCTTACGCGCGAGATTGGGCGCAATGCCACCACTACCCTGTACTTGGCGACCCAAAGCCATGTAGAGCGCGGTGTGCTGGTGGAGGTGCTCAACTCTGAAGGATGCAGCGCGACGGAGGTGGAGAGCTTCCTCTCCAACGTGCGCGCACGCGTAGCGGTGCACCTGCCGCACGTGAGCCAGGTGTTCGAGTCCATGGTGTCGGATGAGATTTGGTACGTCACCCTGGAGCGGCCGGATGGGTTCAACCTCACCAAACTGGCGCAAGAGAAGCGCAGCCTGAGCCCCATGCAGGTGTGCGCCGTCATACAGGCTGCGGTGGATTTGTACCGCAACGCGGCGGAGCAAAATGTGGCAGCAGGTCCCCTCTCTGCAGACAGCATCTTCATGAGTGGCAAAGAGGAGGTCAGCTTCCTCTCCCCCGTGCTGGCAGGTGAGCACAGTGCCGAGCTCACCGCCAAACAAATGGATGGCTTGGCCGCTGCACTCAAACCCGTGCTGCCGCAAAACGGCGTGCCCGGCCAAAGCCGCGTGGCCACCTTGGTCAGCTGGATTGCGGAGGGCTACGAAGGCCAGCGCTTGGACTGGGAGGGCATATCCACCACTGCCACCACCATCTGCGAGCAACTTACCCCCCAACTGCGCGCAGAGCACGTGAGCGGCATGCGCACCAAGACGCGCGGCGCCATTGTGCGCGAAAGCAAGCGCGAACGCCGCAGAATGCAGCGCTACATTTGGATGGGGGCGGCAGCTGCCCTGACCACCGTGATTTGCGGCATAGCAGGCTGCCTGAGCGCCCCGGATGAGGTACCCCCGCTGCCGCCGAATGACGGCACCTACATACACTGCCGCAGTGGCAACAGCGCGGTGCGAGTGGCGGCGCAGCCGGTGAGCATCCGCGAGTACAAGGAGTTCTTGGAGGCCATGAACAACCCGGACCGCATCCCCAAAGAACGCCGCCGCCAGCTCAACAAAGACGTACCGCAAAACTGCACCAACCACACGCCGTTTGAATGGGAGCAGCAACTCAAGGCCACCCGCAGCGGTGTAAAATACCGCGGTGAGTTGCTCACCGAGGACTCCCCCGTGCGTGGGCTGAGCTATTGGAATGCGCTGGTATGCGCCCGCTACTACAAGGCCAAGTTGCCCGGAGCAGAGCTACTGCAAGCAGCACACCGTGAGGGTGGCGCTACCGGCACTCAGCATGAGTGGACCACCGGCAAGCGCAATGCCACCACCCTGTTTGCGGAGGGCTACATCTTGCTCTCCCCCGCCGGCCCGCCTGTGCTGGAGGCGGACCGCGCCACCAAGTCACACCTGTACGGGGCACGTTTGGTGTACCCGGCAGCAACACCTGAATCTTAAACACCCCCCTTAACCTACACTCCGTTTTATGAAAAACATCATCACACTCATCGTCGCCATCTTCTGCCTCATGCTGGCAGGCCAAGCCTCCGCCCAGGTGGATGTGCGCGTTACCCCCGTGCGCGGCCAGTTCCTCGTCGGTGAAAACGTGCAGCTGGAGCTCAAAATCTCCAACAACACGGACACCGTGCTCGTGCTGGACAACACCCCGGACCGCCCCTGGCTGCACTTCACCGTGACGCGCAGCGGCTCCTCACAGCCCCTGCCGCCCAAGGTGGTGCCCGTCTTCTCCAAAACCGTCATCAACGCCGGCTCCGCCAAAAAGGTAGTGGTGAACCTGCGCCCCTTCTTCCACTTCAACAAAGACGGCGTGTACCGCATTGTCGGCACCGTACGCATGCCGGACATGCAGACCACCTATAGCTCCCCCCGCGCCACCTTCACCCTCTCCAACGGTGGCACGGTGAAAACCTTCGACATCCAGAACCGAGGGCGCCGCCTGAAGATGCACGTCAAGATGATGCGTGCGGGCGATAAGGATTGCCTCTTCGGGCAAGTGGTGAACGCGGACTCCGGTGCCGTGGTAGGCGCCTGCTACATGGGGCAATACCTCAACTTCATGAACCCGCGCATTATGATGGACCGCGGGCAGAACCTCCACGTGCTCTGCCAGTCCACCCCCACCTACTTCACCTACTCCGTGATGGGTGCGGACGGCGCACGTAAGAGCTACCAGGTATTCCAACGCACCGGTGGCCCGGTGGAGCTGGTGACCACCGGCAAGGGCATTCGCCCCATCGGCCTTGTACCGGCGAAGCAGCCCAAGCCCGGCAGCACGGATAATTACCGCCCCATTACCGACCGCTGATTCAGGCGCTGCCTCCTCATCATTCAACATCAACATATCTATTTTACTTCATGTCATCTCCCACCATTGCCATCGTCGGGCGACCGAATGTAGGCAAATCCGCCATCTTCAACCGCATGGTAGCGCGCCGCATCGCCATCGTGCATGACCAACCGGGTGTCACCCGTGACCGCCTGAGCGCCCCCTGCCGCATCACGGATTATGATGCGCTGGTGGTGGACACCGGCGGCATCGGCTCCACGCTGGATGACGGCTTTGCCACCCAGGTGCAGCGTGAGGCGGACATCGCCCTGGCAGCGGCGGACTACATCATGTTCGTCTGCGACTGCCGAGACCACCTCACCCCCATCGACAAGACCATCGCCACCCGCCTGCACAAGAGCGAGGTACCCGTGCTGCTCGTGCTGAACAAGGCGGACACGGAGAAGCAGGAGCTCAACCTCGGCGAGTTCGCGGAGCTCGGGTTCTCTGACTACGTGTTTACCTCCGCCGCGCATGGCCGTGGCTTTGCCACGCTGGCGGACAAGCTCAACCGCCAGCTCAAGGCGCTGGGCGCCACCCCCGTGCAGGCAGAGGCGGACCCCTCCGCCACCCCGGAGGATGAGCCGGACCGCGAGGAGGTCACCGCCGACTCCCCCATCCGCGTGGCCATCGTCGGCCGCCCGAATGCCGGCAAATCTTCACTGGTGAATGCCATTTTGAATGACAAGCGCACCATCGTGTCCGACGTAGCAGGCACCACTCGCGACGCCATCGACATTCCCTACACGCGCGAGGACCAGCCCTACGTGCTCATCGACACCGCCGGCATGCGCCCGCGCTCCAAGCGCGACACCTCGGTGGAGGTGTTCTCCGCCATGCGCAGTGAGAAAGCCATCCGCCGCTCGGACATCTGCCTGCTCGTCATCGACATGTCCGCCGGCGTCACCCAGCAGGACCGCCGCATTGGCTCCATCATCGCGAAGGAGAGCAAGCCCTGCATCATCATCGTCAACAAGTTCGACCTCTACTGCCCGGATGCCCCCCTCTCCGCCCGCAAGGATGCCGTGAAGGAGCACATCAAAGAGAACCTCTTCTTCTTGGATTACGCGCCCATCGCCATTGTCTCCGCGAAGCTCGGGGAGGGCATGCCCTCCATCTTCAAATCCATCGCGCGCGTGCGCTCCGAGGCGCTGAACATGCCCGGCACCGGCGAGCTCAACCGCCTGCTGCAGCGCGCTATGGAGATGAACCCGCCCGGGCAGCACCGCGTGCTCAAGAAGCGCCTCAAGCTCTTCTACGCCACCACGGCGATTAACGAGAAGTACACCACCATCCCCGTGCCCACCTATGTGCTCTTTGTGAATGACAAGCGCCTGCTCACGGACAGCTACGCCGCCTACCTGCGCAACACCATTCGCTCCCGCATCAAGGCTGCCGGTGTACCCATCGTCCTCTCCCCGCGCTCACGCGTGCGCAATACCTAAAAGCACACACAGCGATTTCCCCGCCCCCCGCCCGCACCCCCGTGCCGGCGGGGGCAGTGTTATCAGGGCAAGGAAGTCCGAACGCGCGGTTTAAATTTTCAGTTGATGCCAAACCGTTCGATAAATCAAAATTTGGAGGGGCGATTGCGAGCCACAGGCGAGCGGAATTTTGAGCCCCGGAGGGGCGGTATAAAATAGCCCGGCGGTGGCCTGCCACGGCGTAGCAAGCGAGCGAAGCGAGACGCGAAGACGGGAGCCCCGTAAGGGGCGGCCTGTGAGGGCGTAGAAAGCGAAGACTCGAAGCCCCAAACCCCGGGAAAAGGCCACAAAAACAAATGCG
>JAEIGA010011777.1_pt1 | contig 13263 bp, 6 predicted proteins | sample 9270691 | NCBI WGS metagenome assembly JAEIGA01 (sample SAMN17057246, study PRJNA624740) | gut metagenome | biome: biome; isolation source: fecal sample | host: Bos grunniens | place: China: Xizang | collected 2019 | reverse complement strand
TATCCTGCAACTTGTGGTGTGAAGATTGAAAGCACAAAGTTAGAGGGTAATACCCTTACTATTGAGGCTGCAATGACCTCGGCTACAGGTGGCGAGTATGAGCTTGGTTATGCCGTTCTGCTTGATAATCAGTACTATGGTGGCGGTACGGCTGTAGATGGTATATATAACGATATTGTGGTTGCTCATTCAGAGAATTTCCTCCAGATGACATCGGCAAAGATCACTACAGTTCCAAATATTGAGCGCACAAAGAGCTTTACAGTTTCCAATTTGAAGTATACTGATGCCTCAAAGATGCGTGTTGTTGTCTTTGCTCTTACAAAGGTTAATGGTCAAGTCTATGTAGACAATGCCAATGTCTGCAAAGTGGGTCAGGGTGCTGACTATATGGCCGTTGAGTTCTACGATGGAGTCCCAGAGCAGAAGCTTACGATAACTGCCGACAAGAGCACTATACTTGCCGATGGCTCTGATGCTGTGACCTTTACAGTAAAGTATGGTGCTACAGATATCAGCAAAGATAAGTCTGTCAATATTATCCGCACATACAACGGTGAGCAGACTGAGCTTGGCGGTGGCGTGAATAAATTTACAACTACTGTTGCTGGAAACTATACTTTTAAGGCTCGCTACTATAAGGGTGGTGAGTTTATCTCGGAAAATGAGGTTGCTGTAGAGGCTCTCTCTGCTGTGGCTGGTGAGAGTCAGAACTTCCGTCATAAGCTGCTCGGTATGCAGTTTACATCTATCGGTTGCCAGAACTGCCCAACCCTTAGCTCTGTAATCAAATCTATACAGGCAGCGCAGCCTGATCGCCTTGTGCCAGTCTCGTTCCATATCGATTTTAACATCTCCGATCCGATGAGAATTGCTATGGGCGATACATACTACAGCGCACTGAAGGGTAGTGGCCTTCCGATGTTCTATCTTGATCTTAGCCCTGGCGAGGAGATGACATCAAACCGCTCGGTTATTGAGTCCGAGATAAAGCGTCGTGTAGAGAACTATCCACCTACTTGTGGCGTGGCAATCACTACTTCGTATGATGCAGCGAGCCGTGAGCTGACAATCACCCCTCGCATACAGTCTAATACTGCCTCGGCATATCGTTACCTTGTTATGCTTGTTGAGGATGGTATTGTTACGCAGCAGTATGGCGTTACGGGAGACTATACACACAACAATGTTGTGCGTGCAGTCCTCTCTGATAATATATATGGAGCCCGTTTTAATGGTGGAGCAACACTCGTTCAGGGAGTCGATACTCCACTGTCGGCACCAATCAAGTTTACCCTTGCCAGCAACTGGAAGGTAGAGAATATGAGGGTTGTTGTCAGCGCAATGAGCACTTCAGATGGTGGCAAGAGCTACTACTGCAACAATACAAATCAGTGCAAAGTAGGGCAGAGTGTTGGCTACTCGATTGAAAGTGAGGGTGGTGGTGACGATAATACTCAAACGGCCGATGTGGCATTCAACCGCCACGTCTCTGTCTTTGAGTTTACAGGTACTTGGTGTGCTATGTGCCCAAGTGGATATATCTTCCTCAAGTATCTTATTGAGGATTGGTGGAGTCACGATACGGTGCATATACTTGCCTTCCACGACTCATCGGCAGACGATCCTATGGGTATTGCTATCACAAACACAATCTTTAACGACTTTGCTCTTACGGGCTTCCCTGCTTTTGTAGTAGACTTGCGTGAGGGAACTACAGAGAAGACCGAGATACAGCCAATGATTGAGAGCTCGTTTAGGGACCACCCTGCCGTTTGTGGAGTGAAGATGACAAGTACAGATAGCAGTGTAGATGTTGAACTATATGCTGCTAAGAGTGGAGTATATCGCGTCGCACTCTTTATCCTTGAGGATGGTATTGTCGCAAGACAGAACAATAATGGAGTTTACAAAGAGAACTATACCCACAACCACGTTGTCCGCGCAATGGTCAGCAAACTCTATGAGGGAGACCGTGTGGCAGATATAGCAGCAGGTCAGAAGGCAACAAAGAGTTATAACTTTACTCTTGAAAGCGGTTGGAAAAAGGAGAATTGTACCCTCTGTGCCCTTGTTATTGACAGCAGTCAGACAGTTATTAACGCCGCAGTATGCCCTGTAGGCGCAAGTATAGATTACGATTACAAAAAGTAGATATTATGATTAAGAAGTTTTTAGGAGTTATGTTACTTACGCTCTTTACAATGAGCGTAGTGGTCTCTTGTGGCGAGAATGAGCCAGTAAAAGAGAATGAGCAGGAGCAGCCCGTAAATCCAGATCCGGAGAACCCAGATCCAGAGAATCCGGAGCCAGAAAATCCAGAACCAGAGAACCCAGAGCCAAAGCCTGAGACTCCAGCTCAGACACCTGTAGATATCTATAAGGGAGTTCCAACACCGATTGTTGCATATCAAGATAAGGTTATTGCATCTAAGGATGGTGTGAGCGTTGAGGTTACAAAGATTGAGAATCGTAACTTTGTCTTCAACCTTGTTCCAGGCGAGTCTGTGCAGTCATACCGTCTTGATGTATATCCGCTTGCACACCTCTATAACTCTCTCTATGAGCGTATGAAGTCTGAGGGTAGAAATACCCTTGAGGCGCGTGAGGTGGATACATACATTCGAGACCTTATCTTCAACGCTACAGGTTCAGGTGGTTTTACATTTGATCCTGCGTCACACTCTGACTATGCAAAGAAGGAGTTTGACTGGATGAATACCAGCTACTCACAGATTCGTGTAGTGCCAGACTCTGAGTATATCATTATCGTTATTGCTTGTTATGACAAGGAGGGTACTGACGACGGTGAGATGTCTCTGTGCTATGTTAAGACAACATCTCAGCCACTTATTGGAGACCCACACGTAAATGTAAATGTAAAGACAAACTATACCGCTATGGATATCACTTATGAGCCAAATAGCGACTGTAAGTATCTCTATCAGTGGTGTAGCAATGAGGCAGACCTTATGCCATATATCAACACTTATGGCGAGAAGCTCTATATTGACTTTATGCGTCACACAGTTATCGGAGACCCTATCTCTGCTGCTGACACAGAGTCTACTCACTTCTATATTGACTTTGGTCAGGATGCAAATGCATCTGTGCCTCTTATGGCTACAGCTATTGCTCTTGATGAGAACTTTACCCCAGCAAAGAGTATGGATTCAAAGGTCTTTACACTCAAGGAGAAACCAGTTGTAGAGCCTGCACAGTGTAAAATTGAGATTGTAGAGAACCGTTGTGGTGCTTCATACTCTTGGTTTAAGCTTACAACAGAGGCTAATACTCCATATATGTTCTACAAGTTCCTCACCGTAGAGCAGGCTGAGCACTACAAGACAAAGGCTACTGCAGAGGAACTTAAGGGCTTTGCTATAACACTTAATAATGACGGTTATGGCTTCAAGAATGAGGCTTATAGCTACAATGAGACAACAGGTAAGTATGGTAATAGCTTCTCTTCAGAGGAACTTCACTACCTGACACCAGATACAGAGTATGTTATTGCATATGTTGGCCGTAACCGCGTGCAGGAGCTTGCCGATGTGCAGTTTACCCCTGTATTCAAGACAAAGGCTCTTGTAACAGATACTCCAGCAGCTTGTCAGTCAACAGCAGAGCTTACCTTACAGGCAAGTGGCCGTACTGCCGTTACTATCAATGTAAAGTACGATATTGCAAACCACGCAGGTATCCGTTTCCAGTATATTGAGCCACTTATTGATAACTCTGTACAGCCAGATGCAAACGCAAGCCGTGAGACCTACCTCTCATTCCTTGGCTTTGGTATGTCGGGCGACGCTGAGGGCCTTGTGTCAAACAACTGGGCCGCAGACAAGGGAGGTATTGATACATTTACACTCCCAGGTTTCTCTCCAGGTATGAAGATTAAGTATGCATATATGTGCGAGGACTGGAACGGTGTTGTTGGCGAGCTTAAGTTTGCAGAGGTAACCCTGCCTGGTATTGCTGCGGGTGACGATGTTGCCGTATCAATTACAGGAACTCACAACCCACGCACAGGCTCTGTAACATTTAGCTACACAGCAAACGACCAGACAGCACGAATGCTCTACCTTGCTGGCGATGAAAGTATGGACAACGATGCACTTGGTATCAAGCATCTTGGTGATGAGAACTACTACACTGCCGAGGAGATGATAAAGAAGTGGACAACATACTGTAATGCACAGGGTCTTACTACAGACAACACTGTAGCGACACTTGATCAGCCTGCAAATAGAGTAGTTATTGCCCTTGCTCTTGCATATAGCCAGAACGATGTTCGTAGTACACTTGCATACTGCATCTGGGATGGTAAATCCTTTAAGACCCTTAAGGACTACTATCCAAACTACAACCCTGCTCAGGCTACAATTTCGGCAGCAGCGGCACCAAAACTCCTTCTGCCACAGCCTCGCAAGGCTACCCGTGCGTGGGAGTGCAAATAGTATAGACAAACTTAACTTATATTCCTAAATTTTTTCGTCCGACAAATCAGGAGTCGGCAGATATTTTAACCAAGGTGTGTGCCTGATTCACACACCGCATTAAAAGTTCAAACAAATGAGAAACTTTTACGCAATTTTCAAGGGCGTGTTGGCTACTCTTGTTGCAACTGCTGTTCTTGCAGTATCTTGTACCGAGGCGTATGACGACACCCAGATTCGTCAGGAGATTGCAGACCTCTATGAGAAGGTTAGCAAGCTTGAGCAGAAGCTTGAGTCAGAGGTTTCTGCACTCAAGGCTCTTATTGACGAGAAGGCCGTTGTTGCTTCAGCAACAAAGTTAAACGACGGTTCTTGGGAGATTCTTCTCACTTCAGGCGAGAAGATTACTGTTTATCCAGAGTATCAGCCTGAGCCACAGGCTCCAGAGGTTAATAATGGTTGCGTGACCGTTATTAGTGAGGGTGATAACTACTACTGGGCACAGATTATTGATGGCAATGCCGTTGCAATTACTGATGCAGCTGGTAACAAGATTCCAGTTGTTCACAGCGCAGTGCCTCAGTTCCGTGTAAACCCATCAACAGGTGATGTTGAGCTCTCTGTTGACGGTGGTCACTCTTGGGTAATTATCGAGAAGAAGGAGCAGGAGACAACAAACAGCTCTGCTTGCATCTTTATCGGTGTTGTTGACTCTGAGGACTCTGTAGACTTTACACTTGCTACTGGCGAGGTTATCTCTGTACCAAAGGCTGAGACTATCGACTTCGGTGTTCAGGCTGGTAAGACCTTCGTTGCTCCAGGTGAGTCTGTAGATGTAGCTCTTAAGGCTGAGAATATCGATGACCTTACAGTTATCGCTAAGCCAGAGGGTTGGAAGGCTACTATCGCAGGTAAGACTCTGACTATCACCGCTCCAGCACAGGCTAAGATTGATGCAGGTGAGGCTGAACTTGAGGGCACTGTAAAGATTCACGCTGCAGGTGGCGATGGTAAGTGTATGGTAGGTAAGCTTGTTGTATCGGCATCTTCTAACTCAGTAGTTGTGGAGATTGCTGGCGAGGATGCTACTATCTACAACAATGCTGGTCTGAAGTGGTCTGGTATCTCTTACGGTATTGCACTTTATGACGAGTTTAACGCTGAGCAGATTGCTAAGGATAAGAACAACTACGAGCTTATGGCTCCTGAGTTCACTGAGCCTCAGATCACTGTATCTCTCAAGCAGCTCTACAATGAGATGATTGCTGGTGTATATAACCCTGCTGAGTTTGTAGAGATTCCTACAGGTGTATCATATGTTGTTTGGGCACTTGCTGGTAGTGATGCTTGGGATCACGTATACTCTGCAGATGAGGTTGTTTACTCTGTTTTCACCCCTGCATTTGTAAATGTAGAGGCTACAGCTATCTCATTCAATAATGTTGAGTTTACTGCTGTAGGTGGCGGTTACGCTGGCTATATCGTAGGTGTTCTCTCTTCATCAACTGAGGCAGAGGCTAAGGCTCAGCTTGAGAATGCATTTGGCAACTGGCAGAATGACTGGGGTATGTTCGGTGAGGAGCTTACTGAGCTCAACTACAAGGGTAATGTTCTTGACTTCCCAGGTTCTACAATTTGGGGTGGTATCTATCCTAACTCTACATACTTGGTATACATCCTTCCACTTGTTGAGGGTAAGGTAGCAGCTGATTATGTTGCTTCTGACATTAAGACCTACACTTACACAACAAATGACATCGCTGCTGGTGGTTCTGCTACCCTCGCTTTTGAGGCTGTAGATATTACATATACCAATATGGAGGTTGCAATCAACGGTTCTCAGAATACATCTATGATCTACGCTTGGTTTGCAAACAATGAGGAGCTTGCAAATTACAAGACTGACGAGGAGCTTCTTGCATATGTTATTGCTTACAACACTGAGTATCAGCAGATTGCTATGGGTAACACATCTTCTGCTTACATCTCTTCACTCTCTCCAGGTGCAAGCGCTACTCTTGTAGCATTTGCTGTTGACACAGATGGTAAGTATGGCCAGCTCTACAAGCAGGAGTTCAAGACTAAGTCACTTGACTACAACGAGACTCTTAAGGTAGCTATCGACCAGACTGCTAGCAAGATTGACGCTACTTCAGCTACAATCAAGGTATCTACAACTGGTGGTGATGCAGTAGCTTACCGCTTTATGGCAACTGAGGTTAATGGTTGGTCTTGGAGTGGCGAGCAGGCTGCTGAGGGTACTCTTGCTCTTGGTCAGAGCTACTATGTAAACGAGATCACTGCTGCTGAGTTGGTAGACGGTGCTATCAATGTAACTGATCTGTCAACAAACGAGGAGTATGTATTTGCAGTTCTTGCTATTGATGCTGCAGGTGCTCCATCTCGCGCTTCATTCTTCTACTTCACTCCAAAGCTCCCTGAGTATCCACTTATCCGTGCTACAAGCGATAAGTATGCTGCTATGAAGCCAACATTTGACTACACTGTAGCTTGGGATGGTGATTATGGTAGCTTCGCTGTAACTCTTAATGTTACACCTGCTGCTGGTACTGCTAAGTACTGGATTGCTATTCCAGATTCAGATGTTCTTCCTGCAGATAGCCCAGCTCGTGATGTTGTAGACTTTATGATTCTCAAGGAGGGTCAGTACTACGGTAGTAAGTCATTCACTGAGGCAGCTACAATTGTTCCTGACTACAAGGTTGGTCGTACATACGATGTTAAGGCAAACATCTTTATCGTTTGGATGGATAACGAGGGTAACTACTATGAGGCAGTTTCTGCACCTGTATTTACTCAGCCATATATTGCTAATACAGACCCTGCTTGGGAGGCTTCACAGCCTACAATCGAGGCAACTCTTGCAGCTGGTACTCTTAACTACACTGTAACTCCAGGTGCTGGTGCTACAAATATGTGGATTATTGCAGTACCAAATCGTTACTACTACGATGATGACGATTTGACATATATGCTTACAATCAATCCAGAGGCAGTTCAGAGCGCAACTCAGTACACAGGTGTACTTGCAGGTGTTCCTGAGGAGGCTACAGTAGCTGTTGCTTGGACCGACGCAGCTGGTAATCTCTACCAGGCAAAGAGTGTTGTCAAGTAATCATAACAACCAAACTATTTGAGCTCGGCGTTGTCCGAGCTCTTTTTTTTGGATGTTTGTCAAAGAGTTACTACCTTTGCAGCGCAGATTCGGTTCATCGCTGCTCGTAAGAGGGGAGGAAAGTCCGAGCAACACAGAGCACCACACAAGTTAACGGCTTGATGTCCGTGAGGGTATAGTAGCGTAACAGAGAATAACCGCCCGAAAGGGTAAGGGTGAAAAGGCGGGGTAAGAGCCCACCGCGAGGGCAGCAATGTCTCTCGGCAGTACGCCTTGTGGGTTGCAAGGTTATGTATATCGGCAATTAAGGGTTGCTCGCCCGATGCCGAGGGGTAAACCGCTAGAGTCGGCAGGTGACTGTCGTCCAAGATAAATGATGAACTAGGGGGCGTAAGCCTCTGATACAGAACTCGGCTTATAGAATCTGCAGTTTTGTCCTACATCAGTGCGATGTGGGACTTTTTTGTTTGTGTCGGCTAATAATAGAGAGATTAAGGAATTTAGTGAATTTAATGAGAATTGTCGCTAATCTCCTTAACTTCATTAATTTCACTATCACATTAGCCCCAGCAGGTAGCACATAAGCACTCCGAAGTGGTTGCCTACGGCATAGCCGACAACGCCTACGCTAAGGCCGGTGACAATAATATGCCTATTACGCATAGCTGCTGCGGCCATAGGTACAAATGGCGGAGAGTTGATAAATGCCACTGAAGAGATAACCATAGCGTCAGCATCCACCTTCATCAATCGGCAGAAAATCGCGTGCAGAGCTAATGAGACAAATACTGCGACGGTCAAAAATGCAAATTGGTTTATACCGCCAGCAATATTCAGATTAGAGAAGTCCGCCATAGAGGCAATAACCATACTGAAGATGTAGATAAGGTATATTCCAAGGTCGTAGCTTATGGTGAGCGCCTTGATTGGCTTTACAAACGATAGTATAACGCCAAGAGTTGTCAGTAGTAGTATAAATGTCACCATAAACCAGCCCTCTGGCATCAGAATCGCAACACCACCGCTAATAGCTGCAACAAGCAGTGTTATGCCGATAATCTTGAATAGTTGCTTGATGCCTGTTGCAGTAAGTAGCGCTGTATATGGGTTGCTCTGCTTGCTCTCTGTCTCTTTGTTCTGCTCAGAGCTATCTGTCACAGTAACACTCTGCCCATAAATTCGGCGGAAGAGACGAATGCCAAAACTGAATAGAAAGACAAAGTAGATAAACGATATTATAATATCATATGAGTTAATCAGTATATAACTCTCACTCTTGATGTTGAAAATAGCCTGCAGTGCCGCCGCATTGAGCGTTCCGCCGGTATACATACCCGAGATGATACCTCCTATCTGTGCGCCCTGGTCAAGATTATCGCCAAAGAGGATGTATCCAATAGCCACAGCCGTAGCTACAGATATAAATCCGCTGATGCAGAGCTTTATCTGTAGCCCCGCCTCGCTCTTTGCAAAGTTGCTGCCGTAGAGCATCATTGGTATGGCAAGCGGAATAAGTATATTGGGTAGTAAATCTTGAAGTACAGCCATCTGCTCTGTAGCAAAAGGGATGTTTCCTAAAACCATTCCGATGGCATATAGCACCATTATAGGGCCAATCTTGCCTATAAAAGAGAACTTGCGGGCTAAATAAAGCACAACGGCAGGCGTAATAAAATAGATTGCCGTAAGGATAATATAGTTCAGTATATTCATAGTCTAAAATCTGTAAAATGCGCGTACAAAGAGTCTGTCGTTTTTAGATCCCTCGCCAGTATGAGGAGTATCTGGGCTACAGTGTGAATATGTCGCATTGCGCTTTTCTTCTGCCTCTGTAGATGAGTAGTAGTACATCAGTGCGCTAAGGGCCTTGCCTCCACACTCTTTGAGCAGTGCGTTGTACTGCTTGCGAACCTCTCGGCGAGGTTTGCTACGAGAACCACCGTTAACTACAGTGCCGAGCATCCAGACCTCATTTATTGCCGGCAGATACCACCCCTCGCCCTTATCCCTGCACCACTTTGCAGCAGGAAAACTATCCCAGCTAAGGCCTTGTTGAGCAATATAGTTGCCTAAAGCCTCCATATTCTTTCGCCCGTCAATTTTGTCTGTGCAACCACAGTGCGTAAGCTTTTTACGCTCAATAGTAGACCAAGCACACTCAGCCTCGTCAATAGAGATTATTGTGCCGTGCGCTCCGCCATCTGTTGTGGCAATAACAATACCCTCAACGCCATTTTTGTTGTAGTATGAGCCGATGTCGTAAATCTCGTAATTACCACTTACACTCTGCTTAGTTTCAGTGGCTGTAGATTTGTTAAATGTGTCGCGATTGCCGTCCGAGTACTCAATGTACTCAATTTCTGCTATGGGTAGGGTATAGACAGGCAGTTTTGTGTTGTAACGGACATACTTGACACACTGCGTTGTAATCTCAAGGGTTGTCACCTTAAGCCTCTCGCCGTTTCTCTTAACAAGTAAGTCTTGCGCCGTAAGAGTGAGTGTAGAGGCTATAAAAAGTGTTATAAAAGCTATTGTTCTTCTCATTTTCGCAAGTTTATTTTTACAAATATAGTAAAAATCACTATATTTGCGTTGGTAATTATATATTTATTTTAGGTATGGGATTTTTTGACCTTTTTAAGAAGAAAAAGAATCAGGAGCAGGAGGTTCAGACTCCAGAGCAGACAATAGAGACCGCAGAGCAGGAGCACCGTGAGCTCAGCGCCGGCCTTGAGAAGACCAAGCAGGGATTTTTTACTAAGATTGCGCGCGCTATTGCGGGTCGATCTACTGTCGATGCCGAGGTGCTTGATGAGCTGGAGGAGGTGCTGATAACCTCAGATGTGGGTGTAGATACTACAGTGAAGATTATCAAGCGAATTGAGGAGCGAGTGGCTCGTGATAAGTATGTCGGCTCGGAGGAGTTGCAGGATATTCTGCACGATGAGATAGCCCGCCTTATGGAGGAGGCTGAGGGTAGAGCAGATAGCTTTGGCCTTGATGTTAAGGAGGGTATGCCATATGTTGTTATGGTTGTCGGCGTAAATGGTGCTGGTAAGACAACCACTATTGGTAAACTTGCTGCACAGCTTGTTCGTGCTGGTAAGAAGGTATATATCGGTGCTGCGGATACATTCCGCGCTGCGGCTATTGATCAGCTTGCAGTGTGGGCAGAGCGTGCAGGTGCGACTATGGTCAGCCAGCAGATGGGTTCAGACCCTGCCTCTGTAGCCTACGATACGCTCAAGAGTGCGGTTGCAAATGGGGCAGATGTGGTGCTTATTGATACTGCGGGCCGACTGCACAACAAGATTGGACTTATGAACGAGCTGACAAAGATTCGCAATGTTATGTCAAAGGTTATTCCTGACGCTCCACACGAGGTTATGCTTGTCCTTGATGGCTCTACAGGTCAGAATGCCTTTGAGCAGGCTCGTCAGTTTACAGCGGCTACACAAGTTACATCTCTGGCTATTACAAAGTTGGATGGCACGGCAAAGGGCGGTGTGGTTATCGGTATCAGCGACTCTTTCCGCATTCCTGTTCGCTATATCGGCATTGGAGAGGGTATAGATCAGCTCAAGATTTTTGACCGACACGACTTTGTAAAGGCTCTCTTTGGTAAATAGTGAACTATGCAGAAGATTAATGTTATAACTCTCGGCTGTGCAAAGAATCGTGTAGACTCTGAGCATATTGCGGCGCAACTTGCCGCTATGGGCTACCAGATTGTTTTTGATAGCGATAAGACTGATGCCGAGATTGTGGTGATAAACACCTGTGGATTTATTGGTGACGCAAAGCAGGAGAGCATTGATATGATTTTCGATGCTGTAAATGCTAAGAACGAGGGACTTATAGAGCGTCTGTTTGTTATCGGTTGCCTCTCGGAGCGTTATGCGGACTATCTTCGCGAGGAGATTCCAGAGGTTGATGCATATTTTGGTGCTCGTGACCTCTCGGGTGTTGTTGAGGCTCTTGGAGGTAAGTTTGATAGCGGCTCTACAGCCCGCGAACTCTCTACTCCAAAGCACTACGCTTATTTGAAGATCTCTGAGGGTTGTAATTGGCGTTGTGGATATTGTGCAATTCCGCTTATCCGTGGCAAGCACATCTCTGTGCCTATGGAGACACTTATTGAGGAGGCTGAGCGCCTTGCCGCTGCGGGTGTTAAGGAGTTGATGGTAATCGCTCAGGATACAACCTACTATGGTGTGGACCTCTATGGCGAGCGAAAAATCGCTCAGCTACTCACAGAGCTCTGTAAGGTTAAGGGTATAGAGTGGATTCGCCTGCACTACGCCTATCCGACAGACTTCCCTCAGGAGGTTATTGAGGTTATGGCTCGCGAGAGTAAAATTTGTAAATATCTTGACATTCCGCTTCAGCATATCTCGGACAACCAACTTCAACTTATGCACCGCCGTCATACAAAGGCAGAGGCCGTTGAGCTACTTAACCGTCTGAGAACGGCTATTCCAGATATTGCTATTCGTACCACAATGCTTGTTGGTTATCCAAACGAGAGTGCGGAGGACTTTGATGAGCTCTGCAACTTTGTCCGTGAGCAGCGCTTTGAGCGACTTGGTGTCTTCCCATATTCAGAGGAGGAGGGTACCTTCTCGGCAGAGAAACTTACAGACAATGTGCCTGAGCGCGTAAAGGAGTACCGTGTAGATAGGCTGATGACCATCCAGAGCGATGTGTCGTTAGACATTAACGAGAGCCGTGTAGGAAGTGTTGAGCGTGTGATTATTGACGAGCGCCGTGGCGACTACTATGTTGCCCGCAGCCAGTATGACTCACCAGAGGTGGATCAGGAGATACTTATACCTGTCGAAGGCAAGAGACTCTATCGTGGTCGCTTCTATAATGTCCGTATAACATCTGTGGATAGCTTTGATATGTTCGCAGAACTCGTAAAATAGTAAATATTATGGCACAGTATACTCTTAAAGAGGTTAAAACCAAGGCTGACGAGAAGATGTGGCTCCACGCCGATCGCCCAATATATAAGGATTATCCTATGTGGGTATGTCCGCTTGATAACGATATTCGCAATGTCTTCAACCCTGAGCGCAACAAGAAGTTTGAGCACGGTGAGGCTATCCGTTGGATTGCTATAGATACCAATACGGGTAAGGCTGTGGGTCGTATTGCAGCTTTCTATGATAGCAACGCTAATGATGACTACGAGCAGCCTACGGGTGGTTGCGGATTCTTTGAGTGTATAGACAACCAGCAGGTCGCAAACCTTATGTTTGATGCCTGCCGTCAGTGGCTCGCATCAAAGGGTATGGAGGCTATGGATGGCCCTGTGAACTTCGGCTCAAGAGATGCGTGGTGGGGTCTGCTGGTAGATGGTTTCCAGTACCAGCCACTCTATACCAACCCATACAACCCGCCATACTATAAGGCCCTTTTTGAGAACTACGGTTTCCAGAACTACTTTAACCAGAACTCTTATGTTTGGCGTGCTGAGAGTGGTGTGCTCAGTGAGGTTGCACTTGAAAAGGCTCACCGCGTGCTTGCCAATCCTGAGTATCAGATTAGAGATGTAAGCAATACTGACCTTTCGCAGGCTGCTGAGAATCTGAGAACAATATATAACAAGGCCTGGGCGCTCTTTACCGGTGTTAAGCCTATGAGTGAGGCTGAGGCACAGAAGCTGATGCAGACCTTAAAGCC
>JAEIGA010011776.1_pt1 | contig 13263 bp, 11 predicted proteins | sample 9270691 | NCBI WGS metagenome assembly JAEIGA01 (sample SAMN17057246, study PRJNA624740) | gut metagenome | biome: biome; isolation source: fecal sample | host: Bos grunniens | place: China: Xizang | collected 2019 | reverse complement strand
TATGTACAATAATAAGAATCCAAAAGTCTCCGAAGGTGCCCAACACCCTAGCAGGAAGGGGTGTGGGGAAGGGCGGCAATGAGCCCTTTCCCACGAAGTATGGCACTAATTTTGGCTTTTTTTATTTTCATAATTGACTGGACGGGGCTCACGAATTCCGTTCGCTACGCTCACATCAATGCGCCCCACAAATTGCTATTAGTGGGGCTATCAACTAAAAACTTTAACAAAGCTTTTTATCAAAAATGCCCCCAAAAGGGGCATTTTTGCTTGGCGCTGTGTTTATTGACGCCTTGGGATATAAGTGGATGTTTGTGCAATTTTTTGCTTGCAATTCTGTTAGAAATGGTTAAAATCATACCTATGAACAAGGGATTGAAAATTGCATTGTTATTGTTATCCTCCGTGGGGGTAAGTGGACAAGCCTCTGCCGACTGGCGGGAGAGTGTCGGAAACCTGTGGGATGAGGCCGGCGAGGTTGGCCGCGATTGGGGCGAGAAGGGGAAGGAGTGGGGCAAGGAGGCTTGGGATAAGGCTACCGATGAGTGGGATAAAGCTAAAAAACGCTGGGATTCGTTTGATTTGAATTACGAGCTGATGCAGGCATTTGGTGGCGATGTGGACGAGCAATCCGCCTTGATTGGCCGTTTTTACGACCTGAAACAGCCGCTGGTGCAAGGCGCTAAGCCATTGCTGCGTAGTGCGGTGGTGCAAAAGATTCGCGAGTTTGATGGTAAGGAGTGGGACCAGCGTGTGTTCTCAGCCTACTACAGCCCGGATGTGCGCCTGTATGCCCCCTATTTCTATTTGCCACGCTGCAAGGCCGCCTACGGCCCGGAGGCATTCCAATGCAATACGGATGATTCGAAGCGCCGCGTGGCACCTTCTGCTTGGGTGGTGGTGTATCGTGGTGTGGTGACGGCGCCGGAGACCGGTTTCTTCCGTTTTGCCGGCATGGGCGACGACACCATTATGGTGCGTTTTGACAACAAGTTGGTGCTGGAAGCCGGTTGGAGTATTCCCTCCAAGGGCGATATGGTGCTGGGCACAAAGGAGTCTTACAGACAAGAGCTTATTACCCCCAAACATAAACGCGCTTTCTACCAATACAAGGAAACGCCGCATTGGAATAGTGTGATTGGCGGTATTGCCACGGGCGAGGTGTTTAAGGTGAAGAAGGGAGAAAAATACCCGATAGAGATATTGGTGTCCGAGATTCCCGGTAATGAGTTCGGGTTCTGCTTGTTGATGGAAAAAGTGAAGTCTCCGGGCACGGCCCCGCGTGGTATTTTTAAGCCGGGCGAGTCTCCGGAGCTGCGCCTGTTCCGCACCAATGATTCCTTGCCCGATTTCAGCCTGATTGAGAAAGCCCTGACGAGTGGCGATACAGATTTCCGTGTCAAAGGGTTCATGGAAGGCCCCCCGTTCTCCGACAAGAGCCCGGTGTGGAAGGTGGATTACGAGGAGGCACAAGAGCAGGGGATTTTTGATGCCATCTTCGGTTACTTCCGCGATGATGATACCGCCATGGGCAAACGCAAGCGCAAATAAGGAGTGCGAATTGGCGAATGATTGCGTTCTCGCCTTGCAAGTCTCATTTAACAAATTGTACCTTTCGCATCGAAAATTGGGCGCGCCGGATTCCATTTGAGGATTGCGCGCTCATGACACAAGTTTTCAGCAAAAGACGTTGCTGATTGCGGGCTTGTGCTTGCTTGTCGGGGCGTCTTGTGTTACAATGGCGCTCCGCGTGCATTTTCTCGGCGCGTACCAGTGTCACTCAATTTTCAGTTTTTATGATTAAATGGATTCTCAATAAAATCGTAGGTTCTAAGAATCAACGAGAAGTGCGCAAACTGCGTCCTGTGGTGAAGCGTATTCTCGAAATCGAGGAATCTTACTCCGGCAACGACCAAGAATTCTTGGTGTCCAAGACGCGCGAATGGCAGAAGTATTTGCACCGTTTTACGCCGATTGATTTGCCTGCTCGTGGTGTGATTCTGGCTGCTGATGAAACGAAGCTGGCAGAGTATGCCGCCACGCTTAATGAGCGCTTTGAGTCCCTGAGCCAGGAGTTCCCCAAGCTGCCGCGTGTGGAGGCAACCCCGGATTCTATTGAGATTGGTAAGAAAGCTTTTGCTGAGATTGAGCCCAAGTTTGCCAAGATGCGTTCCCGCTACCTGGAGCACATTTTGCCTGAAGCCTTTGCTGTGGTGAAGTGCGCAGCCCGCAATATGTGCGGTTCTGAGGTAGATGTATGCGGCACCCCGGTAAAATGGGACATGGTACACTTTGATGTGCAGTTGATTGGCGGTATTGCTCTGCACCGCGGATTCATTGCTGAAATGGCCACCGGTGAAGGTAAGACCCTCGTGGCTACCCTGCCTGTTTACCTGAATGCCCTCACCGGCATGGGTGTGCATGTGGTAACGGTGAACGACTATTTGGCACGCCGCGACTCCATGTGGATGGGCGCTCTCTTCAAGTATTTGGGCCTGACGGTAGGTTGTATTCAGAGCATGATGCCTAATGACTCCCGCCGTTACCAGTACGCACAGGATATTACCTACGGTACCAATGCAGAGTTCGGTTTCGACTACCTGCGCGACAACGGCATGGCCGGCACACGCGATGCCCAGGTGCAGCGTGGCCACTATTTTGCCATTATTGACGAGGTAGACTCCATTTTGATTGACGAGGCCCGCACGCCCTTGATTATTTCCGGCCCCTCCGTGATTGAGCGCGAGCAGCAGTACGATGTGCTCAAGCCGCTGATTCAGAAAGTGGTGGATGCTCAGGTGAAGCTTTGCGATAAGCTGATGGATGAGGCGCTGGAGTACGCTAAAGAAGGGGATAACTTCTCTGCCGGTCGCTGCCTTTACAAGGTGAAGCTGGGTATGCCCCGCAACCGCAAGTTCATGCGCTCTCAGGAAGAGGTGGAATACCGCCGCATGGTTGAGAAGTATGAGCTCTTCCTCTACCAGGACCCGCGCAAGTTGGAGCTCTTCAAGCTGAAGGAGGAACTCTACTTCTGCATGGATGAGAAAACGCACGATGCCGAGCTGATGGAAATGGGCCGCGAGCTTATTAGCCCCGGACACCCGGAGGACTTTGTGCTGCCCGACCTTGGTACGGAGTTTGTTGACATTGAGGAGAATGAAACACTCACCGAGCGCGAGAAGGAAGCCCGCAAGAGCGAAATCTTCCGCCGTTTGGACACCAATGCAGCCCGCCTGCACACCATCAGCCAGTTGCTCAAGGCCTACACCATTTACGAGCGCGATAAGGAGTATGTGGTGAAGGAGAACAAGGTGATTATCATTGACCAGAATACCGGCCGTGAGATGCCCGGTCGCCGCTGGAGCGAAGGTTTGCACCAAGCTGTGGAAGCTAAGGAAGGTGTGGATGTTGAGGCTGAAAACATGACCTACGCCACCATCACCATTCAGAACTACTTCCGCCTGTACTCCCGCTTGGCCGGTATGACCGGTACGGCTGAGACAGAGGCTGCCGAGTTCCATGATATTTACAAGTTGGACGTGCTGCCCATTCCCACCAACCGTCCCTGCATTCGCGAGGACTTTAACGACCAGGTGTTCAAGACCCGCCGCGAGAAGTTTAATGCCGTGGTGGGCAAGATTCGCGAGCTGCACGCCACCGGCCAGCCCGTGCTTGTGGGTACGGCCAGCGTTGTTGCATCCGAAACCCTTTCCGCTCTGCTGCACAAGGCCGGTATTCCGCACGAGGTGCTGAATGCTAAGAACCACCAGCGCGAAGCTGAAATCGTGGCACGTGCCGGCCAGCGCGGTTCCGTAACGGTATCTACCAACATGGCAGGCCGTGGTACGGACATTAAGCTGGGGCCGGGTGTGGCAGATTTGGGTGGCTTGTTCGTGCTGGGTACAGAGCGTTACGAGTCTCGCCGTATCGACCGCCAGCTGCGTGGTCGTTGCTCTCGCCAGGGCGACCCCGGTGCCTCTCAGTTCTTCCTTTCCTTTGAGGATGATTTGATGCGCAACTTCGCCGGCAGTGAGCGCCTTACCCGCGCCATGAACAACTTGGGCATGGCAGATGGCGAGGCCGTGGAGAGCTGGATGATGAACAAGATTATCGAAGGCGCCCAGAAGCGTGTGGAACAGCGCAACTACATGTGGCGTAAGCACGTGCTGGATTATGATGATGTGATGAACCAGCAGCGCACCATCGTTTACTCCATGCGCAATGATGCCCTTCTGTGCGAAGACCCGCGCGAGATGCTCTACGAGCAGCTGCACGAGGGGGTGCACGCTAAGTGCGAGGACTACCTGACGGAGGACGACTCCGGCTCCATTCGCCGCATTGACCTCCTGCAGTGGCTTAACTCTACCTTCCCCTTGGGCTGGAACTCTGAGGATGCCGGTTTTGATCGCATGACTCCCTCTCAGGTGGCCGACCATGTGATTGCCCGCGTGAAGGAGATGTACGAGAAGAAGGTATCCGGCGAGCGTCCCGACCGTGTGGACCACATGGAGCGCTCCATTATGCTGCAAGCTATTGATAAGCTGTGGCAGCAGCACATTATGGACATGGATGCCCTGCGCGAAGGTGTGCGCCTGCGTGCCCAAGGCCAGCGCGACCCGCTCGTTGAGTACAAGCGCGAGGCTTACGGCATTTTCGAGGCTCTCATCAGCAGCATTCAGTACGAAATCCTCAACAACCTCTTCCGCTCCACCACAAGCTTGGATGCCTTTGAGGACTTCCTTTCCTCCCTCCCCGAGAGCCATGCAGATGAGGAGTCTCCCTCCATCTCCGACCTCTTGGGTAAGGGGGATATTCTTTCCGCCCTCCGCGAGCAGATGGCCCTCATGCAAAAGCGCTACGGCCAGCAGGCTGCCGCCCCGCAGGAAGAAGAAGTGGAAGAGAATACCGTTGACCTGCCTTTGACGGAGGATTTGAACATGGACATGAGCGTGAGCGGCGCCCCTATGCCCGGCATGCGCATGAAGCCTGAGAAGAAGATGGTGTTGCCCCGCAAGAAGGTAACAGCCAAGATTAAGCGCCAGGATTCTTCCGCCCCGCTCACCATCTCTTCTGCTGATTTGGCAGACGCTGCTCCCGGTGTGGCCTTTAGCGGCCAAGAGCTGGATGTGCAGGAGTCTACCTCCGGCAATGGTGATGAAAAATTGAGCTGATGCTATTGGCGCGGAGCCCACGTTAACACTTATCACCCGATATCATGAACGTTCGCTCCGCGCTCGCATACGTCCCGTATTTCCGTAACAGGCTTTTTGTGGTGCACATCTGCGAAAAGCTGTTGCGGGAGGACGCCTTGGTGGATGCCTTGTTGGACGTTAATGCCCTTCACGAAATAGGCGTGCGCCTAGTCTTGGTGGTGGAGGGTGCCTCGTGCGAGCAGTTGGCTGCACGCGCAGGGGAGTGCGAAATGCAGGCCGCTGTGGCAGAGGTTCCCTTGGTAGAGGGAGCTGCGGCTCAGGCCCGTGTGCAGGCTATTGTGGAGCGCGGGCAAGTGGCTATTGTGGCTACAGGCACGCCCGGCCGATTTGATGAAGGTAGTGTTTGCCTTGCCGTGGCCCTAGGTGCCTCCAAGTATATTTGTTTGCAAACAGATGAAGTGCCCAGCCGCTGCGGACAACCCATTTTTGCAATTTCAGAAAGCGAGGTGTCGGAAGAGTCCTGCGCGGATTGTAACTGTACCTCTGAGCTATTGCACGCGGCAGCTATTTGCCGCCGTGGCATTCCGCGTGTGCACATGCTGGATGCTTTGCACCGTGGCGTGTTGCTGGACGAGCTGTTTTCCGAAGAAGGTGTGGGCACCATGGTGCACGCCGACTCCTACCGCGAGGTGCGCCCGTTGAAGGAGGATGATATTCCTGAGCTTTTGTCTATGATTGCGCGCTGCGTGGCAGATGCCAAACTGGTGGAGCGCACCTACGAGAGCATTCATGAAAAGCTGCAAAGCTACTACGTGTACACGCTGGACGATACGATTGTGGGCTGTGTAGCGCTGTATCCTTTCCCGGAAGCTCAGTGTGCTGAGCTGGGCTGCCTGTTTATTAAAAAGAACTACGAGGGGCATGGCTATGGCAAGGCCATGTGCCACTTTATAGAAGAAAAGGCTCGCTCTCTGGGCTATAAGTGGTTGTTTGCCATTTCTCAAAGTGCCGTGGCCTATTTCCGCGATCGCTTGAAGTATGAGCAATTATCGCGAGATGTGCTCCCGCCCTCTCGCCGCGCCGTGCTGGAGGCCAGTGGCCGCGCCTCTGCCGTCTTTGGACGCGTGCTGTGAGTGTTCGATTTTTAACAGTTTTTCTCTCAATAAAACGGCCGATGCTCTTTGGAACATCGGCCGTTTGGTATCTTGAAAGTGTTGTAATTACTCGCCCAACTGGCTGGCAAGCAGAGAAGCAACGCCTTGGAAGGCGGCTGCCACCATGCTCTGGCCCGGGTCCTCAAGGGCAACGGGGTGGCCCTCGTCGCCGCAGGTGCGGGTCTGGATATCCACGGGAATGCGGCCGAGCAGGGGTACACCCAGCTTCTGAGCCTCGCGCTCGCCGCCACCTTCGCCGAAGATGTGGTAAATGATGCCATCGCTCGGGCATACAAAGTAGCTCATGTTCTCAATCAGACCCAAAATCGGGGTCTCGACACGCTGGAACAGACCTACTGCCTTGCGGGCATCGATGAGTGCCACCTCTTGCGGCGTGGTAACAATCACGGCACCGGCCAAGTCCACTGTCTGCACAATCGTCAGCTGAATATCGCCTGTGCCCGGGGGCAAGTCAAGAATAAGGAAGTCTAAGCCGCCCCATTCCACGTCTCGCAGAAACTGCTGCACGTAGCGGGTTGCCAGCGGTCCGCGAACAGCTACGGGGGAGGCTTCGTCAATCATCAGCCCCATAGAGAGCAACTTAATGCCATGGGCTTCAACCGGCAAGAATTGTTCCTTCTCAGAGCAGCCGGGGCGTTCCTTGGTGCCGAACATGAGAGCCATGGACGGGCCGTAAATGTCCAAATCCAACAAACCGGTCTTGTAGCCTAAGCGAGAAAGCGCAATGGCCAAGTTGGCAGATACGGTGCTCTTGCCCACACCACCCTTACCGGAGGCAACGGCAATCACGTGCTTCACGCCGGGTACGCTGGACTTCCAGTCAGCCGGGTCATCGTTAGCTGTGGGCTGCTTGGTGCTCTTGGGGGCATGGTGCTCAATATTAACATCCAACTGCTTTACTCCCGGCAATTCCTTCACGATTGCCATCACATTCTCGTAAATGTAGCGGGGGACATCAGCGTTCTTACTCTCAATGAGTAGCTCTACCACGACGGCGCCTTCCTCTGATACCGTAATGTCTTTTACCAATCCAAAGGACACAATATCGCGGCTGAATCCCGGATATTTCACTGTTGTTAAGGCCGCGCGTATCAGCGCTGGCGTTAATTGCGGTTCACTCATAAAAGTTAATTCCTAAATTTCTTAGGTATTTAAGCATAGTTCTGCTCAGAATTCAAGTTCAAAGGGCGTCAGTACGAATTTTGCTGCCTATCTCCTGCTGAAAGTGCAAATAATGTTAAATTAATGAAAAATTCGAGTGTTTTTTCTTGCCAAACAGAAAAAAAAGTGTATCATCTCTTCACCATGACTCGTAAAGGTGGTATCAACAAGACACGTAAGGCTGTTGCCAAGCGTTTCAAGGTGACCGGCTCGGGCAAGGTTCTGCGTCGCAAGCAGGGTAAGCGTCACATTCTCCAGAAGAAGTCCTCCAAGCGCAAGCGCGCTCTCGGCAGACCCGCTCTGGTTGACGAGACCCAGGTTTGGGCCGTAAAGCAGAACATGCCCTTCGCTTAAAACCGAGGAACATGGCCGCAAAGCCAAGTCCCGCCCGCTATTCGGGCGGCCTTCATGCAGCCTTCCCTGCGTAATTTTCGCAGAGGATAGAACGGACGAGACTGCAAGGAGGTGAGGAAGAACAGTCCGCTCACAATAGATAAGACAAAATACTATGGCACGTGCTACTAATGGGCCGGCTTCTCGCGCCCGCCGCAAGCGCATCCTGCTCCGCGCCAAGGGCTTCCGCGGTTTCCGCAGCAAGCTCTATCGTTACGCTAAGGATGCTGTTTACAAAGCATGGCAGTATGAGTACCGCGACCGCAAGAAGAGAAAGGGCCAATTCCGCCGTCTCTGGACTGCTCGTATCTCTGCCGCTGTGCGTCCCCTCGGTCTGACCTACTCCCGCTTCATGGAGGGTCTTAAGGCCGCTGGTGTCACTCTGGACCGCAAGTCCCTCTCCGAGCTCGCTATCGCCAACCCGGAGGGCTTCAAGGCTGTTTTCGAACTTGCCAAGAAGGCTATTGACGCCAAGGAGGGTGCTGCTCTCAAGGCATAAGAAGCTGATTCTATCAGAATTATTTAACAACAATCGGCGCTTTCCGTATGGAAAGCGCCGATTGTGTTTTTGATGGTATGGTTTATAATAAATGTTGGACTAAAGTCCAACACTCCGATAGAGGGGGTTAGTGTTCATTCTGCTGCACCTTGCGCAAGCGCAACTGGCCGCAGGCTGCATTAATGTCGTGCCCTTTCTCATAGCGCATCGTGACGGGGATGCCTTTAGCAATGAGCTGTTTGCAGAAGAAGCGGCAGGCGGCTTCGGACGGGCGCACCCAGGGGAGCCCCTCCACCGTGTTGTAGGGGATAAGGTTGACCTTGGCATTGAGCAGGTGGGCAATGCGAGCCAGTTTATCTACCTCGGTCAGCATGGCATTCACATCCTGAATCAGAATATACTCCAGTGTAATCTTGTGCTTAGAGGTGCGAGTCCACTCTTGCAGGGCAGGTACCAGCTCACCGAGCGGCCATTTTTTGTTGACGGGCATGATTTGGTTGCGCACCTCATCGCAAGCGCCGTGCAGAGAGACGGCAAGGCGCAGCGGACGCCCAAAGGCTGCCAGTTTTTTGAGTCCCGGTACGTTGCCCGAAGTAGAGATGGTGATGTGGCGAGCGCCGATGTTGAGGGAATGCTCGTCTAAAATGATGGTGAGCGCCGGCAGAAGGTTATCCATGTTGGCCAGGGGCTCGCCCATGCCCATGAACACAAGGTTATCTACACGCGTGCCGCTGATTGCCTCTGCTGCTACAATTTGCCCCACAATTTCTGCCGTGGTTAGGTTGCGGGTAAGGCCCAACAGGCCGCTGGCGCAGAACTTGCAGCCGAAGGCGCAGCCCACCTGCGAGGAAACGCAGAGCGTGATGCGATCACTATGTGCGCCCCCTTGTCCCACCGCTGCGGGGATGATAACGGACTCCACAAGGTGGCCGTCCTGCATGCGGGAAAGGAACTTGCGGGTGCCGCCGGTGGTGCTTTCGCTTACCTCCTGCACCGTCAGCGGGCGCAGGGTGCAGCGGGCAGCCAGCTGCTCGCGCAGGGCGGGGGGAAGATTAGTCATCTCCTCAAACGAGGTGACGCGGTGCTTCCATATCCATTCCTGCAACTGTTTGGCACGGTAGGGCTTTTGGCCCAACGAGGCCATTAGCTCCACTAAATCAGCAGGGGTACAACCGAGCAGACAAGTCATGGCGATAACAACGAATTAAAGAATGCAGTCGACGTATTGCTTCACCTCAAAGGGCAGCAAGTCGTCCTTGCCCTCGCCCACCCCTAACATGACGGGAGAGATATGCAATTCATCCTGAATAGCTACGGCTACACCACCCTTGCCGGAGCCGTCCATTTTGGTAATGACAACGGCATCCAACGGCGTGGCTTTGTGGAACTCGCGTGCCTGCATGAGCGCGTTGCCGCCGGTTGTGGCATCTACCACTAGGTAGCAGGCATGCGGGGCTGCGGCATCTTGCTTGCTGATGGAGCGGCGAATCTTGGAGAGCTCCTCCATCAGATTATGGCGGGTATGCAGGCGGCCTGCGGTGTCGCAAATCACATAATCAAACCCACCGCTAAGCGCCTTGGTATGAGCTTCGTAGCAAACGGAGGCGGGGTCCTGATTGGGATTGCCCTTATACATCGGCACCCCCACGCGGTTGGCCCAGCTTTCCAACTGCTCTACGGCCGCTGCGCGGAAGGTATCCGCCGCAGCAAGGAGCACCTTGTAGCCTTTCTTTTGCAGGTAATAGGCCAATTTAGCGCTGGTTGTTGTTTTGCCGGCGCCATTCACGCCAACCATCATGAGCACGCAGGGCTTGCCGTCCTGCGGGGCGGGAAGCAAGGGCAAGGTTGCGGGGAATGCAGAGCGCAGCTGCTCCTTAATGTAGTCTGCAATGTCACAGGCATCCTGCTCGTTGCGGTCTCTCAGCTCCTCAATGAGGGGGATAACGCGTTTAGCACCGATGTCTGCAGAAATTAAATCTGCCTCCAATTCATCCCAATCAATTTCCGGTTCGCCCAGAAACTTATCAACCAGTCGCGAAAAGAAATTAGCCATGATGGGTCAGCAGTGAAAATCAGTTGCCTTTAGCAGCGGCAGAAATAATGCCGTGAATGAAGGGGGCACTCTTGCCGCCGGAGTAATCGTTGGCCAGAGCCGTTGCCTCCGAAACGACGATGGGAGTATCAAGCTTGTTGAACTTCAACTCGTAGAGAGCAAGGTAAAGAATGGCCTTGTCAATCACATCCATGCGCTCGATGGAGTAGTTGTGCAGCAGGGGCGTGAGCATGGCATCCAACTCCGTCTTCTTGCTCAGTACATTCAGAGCCAGCTTTTCGGCTTCGGGTTGCAGCTGCTCCAGAACCTCGGCGCAGCGCACCAGGTTAAGGTATTCCGGCTGTCCGAGCAAATCTTTCGGGTTGCTCATGATGGCGCAGGTGCTCATTTGCTTGCGGCGGCGCGTGATGGCGGCCTCAAGCTTTTGAAGGACGGCGCGGAACTCGGGGAAATCGGCAAAGAGCGGCAACAGGTTTTCTGCCAGTGCGTCAATGATTTGAGCCAAGGCAATCACATCCTTGCAGCAGAGCCACAGCTGGTGCGTTGTGTCCTGTCGCTTGTCTTTCAGGCAATATTTAAGCGCGGCTACGGCAGATTCAAACTCAGCAGAGCGCTTTTGCAAACGGGCTACGTCTTCGGATAATTTGGCGGCGGGCAGAGAATCGCAGAAAGCTGCAATCGCTTCATCGGCGCGGGTTTCCAAGAGGCGGGCTGAGTCGGCAGAGGCGCGAGCGGTGTGCAACAGTGCCTTGGCTAACGTCTTGCGGAAATCATCCGTATCTTTTTCCTGTTCAATTTCCCAGAAAAGATTTAAATCGAGCTGCTCCACAGAACCGCCGTTTTCTTCAACGGCGTAAATAAGATTGAGCGCGGATTGTCTGACTTTGCTTTTATTGACCATAACCGGGAGAGGGGGGGAAGAGATTAGAAGAAGAGAGAGCTGTTGCGGTTAACTCCGGCGGTGCGTTTGTCCATGCTGTTGAGGGCATTCTGGCTCTCCAAAACAGTGAGCATGGAAATAGCGGCGCGGGCTGCTTCGCGGCCTCGGTTGAGGGCAGAGGCAATGCAGCGAGCAAAGGCCTGCTGCTCGTTTTCCAATAGCAATACCTCATGAATCACCGGTACCAAAGTATCACAAGAGATGGAAAGAAGTTGGGTGGTGATGGCCTCGCCAATCAAATCAGCATGTGCCGTGCTGCCGCGCAGAATGACACCCAAGGCAATAACGGCATCCGGTTCATTGCCGACGGTAGGGGCTACAATGGAGCGTTTTACCATCATCGGAACTTCAAAGGCACCCGGAACACGTACCACGTTGACGGTAATGATGTCTCGGTACTCATCCAATTCTGCAAGGCAATTTTCCAGCAGGGCGTTCATGTATTTCTCATTGTAGTTAGATGCTACAATGGTTACGTTGGCTGCAGTGCGCAGCCCCTCATCTAAACTGGGAAGTTCTGTTGACATGGTAAGATACATTCACGGTGTCTTTGACCGCAGCGCCAGCATACCAATTATTCCCCATTGTGTCAAGTACAATCAACGCTTTAACCGGCGCGCGCGGAGGAGCACACATATTTCGCTTGAAATTTGAGGGCAGGGTGCTAGAATACACGGGCGTGTTGCGAGAAATACAAAGAGCCAGCGCTTGGTTGGCGCAATATACCTCTCCCTTTGTGATAGGAGTGGCGGTATTGGCTTTTGTGGTACCGGGCATGTTCACTTGGGTGCAGGGGGATGTGCAAGCGCTGGTGTTGGGCTTTATCATGCTCACTATGGGCATGACTCTTCGCCCGGCTGATTTTCGCATTCTGGCCTCGCAGCCGGTGGATATGTTGATTGGAGCTTGCTCGCAGTACAGTATCATGCCACTGTTAGCTTGGGCGCTGGTTGCATGCTTTGACCTGCCTCGTGGTATTGCCGCCGGGTTGATTCTGGTGGGCTGCTGCCCCGGTGGTGTGTCCAGCAACATCATGAGCTTCCTTTGCAAGGGAGATGTGGCCTATTCCGTGGGAATGACCACCGTTTCTACCCTTCTGGCACCCTTTGTTACCCCGCTGCTGGTGCTTTGGCTGGCCGGGGAAAGTATCGAGGTGGATGCCCTAGGCATGTTCCGCAGTATTCTTTTTGTCACTATCCTGCCTGTGGGTATCGGGGCTCTTTGCAACGGCTGCTTTGGCAAGCGTGCGGAGTATGCCGAGGTTTGCCGCATCATGCCCGGCCTTTCGGTGCTTGGTCTTGCCTGTATTGTGGGCGGTGTTACTGCTGCCAAGGGTGCCAGCTTCTTCACCAGCGGGGCTCTTATTTTTCTTACCATTTTCTTACACAATACCGTGGGTTACATCCTAGGCTACTTGGCCGGACGTGCCACCCGCATGAATCGCCCCAAACGCCGCACTCTCTCCATTGAAGTAGGTATGCAAAATGCCGGTTTGGCCACTGTGCTGGCCGCACGGCACTTCCCCGCCATGCCCGAGGCAGCTGTGGCTGCAGCCATCTGCTGCGTATGGCACAGCATCACCGGCACCCTCCTGGCCGGGGTTTATAATGCCATTGACCGCCTCCGCCGTTAGTATACGGGGTAGATAATAAAACGCTCCGTTTAAGTTTTTAGTTGATGGCCCCACAAAGAACAATTTGTGGGGCGCATTAATGTGAGCGCAGCGAACGGAATTTATGAGCCCCGGCGAGGGGCGGAATATGGTAGCCCGGCGGTGGAGCTGCGCAGCAGCGTAACCCCGGGAAAGAGGAAAATATATATTGGAACCCCGTTAGGGGTGGCATAATGCGAGGCTTCAATATTTACTCATGTTTTCCTTGCAATACCAT
>JAEIGA010011775.1_pt1 | contig 13263 bp, 12 predicted proteins | sample 9270691 | NCBI WGS metagenome assembly JAEIGA01 (sample SAMN17057246, study PRJNA624740) | gut metagenome | biome: biome; isolation source: fecal sample | host: Bos grunniens | place: China: Xizang | collected 2019 | reverse complement strand
TGGTTATGAACAAAGCGTCGCAGAGGCGTTTAAGGATACGTTTCAGGTGTACGAGCGATATAAGTATGAGTTTGTTGTTTTTGCATTCGGCAAGCAGGAGGCACTGGCTACGGCTCGCCATAGGGCAATATACCTGAATGACCATTGGCGTGAAAAATATCCCTACTTGCACGATAAAGCGTTTTACAAATCGAAGAATAGCCATCGTGAAGGACTGTATTACGTACTGTATAACTTCGTGACAGGAGAGATAGTCAAGGAGACGCCAATCCGCACGTTTGTGAGGATTGAGGGAAGCGAGGACTTGTAATAGCTCAGTCATACGCTGTAGTGGGAGTCACAGTTTGTGGCTCCCATTTTTTCTGTCCTTCATTTCGGGATAGTTGAGGTTTATTTTTGTTGCATAATAAACCTTAACTATGGCGAAGAATACTACTACTTTGTCCTATCGCGTCACCTTTGAGGGTAAACAGGCGAAGGACTTTGCGCTCGATTTGAAGAAACAGATGGAGTCGCTTGGTGCAGCGGTGGCTGCAACCAGGAAAGAGATAGCCGAGCTGGAGAAGGCCGGTCAGGATACCTCGTTGAAGAAACTTGAGTTGTCTGGATTGGAAGCAGACCTAAAGACGGTGCGTCAGCAGTACAAAAAGACGGTCACTGAGATAAAGGGATACAACAACGTGTTGAAAAATCTCTCTACTGCGACATACAACGACCTGACCAGGACTTCTACTGCACTCACCAATTCATTGAAGAGGCTAGAGCCAGGCACGAAGAGGTATAAGGAGCTTCTCAATCAGATGCTCCGCGTGAGGGAGGAAATCAATAAGCGCACGCTATCGTTTAAGGACCTGGACGCATCGCAGGAGAAAATCACCAAGATGACTCTTGCGATGAAGGACCTCGATGCCCTCACAGGCGAGGCTCTTGTAGAGCAGCGCAAGTACTGGGAAGCACTCGCCAAGGGTGCCGAAGAGGGCTCTCTACATCAGCAGCGATATAAGCAGAACCTGGAGACTATCATCGCAGAGGAGCAGCGCAGAACCGAGGCACAGCGCCAGGCGGTAGTGAACGACCCCACGAAAGCATCTGTAGAGCAGATTAAAGAGGCTATAAAGCAGACAGAGAAACTGCGCAATACAAAGCCTGTTGATACTTCCGCTTTCAAGGATTATGACAAGCAACTCTCCAAACTAAAGGATACATTGAAGAATGCAGAGACTCCCGCGAGGAATATTGTTAAGTCCGCAGATGAGCTTAATGAGTTTCTTGCAGCCCTCCCCTCCCAGCCTTTAGAAAAATTAGAAGCTGTAGCGGAAGCGTTAGAGGACCAACTTAGGGAGTTAGCACCAGACACCAAAGAATATATAGACGCTTCTGCGGGTCTCCGCCGTGTCAATGCAAGAATGGAAGTTCTTAAAGATGATTGGAAGGAGCATGACAGTCAGATTCTTCAGACCGTAAATCGTTTAAAATCGTATATCCTGGTGTACTCGGGATGGAATGCAATCTCTGGACGATTGAAACAAATCATTTCCGGAAACTTGGAGTTGTCAGACTCGTTGGCGGATGTCCAAAAGACCACTGGCATAGCGGGGGATTCTCTTGCTTTCCTTTCAAGACAGATTGATCGTATAGATACCAGAAGTTCACAGGAGCAGCTGCATCAGCTTGCTGCTACTGCTGGACAGATGGGTATAGACTCAAGTACAGAAGTCCTGGGTTTTGTCAATGCCGCCAATCAGTTGAATGTAGCCCTAAATGAGCTTGGTGAAGATGGCGTGCAGGATTTGGCTAAGATAGCCCAGCTGACCGGTGATGTAGCCACTATGGGTATCGAAAAGTCGCTGCTCGCCATAGGCTCCTCGATCAATGAGCTCTCGGCAAATTCGTCGGCCTCTGCCGGTCCAATAGCGGATTTCATGCGACGTGTAGGTGGATTAGCTCCTGTAGCCAATCTTACTACAAGTAATCTCGCTGCTCTTGGAGCTACAGCAGATGCCTTGGGTCAACCCATAGAGGTTGCAGGTACAGCAATGAATAAGTTCATCATGTCGCTTGTCACTAATACGGAGGAGATATCTTATGCCCTCAACATAGATCTTGACACCATGCAGCGACTGATTGATAGTGGGCGCACGATGGAGGCCATCGTAATGGTGCTTGAAAAGGTGAAAACTGCCGGTGCAGAAGGAGGTGCGGCATTAAATAGTATATTCAAGGAGCTGGGCAGTGATGGAACCCGCATGACTCAGGTGTTATCTGCGATGAGTCAAAATACTGAATTTCTCAAAGAGCAAGTCAACCTGTCTACGATTGCATTCAGTGAAGCTACATCAGCAACAGAGGAGTATAATGTAAAGAACGAGAATGCTGCTGCCATCGTAGAACGAATCGGTAACACTATCCGTGAAATTTTCGTCAACTCAGACAACACGATTAGTATAACCAATTTCTTAAAGAAAATATTGAAAGTCGTCGAGACTTTCACTTCGTTGTCCAATGCTGGTGTTGTGCTTCGCTCAGTATTGATAGCTATCGGTGTGCAGCTGGGCGCAACAGCTATGGGTCTTAACAAGCTATGGAAGGAGATTATGGTAACAAAAACGGGCACCATCTCTCTTACTCGCGCATGGCAAAGATTCAATCTGGTATTGAAGAATAACGCTTTCGGCCTTGTACTGGCTGCAGGTTTTGCCTTGTTAAACCTTGTTACGAGATTAGGTAAGGAGCAGAAGATGCTTACGGCTCATGTTGAAGAGCTTAACGCAGCGCTGAACGAAGAAAAGGATGCGCTTAAACGGTTAGAGGACCGCCTTGAGAACGTGAAAGACAATTCCGAAGAGCGTGCAAGCCTGGTCAAAGAGATAAACAGGAACTATGGTTCTTATCTTGAATATCAGTTATCCGAGGCGGCAGGATATGAAGAGATAGCATCTGCATTAAAATTGGTCAACGAACAACTCGACCTCAAGTATGCCAAGATGATATATGAAAAGAAGATGGAGAAGGCTACTGATGCGTATACTGATGCTACTACGGAATCGAGCAACAACATAGTAAACGGTCTATCTAAGATTGCGGGGGTGGGCGATAAGGCTTCTTCTGTATACAAGGATATACTGCTTGTTGTTAAGGAGGCCGCGCGAGGTTCTTCGGAGCTTATTGGATCGTTTGATTCAAAAGAAATGTCAACCTTGATGGATAGGATTAGAACCCAGGTCATTGAATTGAGAAACACTACTGGGCTTGACACCCAATATATAGTGGACGACATAAGGACACTGTATAATGCACAGATTAAGCTGAACAGGGCGAAAAACATCGCTATAGCCGAAGAAAACGCTAATGTAGAAGCTGAATCTGCCAGTGTTGCAGCAGCTCAGGAAGCCTTTGTTGAGACTCAGCGTCAGCGCATGGAGGAGCTGATGGCTATGCCTGTTAGTACTATGACAGAAGAGCAACTTCACAATCATTATAAGCAGATTCTTGATTATGGAGAAGTCTTGATGGCGGACGCTCAGAAGGAATTTGATAAGAAAAAAACAAATCTTGATGCGGAAAGGGCAAAGCGTGAGTCCGGCACTTATGGGCTAAAAAAAATCAGTACAGAGGAGTCTCCTGTAGAAGCATGGGATTATGAAAAAGAGATAGACAAAGCTCTTGCCCCAATGAAGGCATTGGAAACAAAACTTGCTCCGTTTATAAAAGCGTATGAAGGAGACGCTTGGGGCAAGGCATTGAACATCGAGGGGTTAAAACAAGCATTCGGAAATTTGCAGAATATCAACACTGCTTCTGTGGATAATCTTGTGCAGACATATAAAACCTTGGAGGATGCGGGTAAGAAATATACTTCGGTAGAAGTGTTCAATTCTATATTCAATCAGGATGCCAAGACTATTGACGAGATGCTGAAGTATTACAAGGACTCGGCAGAAATAGTGAAGAATCGTTTGCAGGAGCTTGGATATACCACTGCTGGTAACTTCGATTGGAGCACCAAGGAGGGTCGTGAAAAGGCAAAACAGGAAGCAAAGAGACAGTTTGAGGCTGCAAAGTCGGCTCTAAAAGCTCATTTCGAGCAGCAAGAGACGATTATCAAACAGTCATATCTTAATAGAGAGATTACGCACCAGGAAATGACTCGCCGTATATCTGAGAACGAGCAGGAGCAATCTGAGGCGTTCGTCGATTTATACAGTGTGTTGCTTAATGAGGCCAAAAAGTATGATACTAATCTCGACGAGATTCTGAAAGGTAAGGACTTGAAGAAACTTGGAAATTTCCTTCGCGCTTTCGGCCCCGCCATGGTAGACGGCATGAGACTGGGGCGTGAGCAGAGCGAGGGGGCTATCCGCGACGAAGCCATCAAGATACGCGAAATCATCGAGAAGGCTTTGCTCGAAGGGGATATGTTTGGCAAGCTGGAGACGGAGTTCCGCACGATGCTCGATGAGCTGTCGCTGCTCACCTCGAAGTTTGGGTCGGAGTTTATTGCTGTAGACGAATCGACTGCAAAGGCGCTCGTATCGCAGCTCACGGGCATGGCCGACAAGGCATACACCATGACAGAGCAAGAGCTGTTGGCCGAGGCCAAGAAGCGCAGCGAGGGTAACGAGACCTTGACGGCATGGTGGAGCGGCGTGGACGAAGACCAGCTCACGCTTATCCTCGAAAAGCTGAAAGTATATTACGACGACCGCCTGGAGATGCAGCGACGCTACACACAGCGCATGCAGCGCGAGTGGCAGCAGTATTATAAGCAGACGGGAGCCCAGGCTGAGTATGAAGCCAACAAGCAATTGATTGAGGCCGCCAAGAACGAGCCGGAAGGGTATGTGAAGGGTGCTGGCGACTACGACAGCGAACGCGGAATCATCGCGGCGGAGGCGGCGTTGGAAGTAGAGAAGATTGATAACAACATTGCTTTCTTACAGGAGAAACTAAAGGCAAGAGCAGATGCGATAAATGCGGACCTGTTAAGAATAATTGAAGCTGAGAAAGCAGTGCTATATGCAATTGATCCAAATTCCGAAGAATACGCATCACAGCTTGCTCTTATAGAAAGCCTTGAGGCAAAGTTGGTGGACCCAGTAAAGTCTGGCGACGCAGAGGCCGTTGCCCTCAATGCCTCTATCGCCGAGCAGACTCAGAACATGAACGCCATCATCCAGCAGTCGGAGATAGAGACCACCAACGTCACGCTCGAACAGTGGCAGAAACGTGCCGAGGCTGCAAGCGAGTGGGCCGAGATGGTGGGCGAGACGATAGGTGATGTGGCCTCGCTCGAACGTCAGGCCAACCGAGCACGACTGCGTGGCGATGAGGAGACGGCCAGGGAATTGGAAGCACAGGCCGAGGAGAGCAAGCAGAACCTCGTGAAATCGGCTCTCAACAAAGCCATCGATATGGCAAAGGTGTGGGCGATGGAGCTTGGCTTCAAGGTGATGTACAATGCTTTGGCCAAGAAGAGCGACGAGGAGGTGGCTGCATCGGGAGCCAAGGCTACCATGAAGGGTGTGCTTGCCGAGATTATAGCTCAGGGCTTCAAGGGTGCTGGTAAGGAGATTGGTTCAAAGGGCGTTGCCGGACTCATCACGGGCGGCGTCATCATTGCCGCTGCTGCAGGACTCGCTGCTGCCGCCAAGGCTGCCGTGGCCAACATGTTCCCCGAAGCCGTTGAGGGCGTGAGCGATGGGAGCACCACTCCCAAGCGCAAGCTCACCACGGGCATGCTCACCTATGCCAATGGTAAGTATCCCGTGCTTGGCAATGATGGTGTGGTGTATGACGCTGAGTATGCCGGGGCTAACATGAATACGGGTGTGTATCGCAAGCCGCACTTCGGTATCTTTGCCGAGAAGCAGCCCGAGATGGTCATCGACGGTAAGACCACGCAGCGCCTGGTGCTCAACTATCCCGAGGTATATAATGGTATACTGCAGCTCTCGCGCACGGGCCGTATGGGTATGCGCACCTATGCCACGGGCAATGTGCTGGAGATTGGTGAGGGCTACGATGTACAGGCACACCAGGCACAGCAGCAGATGCAGATGGAAGCGATGAACCAGACGCTCGCCGCTACCGCCGCCGCAGTAGCTGCGCTCACCCGCCGCCTCGACCAGCCCATCAATGCCTCGGTAAACTACTTCGGTAAGGGAGGACAGCGCGAGGCCGAGCAGCGCGGCAGCCGTTGGGCGAAGCGGATGAGGGTGGATTGACAATTGACAATGGACAATGGACAATTGACAATTGGCCTCTCCCTATCCCTCTCCCAAGGAGAGGGGACTCAGACATCACTGGCTAATTAAGCCTCACGCAGATCTCACGAAATAGGGCTGCATCGAAAGGAGTTCTCGCATCCTGTCGGCTATGCCGAGTGTATTCAGCCGGACGGCAGCAAGGGCGAAGCGACTTGCATCTGCGAGATCTGCGAGATCTGTGTGAGGAAAATTTTCGCGAGAAACATGGAAATTGCAAAAATGCTTGCAGGGAATGAAAATAATTGTGCGAAATGTTGCGAGAAAAGAAAAAAGCGCGTACATTTGCACAGTGGATTTAGAGAGAGAGCCCGGAAACACATCTTTGTTTTGTTGATATTTAAATAGGTATTAGTGGCAGCCGCCATACCGACCACGCAGGGTTCTCTCTCATCCACCTCCCTGATTCTTGCGTGCAGGTTGGCGGCTGTTTCTTTTTACCTTATTATATATAGGAGTTATGGAGCATCAAGGGCGCGAATTGCTGATACACCGCATCAACGTGTGCGGACGCGCGGTGCAGTTCTTCGGAATAGGGGAGCTCATCGTGGATGTCACACGGGAGGCGATGCCTTGCTCGATAGAGCGTGGCAATAGGGTGCTCTATACGTTCACCTCGCTCGACGCACTGGAGGAGTGGTGCGACTGCCAGCTCTCGCAGGAATGGGTGCAGCGCATCAACGATCCTTTGCTTCGCTGTCGGTACGATGCGGTGAAGGCTCGCGCACTGGCTGTGGAGATGAAGGCGGGGTTTTATGACTTGCCGTCGAAGATGAACTCGCGGCGGTTATCATTCTGAGCGAAGAGATTTTTCACTGCGTTCAAAATGACAAAAAGAAGTGTTCTTTGAACTATTGATATATACTATTCCGTGCGTGGCGCGAAAGCGCAGGCTGTAGCAGTAGGTCTAATGCTTTCCAATACTTTCGAGATTGGAAAGTTTCCACGGTTGGACTCGCAGATTCGGGCTCGTAGGACGCGCACGGAGTGGAGTAGGGGAGTGCTCCTAATTGACAATTCACAATTGACAATTGACAATTGGAAGCTGACTTGGCCACTTCCCTACAACCCATGAGGGCGAATGGCATGGATAGATTACTTCTGGCAAAGTTATCGAGAGCTTCGGACGTTCGTCCTCGACAAATAGGGGTGATTGGTGTTGAGGTTTACCTTGACACTCCTGAGACTTTCACCTCTATCAACGGCACGGATGGCCTGGAACATCCCCACGTAAGTGGATAAAGTAGCGGTGAATGAATGTCTGTCCCGACCTCGGTCGGTACATCCTTAGAATAGCCGTGAGCGAAGTGCCGAAAAAGGGTCGGACCTGCGGGTTGCACACGCGCCGTAAGGCATAGACGATGGGAATAACTGTAAGTCATAAAGTACATCTTGAATACCATCCGAAACGGTCCGGCCTTTTTTTAATTTGAACAACTAACTTGAAAATTGGAATTATGGAAGAGCTGATGCGTAGAGTAGGGGAGACCCAAAATTATAAGCAGGCGTTTAAGGTAAGCACCGATCGTGTGAGAACACCGATGCTGTCAACGGGAATGACGGCGGAGAAGAAAGACTCTATCGACACGATGGAGACGATGCTGTATATTGCCGACATATTCATGGTGGGCGAGATGCAGCGCTATGCGGCTATGGTGAAGACCTACTGCACAGAGAATGGTCTGTACCGACAGGTGGTGAAGAAGCGTGTGAACGCGATGATGGAGATGATGAATGTGCGTCAGCAGCATCTCGCGCAATACGAATACGATGTGCTGTTCTCTTTCGTTACGGCCAGCTTCCCCGAATACAAGGCCGAGTTTTATAAAGCGGGCGGCAGTGCCACGAAGCAGCTTCAGAAGAGGATAAACGAGCAGACTGGCGACGGCTTCTACAGGATATTTGACACCTATCGTTCGCTTTTTAGCGAGAAGGGCGTTTCTCACCCGGAGCTTGTGGCGGCGGTGTACACCATTGCCGAGATGGCGAGCATGGGGCGCAACATAGCCACCTCTATTGTCCGCGATATGGAACTTGTCGGGAACGGTTTCTCTACTACTCGCGACGTACCTATAGAAATGTTTGACAGGGTATCGGTTTGTGGGAGAGAGGTGTTGCGCTCGCTGGGTATCGAAGACGCGGTAAAGATTGACCGCGAGGAGCTGTCGGATATTCAAAATATCTTTGATAACATACAATCCATCCTTGTCAGCGGCAACCTATGCATCAGTTTTCTGCGTGCTATGGGTCAGCTGAGCGCAGCGTATGTCGACTTCTGTATAGGCAAGCTGGCGCTGACCCTCAAGCGGGAGTTTCGCATCATGGGTAAGCCGGGCATTCGTCTGCAGAAGATGCTTGGCCCAATAGGCGTGTCGGCACTCACCGCTCAGCTGAACGCATTCGATATCCCCGACGATGCCGAAGTATGGGATGTGATTGACATTATCGGGAATTACAAAGAGGGTAGTGCGCTGTTCCGATTTGCACAGGAGTGCTACAAGGAGATACATTTCCTGCACTCGTTGGCGAGGATCGACGAGGAGCATGCGAGCGTGAACAATATGCAAAACAAATCGTTAAACTAAATACAAAAATCCATTATGAGTGAACTGAATCTAACAGGTAGTATTGACCTGATGAAATTGGAGATGGTCGGAACGCATACGTTCAAGTCAAGAGACGGAAAGTCCGAGAAACGGTGTATTGTCATCCCCATCGAGGAGAATGACATCTATATCACCGAGGACGAGTTCGGGAAGACAAAGGCTGCTTATTTTTCGTTAAGTATAAATCAGCGTCAATCGGAGAGCGAGCGAGGCGAAACGCATTATGCAAAGCCGGTGGTGAAGGATAAGTTTACAGAACGATTCCCTGAACTTGCCGAGAAAAGAAAAAAGGTGTATTGCGGTGGTTTCAAGCCTTTCGTATTTGAGGGAGGAAGTGCTGTAAACAGAGTCCAGGCCGAAGTTGTGGAGAGAAACGAGAACGATGATCTACCATTTTAATTCACAATCTGACAATTTACCATTTACAATTTCACTGATATGATGAACAATTGGTATGAATGTAAACTCTCCTACCGCAAGGTAATGGAGAATGGCCTTGAGAAAAACGCAACGGAGTCGTATCTCGTTGACGCCCTCTCGTTTGCCGAGGCCGAGAATCGTGTGATTGAGTATTTCCGTCCCTTTGTGAGCGGTGAATTCCTGGTGACAGCCGTAGGCCGTAAGAAGTATAGCGAGGTGTTCTACAACGACAGCGACGCTGCCGACCTGTGGTTCCATGCCAAGCTGATGTTTGTCACGCTCGATGAGCGCACGGGCGCGGAAAAGAAGACCGCCTGCTTTGCTCTGGTGCAGGCTGCCGACATACGCGAGGCCATCAAGCACCTCGACGCTCAGATGCGTGGTACGCTGTGCGATTACGTTATCGCCGAGATGAAGGAGACAGCCATCATGGATGTACTCAGATATGAAGCGGAGGAGGTGTAGCGATGGAGAATAGAGAGTTTATCCCTGACTGGGAACCGATTGGAATTGAAAATTCAAAGTTAAACCTTAAAGACAAATCATTATGAAACTTACGAAAAAGGAATTTGAACTTTTGGTAAAAGCAGTTAAGATGCATCCCTCATCTATAGGTCTTGGTGGTGTTTTTATTAGGGCTATGCTAAGCAAAGGGAACCCCGATGATGAAAAGGCGAAAGAAGTACAAGAAACATTTAACAAGGAGGGTGAACTTATGGAGAAGGATGTTGCTATAATTATTGGCAAGTTGTATCAATTGGAATCAGAGATTGTAGAGCAATGAAACTGACTATCGACAGCCAACGGCTGTATAAGAAATGCCAGGCGGCAGCAAAGACCTTGCCGAGCAAGGCGATCCTGCCTGCCTATGCGTGGTTCCTCATCGAGGCAGACGCCTTCAGCGGCATCACCATCACCGCCTGCGGAGAGGGCGAGCGTTCCACCTATCTTGTGGAGGACGTGGAGCTGACGGGCGATGCGGCATCGTTCTGCATCGACGCACGCCAGCTGATAGGCATCCTGGGCGAACTGCCGCAGCAGCCTATCACCATAGAGACCAACAGCAGCCATACTGCCGCTACCGTGCGGTGGGGTGGGGGCAACGGAAAGGCCGAGCTGCCCATCTACGACGTGGCGGAGTATCCCACGGCGGACTTCAAGTATAATCACGCGATAGAGCTTCCCGTATCCGCGCTGAGCGACGTAGCTCAGTGCGTGCAGTTTGTCGTGGCCGATGATGAGCTGCGCCCCGTGATGAGCGGCACGCTCTACGACTTCCGCGAGGGCAACCTCGTGGTCGTGGGCAGCGACGGACAAGCCCTGGTGCGCATGACCGCAGGCGGGGTAGGGGAGCCGGACTATATGGGTGGCGATGAGCGGAAGGCAAGCGTCATCGTGCCTCGCCGCGCATACGCCATGCTGGACATGTTTGTCAAGGAGGCGCAGCGCAGCGGCAAGGAGACGGTGCGCATGGAGTGGGGGGCAGCCAATGCGTGCTTCTCGACCTCCGACGCTACCGTGACGACACGCCTGGCCGAGGGCAACTACCCCAACTACAACTCGGTGATACCTGTGAGCAACCCGTTCAATGCTATCGTGGACCGACTGTCGCTCATCGCAGCCCTGCGCCGCACGATGGTATTTGCGCAGAAGTCCACGATGCGTGTGCACATGCGCTTCGAGAAGGGTAAGCTGACTATCGAGGGGAGCGACATGGACTTCTCTACCAGCAGTTCGGAGCACCTGCCGGCACAGCTCGGCGGCATGGATCGCTTCGTGGTAGCGGTGAACGCAAGCAAGTTGCTCGATGTGCTCTCGCACCTCTCCACCGAAGAGGTATTGATCGAGGGTAGCGATCCGTCGCGTGCGTTGCTTTTCACGGGTGTGAACGACGAGCGCATGCTGCTGATGTTGCTGATGCCGATGCTGCTGAATGACTAAGGGCTGAACGATGACTATAACGAAAACGATAACCTTATGAAATTGAATGAATATCAGAAACAAGCGATGCAGTTCAACAATATGCCCAAGGAATATGCTATAGTATTCCCTGCATTGGGTTTGAATGGCGAGGCTGGTGAGGTGGCCGAGAAAGTGAAGAAGGTGCTTCGTGACAATGACGGAGCCTTCACTGGCGAGAAATGTCTGGAGATAGCCAAGGAACTTGGTGACTGCCTGTGGTATGTAGCTGCGCTGGCTAACAGCATAGGATATACCCTTGACGAAATAGGGGAGATGAATATCCATAAACTGATGTCGAGACAGCAGAGAGGAGTGATTCATGGTGATGGCGATAATAGGTAAGGACTATGGAAGATAAAGTAACAAAGTTTGGGAACATCGCACATTATGTTTCTTTGAATGTGGTGGGAATCTTTGTGCAGATGGAGGTGCATTCAGAACCGCAAATGAAATTCCTTGCGGATTATATTGGCTGCAACCTCACCTCACTGGAGAACCTTGTAACAGACAAGGAGGCTGATGTTGAAGAAGTGACCTTCACTCTTAGAAACTTGGCAGAGGCTGGTATGGCCGGTGCTGCACTTCTGCTCGGCTTGAAAGACGAGGTGAGCAAGCTCGCCAATCAGATGACCGACCTCTATGCCCGCAAGAACCGCGACTATGGCGGCTCATTTGACAGGTCGATGGATAAGTTCGGCCTCGTGGTGGCTGCCATCCGCATAGGCGATAAGGCAAACCGCCTGCAGTCGCTCATCGAGAAGGGTGGGGCTGAGGTGAAGGATGAGAGCATCGCCGACACCTTCATCGACCTCGCCTGCTACTCGATAATGACGCTGATGTGGATGGAGGGGAAGGTGGGGTAAAAGCCTCCCCAACCGAGAGCCGTAAACGGCACTCCTTTGGGGAGATAAACCTCCCGTCGTCGCAACCAACGCTCATTCCGCGATGGCCCGAAGAGGGGCTTACGGGCATCGCGGATTAAATGTTTAACCACGGATAACACGGATTGACTTGGATTATGGATATAGACGTAAAAACCTTTCTGCGATTCAGCAAGTGCTTTGTGCCGCATTACTTGACGTGTGTCATGCGGAACGACTGCGATGTAGTGAAATCTTCGCTGAGTGTTCTGCGCGAGGAGTTGTCGGAAGCATTTCCTGAAGTTGCAGATATGCTTACTGGGCGTTTGCGTTCGTTCTTACAACCGTTCCTTGATGAACTGGGCATAGATTTGTTGTTCGATGAAGCAAATTCCGCACGACTTGATAGTATTGCTTTTACGAAAAGCGGATGTTTGATACAGGGAAAACGAAGGATTAAATTCAGTCATTATCTATTCCCTGGCGATATATTCGTTGCTACAGTCCATTGCTACGATTGCGTAGGATGCGTGTCATTGACTATGCCTTGCGTTAAAACTCCGTTTATGGAGCCTGCGTATCGTTGCGAAAACTTTGAGTTGCGAGAAAGAAAGGAAGGTGTTGGAAGCGCTCAAATATCGTCGCCGGATATATATTTTGAAAATATGAGTGGTTGGGATAAAGTGACATTGACAGTAAAAAACGTCAGATAATACTAATTATGTTTAATTATATATGTATATGGAAGTGATAAATATTTGTATTGGTATTACGGTGAGCGCGATACTCTTAGGTTATTTTGCTATTTTTTTAGGATATATGCTTGACTGTGGATGGATTTTCAGATACGTTTTTCCCATTCTTTTGTCGACAGCTGTCATATCGGCAATTGTTGTTGTATTTATTTATATAGTCCAAGCTCCGAAATCGGAACTTAGTGATTGCGACACTTGTTATCGTATAAAAACTGAGCATTATGAATGAATTTCTATTAAACCTCGCCCATCTGATCAGCGTGATAGGAACTATCTTTATGGTGAGCGTGCTGCTGATTGCTTTTGCGAATATACTTTATCCGAAATTGCGCGCAGAGTACTATATCATTAAGCTGGCGCAAGGGTTGACCTATGCGTTTGTGGCGACGGTTGTGGT
>JAEIGA010011774.1_pt1 | contig 13265 bp, 14 predicted proteins | sample 9270691 | NCBI WGS metagenome assembly JAEIGA01 (sample SAMN17057246, study PRJNA624740) | gut metagenome | biome: biome; isolation source: fecal sample | host: Bos grunniens | place: China: Xizang | collected 2019 | reverse complement strand
TTGTTATATTTAATGTATATGAACTTCCTAATGTTATATAAGTATAGTTATCAGTTCCCTGTACTCTATAACCTAATCTAAATGTTGAAGCATTATTGTTTTCAACAGGACTAATTGAACCAACAGCAGTATATATTAAATAAGTACCATTTTTATCTATTGTTCCATCTTGTAAACACCTTTGCACTTCAAATGTTGTTATAGTTGGATTTTCATAGTCAACAACATTAATTGAACTACTAATTGTTTTTGTTCTTTCTCTAGCATCAACTGCTGTTGCTGTTATTGTGTTTGTTCCTGATGTTTTTAAAGCATTAGTTGTAGTTTCATAGTATGAAGTATATGGATTATATGTTAATATATATGTTGTTCCATCTACTTCTATTGTTTTTAAAACAAGATTTGAACCAATGGAAGGATCTATATATGTTTCAAATTTTAATTGTGATTTATTTTTAACAAATATACCCCAATTTAAATTTTGCATTGCATTACTTGCTTCTGTTATATTCACACCATAAATATTAGGAACATAATAATTATCTAATGTTACATTTACAGTTGTCTTATCACTTCCTAATAAAGTATCACCATTATAAGTTTCTATATAAAAATCTATATTTAAATCATTAGCAGTTGGATTATATTGAAACACTTCATAATTAAACGATAAATCTTTTGTATTATTAGTTAATCCTGTAGGTGTTAATGTTCCTGTATATGATCCATGATTAGGCACATAATATAAATATTTATAATTATAATCTAAATTAAATATATCATAATGTAATGTTAATGTTGTTGCTGTCAAGATTAAACTTGTATTTCCTGTTACCTTATCTCCTGAAAAATAACCTAATCTATTTATTTGTTGTAATGTTCTTGTTCCATCATCATCTAAATAACCTAATACTGATGTTCCTGTTTCTATTCCCCATGCCCATTCAACTGACTTTGTTCCATCTTCATTATGCGGAATATTTGTAAATGTAAATGTTTTTGTAACACTTCCACCTTTACTTAATGATACTTTTGCTGTTTGTGTTACACCATTTACAGTACAAGCTAGAGTTTTTGAAGTAAAATATGTTTTATCATTATTGGCACTAAAAACAATTTTTATTTTTAATGTTGAATAATTGCCACTTATCATGGCATCAGTTAAAGCTGGTTCACTAAAGGTTGTTGATTTACTTGCTGCGAATAATTGTATATTTAATTTCATTATCTCACCCCACATATTCCCATTTATATCCATTTGCTGTTTTTAGTTTCCTTTTGCAACAACTAACTATACTATGTCTATTGGTATTAGTGTTAATAGATGCAATAATAATAGAATCCCATATTTTTATAAGGTTATTTTGATTATCGTATTGAATTACTTTCTTTGATGTGGCTTTAGCAACTTTTTTTATTCTTGTGCCATAATTATTATTATATTTGTGTGTGCACCATTCTAAATTGTTAGCATTATTATTTTGCTTATTTTCATCTTTATGATTTACACATTTATAATTATTTATATTATCTATAAATGCTTTTGCAACCAATCTATGAACACTATGCCATTTGCTTTTATTATTTTTACTCAACATAACATAACAATAACCATGTTTATTTACACCTTGTTTTAAAACAATATTTCTTTTTGTGTTTTTTATTGCACCATAATTAGATACTTGATAAAGTCCTTCATAATTTTCTATGTTTTTCCATATTTCCATATTAATCACCTTACTTTACGAAATCCTAAACTTCCATTATCTCTTGGAATAAATGCAAAGTTTCCTAAATTTATTTGTTTTACTGTGAACTCATCTTGAATCCAACTTGATATTAAAGAACCATTATAATAGATTCCAACTCTATCATTTTCTATTTGTAATTGATATTCATTATCAGGATTACCAAATATCATATTTCCATTAGTATCAATTCTTATGTAATCCCCAAGTTCTCCAACTGTTACCATTAATCCATTTAATCCCTGTATTCTATCAGCACTCATTGTTCCTGTTGTTATCATATCTGCAACTATTTTTCCATCATTTGTCATAGCAGTTTGATATGTTCCATTTATTCCTGTGCTTGAATACCCAAGTCCATTAAGATTCCATCTCCATACTTTTTGTGCTGTTGAAGTATCAGGGGTGTCCATTATATATAAATCAGTTTGTGTCTTTACTATGTATCCACCCATAGCATTATTTATTATTTCAGTTGCATTACTTTTTGCTGCATTTAAAATTGAAGTAGGATTTATTTGTTCAACTTTTCTTGTATTTGAATTTATTGAATTACCTATGTTTTTTTGTAATGTTCCTATTTCAAATGTTTCTATCATATCGCTTAAAGGATTATATACTATTTTTGTAACTCTTGTTTGATAATTTAATCCTAATATTTCAGCAGTTACATAATCTCCTAAGTGTAGTGTTTCTATTGCTTGATAATTCTCATATTCTTTTGTTTTTGATAATTCTACCCAATCTATTTTTACATTTATTAAAGGTTTATCATATAAATCAAGATATGCATCTGCAGCTGCTCTTAATGCTGTATAAGCATCTTCTATGTTTGTATAAATTCCTTCTTCTGTACTTTCTGGATCATATTGAATATCGCTAAATTCAACCTTTGCTATTCTTGGTGTTACATAATCATCTATGTTTGAACTATCTACATATACTTCAGGGAGCATTAAACCATCAAATCCTAATGGTAGAACTCTTGTTACTATTGATGTGTAATCACTTGTTATTTCTATTTCTTTAATATTCTTACCAAATATTAATTTAATTCCATTATCTTCTCCTCTTTGTTCTAAAAGTCTTATTACAAAGTTATTTCTTTCAATATCTCCACCAAATATATTAATCATTGAGTTTTCTATATCACCCATAATACATTCAACAGGATTTCTTCTTACATATCTTGCACTTCTTGTGTCTGATATATCACTAAAAAATGTAAAATTTGTATTAAAGTTTGTTTTTGTTAATAACCAACTTCCAAATGCACTTGCATTTAAGTTTGTTGGTGCTGCATCTAGTATCATGTTATTAAGTAAGTCATAAAATATATGTTGAGCATATACATTTATTTGTGTGTAATTTTTTACTACTCTTTTTATTCTAAATAGTTGCTCTGATCCATTCTCAACTTTACATTTTACTATGTTATCTTCAATTAAGTATTCACTTAAATTGCCATTTAAAATATAAACAAATTCTAAATAATAATCTCCATTTAAGCATTCAGTAACATTAACACTTAATATATCAGTTAAAAATCCATAACCATTTTTAGTAAAATCAGTTTCATTACTTGCATATATCTTCATATATTACCTCCTACAAATAAGCATTTTTGTAAGATGCACTTATACTTGTTATTGTTCCTGTTGTATCTATTGTGTTTTCTCCTACTACAAATTTTGGAAATTCTCCACTCATAACATTTGCAGCATTAAGTCCACTTTTTGTAATTACTTTTTTATCGCAATCTAATATATATGTTCCATTAGCACCTTCTATTGAGAATGTTGTATTATTTATTGTTACTTCAACATCTCCTGTTGCTTGTATTGTAATTATTGGATATGTTTCATAATTGCCACCTATATTAAAAGTACTATTTGTTAAGTTAATTGTTGTCGCTGTAATATCATGAGCTATTGGATTTACCATAAATGAAACTACAAAAGACTTAAACATTTGCACTTTTTCGAATGGTATAGCATTGTTTACTATTGCTGTGTATTCTCTTTCATTATCAAATGTAAGAGTGCCATATCCATCTAAAAATGCCTTTATATCATCAAAGTTAGCAGTTTCTTTTGCATGACATTCAACTTGTAAAGAAAAAGGTTCATAAGTACCTTTATCTATACTTAAGAACCCATTTCTACCTTCTACTGAATATGTTTCTATTCTTTTTTGTCCTTTTGATATTTTTGGTGTCTTTTCGACTACAATTCCTTTTGTATTAAAATCTATATTATTCCATTTTACCATTAGTTACCACCTCTTGCTAATGCACTGTTTTTTCTATAAAATTCAAGTTCTTCTGCAAGTGCTTGAACATCTTGATTTCTTGTATTATTAAAATTCTCTATTTGTACTATTAAAGGATTTGAATTAGCAGTTGGATTAATTACAGGATTTAAACTGCTTTGAATACCATTATTTAAACTAGTCATGGCATTATTAACATCTCTTATTGTTTGAGGTATTCCTTTTTCAATTCCAACACCAATACCTTCAGTTAAATATTTACCTACTTCATCTCTCATCAATTTTGATGGTGATTCAATACCAAAGAATGACTTAATTTCACCTGTGATCTTCTTTCCAACTTTTTTAATTGTATCTTTTACTATTGTTCCAAAGTTTAACATACCATTTAAAATACCTTTTAAAATTTGTTTTCCTAATTCTAACCAATCAGTTTCTGTTATGAACTTTTTGAATTTATCATAAAATCCAACAACAACATCTTTTGCTTTTGCAGCAACAGGTCCGATTTTATTTACTATGCTATCTTTTAATTTATTCATTAAAGCACTAGCACCTTCAACCATTTTATCTTTAGCATTCTTAATTCCTGTTGCTATACTTGATACAATTTTTGGTACTGATGCAAGTAGTTTTGGCAATGCTAATATTAAACCTTTACCTAACTCTAATATAATAGTTCCTGCTACTTCTAATATTTTATCTAAATTACTTGTAATTATTTCGACTATTTTTACTATTGTATCAACTATTGCTGGTATCAATGTATCTAAATTATCAGCAATTCCACTTGCTATTGCTAATAATAAAACTAATCCTAGTTCAATAATAGTTGGTAGGTTTTCAGTAAAAAATGTAACTACTGAATTTATTAAACTACTTACTGTTGCTTTTAATTGAGCTGTGTTTTTTGATACCATTGCAAGTAATTGATTAATCATATTTGTTATTGCAGTTAATAATTGTGGTATTAAATTCATTAACAATGTTGTTACTTGAGGTATTAATGTTTGTAATAATGTAGTAATACCTGTTAATATACTTGGTGCTAATTGCATTAAAGCATTGCTTATATTGGTTGCTAAATTAGTAAACACTTGTGCAAGTTGTTCAGGACTACCACTACCATTTAAAAAATTGTCTAATGCTGCCTTAGTTTGAGTTAATGAGCCACTAATTGTTTTTGCCATTTGGTCTTGTGCTGTTCCTGCAACACCTGTCATTTTTACATAATCGACAAGTGCTTTTTGCATATCAGCATAATTTCCCATTTGGTATTTTGTAGCATTTCCCTGTTTTTTATTCCATTCATTGACTTTATCAATGACTTCTTGCATACCTTCCTTGCTTCCTTTAATACCTAATCGAAGATTATCAATAAGTGTATAATTTCCTCGCATTACTGCTGCAAATGCCGAAGAAACAGCTTCTGAATCAGCACCAGTAGCTGCAACTATATCTGCTTGTGCTTTTAATATAGAATCACTTAATTCAGCTGCAGCTTTAGTATTCCCTTTTAATGAATTTTTTAAACCTACTGCATAAGTATTTACTTGGTCATAATATTCACTTGCTGAAATACCCATTGTTTGATAAGCAGTACTTGCATTCTTTTTAACTATATCAAATGATTTACCAAATAATCTTTCACTACCTTTTTGTGCCTTTTCTAGTTCAGCAAATGACTTAACACCTGCTCCTACAGTTGCAGCTAATGCTCCAGCAACTACACCAGTTACTTGTCCTACTTTTTTTACTACATCTAAAGCAACATCTCCAATTTTTTTAAGAGTATCTTTTACTTTTGATAAGTCAAGTTTGTTCATGCCTTTAAGTTCATTATTCATGTTCTTTAAAGCATTTTCACTTTTTGCAATTTCAACACTTAATGCTCTATAATTCTCTTTTTGTTCTTCAGTTAAAGAATTATAATCACCCATTTGTCTTTGAGCTTCTTTTAATGTATTAAGTTTTTCAGTAGTTGCTGCTATGTTGTTTTTTAATACTTCTTGTTTTTGAGTTAATAGTTCAGTATTTTTTGGATCAAGTTTTAATGCTTGATTTAGTGCTTTTATTTCACTATTGGTTGATGATATAACTTTTGAAGTATCTTTTAAAGCATCATTTAACTTAGTTGTACTACCATCAATTTCAATAGTAATACCTTCAATTCTTTTTGCCATAATAAATCTCCTTTCTAATAAATATTAAAAAAAACCTACTTTGTAGTAGGTTCTTTGTAATGTCTATTAAATAGATGTTGATGGTTCATAAACTTCAGTAAAGAAACTATTATATGCTGTTTCATTATCAGTAGTTTTTTCCATAAATACTCTAACTTTTAAGTCAGTGCTTCTTGGCATTGCTTTAATTGTAAGAGAATCTGTTTGTGGTTCTTTACTTTCTTCTATTGTAGCACCTGCATTTGTAGGTCTAGTTAAACTACAATTATAATACCAAAATCTTCTTGCTTTTACATCTCCTTCAATTTGAAATCCAAAAGCAAAGTTTTTAAATGTATCATTGCTAGTTTCAACATAAGCACCATTTGAATCAACAGTTTCACCCATTATAGCAGTTCTAATTTCATCAGGTATCATAGCAATTTCTAAATCACCTTCATACCCTTGATTAGCAGTTGAACTATAGTAAATATAGTTATCTGCAAAGAAATCATTAGTATCTCCCTGTGGTTCTAATGATAGGTTTACTGCACCTGGTACAGCTATTGGTGTTCCATAAGTAATAGTACCATTACTTTCAGTTATTGGTGCCATAACACAATTTGATAAACCAAATTTAACTTTATTATTTGCCATAATTTATATTACCTCCTATATTTCATAAAAATTATGATATATTTTTTCATCATTATCCCATACTTCATCATTCTTTGAATATGGTATTTTATTATTTGTTAATAATCCTTCTATTTGTCTTTCTAATGCTATTTCTTTTTTCTCTGTTACAAGTTCTATTGTAAAATTAAAAAACTGATGATATGTTATTCCATCAGCTCTAAATGTTTCAGGACTAACCTCTCTATATACTATAAATGGTATTGATACTTCCTTATCACTATCAAAATGGTCATAAGCAACAGGTATTTCCAAAGTATTTAATAAATCATATAAGTCTTTATGTTCTATCATATTAACCTCCATTTTTTATTACTTGTTCAACATCTTTTTGAAATGCTTGTATGCACTCTTGTTCAACAGGTTCTATATGTACTTGAGGTTTTGAAGTTCCCCAAGTTCCATATTGGTTTCTTATAGCATGTGGTTTTTCTAAAAGGTGAGTTAATTGCCAATCAGTAGCATTGTATATTGTTGCATGAACATATCCTTTACCACTTCTTTTATCAACTCTCCAACCTTTTCTATAATCACCTGTCTTTTTTGGTGATGTAACCTTTAATTTGTTTTTACCATTTTCTGCAACTTTAATTGCAGCTTCTGTAATACCTTCTTGAATATCATTTGAATATTCATTTAGAATAGAATTAATGTCAATTAAACTATTTTTAGCCATTAATTAACACCAATTTTCTTTGAACATACTAATACAATGTCAAACTTGTTTTTTGGTTCTACCACTCTTATAACTTCATATCTTATTCCATTCCACTCAATTTCATGTTCTCCATGATAATTAAGTTTCTTAATAACAAATTCAATTGATGGTGTAAGTCCTACTTCTACAGCACCATAGAACTCATTAGTCCTAACACTTTGTACCTTTGCATAACTCTTATTGGAAGAAGAAAGGGCAGTAACTTGATTTCCAATGTCATCTGCCCCGATTACTTCTTGAATTAAATAAATTATTTCACTATATTCCATCTTCTGCACCCCAAGTATATTCTTTTAAATGTCTTAAAACATCTTTTTGTAAAGAATAACTTCTAGAATACATTTCAGAATTAGGTACATCAATAAAACTTAAAACATATGTTATGATAGCAGTTTGAACTAAACTATCAGGATTATCAACTAAAGTACTGACTATGCCAATACTTTTCAAATCTAACTTTGCAGATTCAATCCAAGTAGTAATCATACTATCAAATTCAGTATGGTTAATTCCCTGTATTTTTTTTATTTCATCTAGCATAGTCCACCTTCTTTCTTAAATTAAATAGTTTCAGGTTTTGCAATTTGAACAAATGCTTTATCAGCAACTACACCTAAACCAATAAATTCTCTACCTAGAATTTCAATTAAATCTTCTTTCTTTCTAGACATTGTATCTAGTTTGATGTCAATATCTTCACCATTTGGGAAGTTAGCAATAGCACCATGTCCAAAATCTCCAACTATAGCATAAACTTCACCTGTTGAAGCAGCACTATATGCTTTTAATGAATTATTAAATACAACTTTTAATCCTTCAAATGGATCTACACCATAACCATTAGCATAAGCAGCAGCTTTGAAAGCAGCCCATGTTAATTTGTTCATAACTATTGTTGGATTAGCAGCTTCATCACTTAAATGTCCAATAGCTTCAGCTATAGTTCCAACAGCTGGTTCAGCAGTTACTTGACCAACACTTGGTGCTGAACTTGTAGCAGTTGTATCTAAATCTTTGATTTCTGCTACTAATAAATCAGCAGCTTTCTTTGCTATTCTATAAGTTAATTCATCATAGATGTATCTTAAGAATGCTTCTCCTCTCATATCATATACTTCATCACTAATTGATACCCATTTCTTAATTGATACAGGTTGTAATTCTACAATTCCTTCAATTAGTTCTTCTTCAGCTACAGCACTTCCACCTTCTGTATGTACTACAGCATCAGAACCACTTATTTCAAATTGAACTTTAAGATTTCCTTTTACATTTGTTTTTCTAACTAATGATAAAAGTTCATTGTTATCCCAAGCAGTTTTTACTTCATCTAAAACAAAGTCAGGTACTGCTATTGTTCCATTTGTAGCATTTTCAGTTAATAATGCTCTTTCCTCACCTGTTTTAATATATTCTGCAAATGCATCAATATATTCTTTAGTATTTCTTGTTTCCATTTTTATTTCCTCCTTCTTTAATTCCATAGAAACTTCTTTTGCCATTGCTTTTACTTCAGGTTCTTCTAAAGTTTCAGCAACTTCTTCTTGTTCTTGAGTTTCAGTTATTTGTGCTTCTTCTTCATTTAAAGCATCTACTTCTTTATTTAATTCTTCAACTTTATCTAAATCTTCTACACTTTTAACTTCTTCTGCAATTTCAAGTTTTCTTTCTTCGATTTCTTCTAGTCTTGTCATGTTAGACCTCCTTAAAAATATTTGATTTCTTTATAGACTAACCATAAAGTCTATTATTGCCATTCCAGCATTTATTAAACAATTTAGTTTTCTATTCCAGAAAACAAAAAACAAGCCATTCCAACTTATTTTTCATAATTGTATTAACCTAATTTTTCTAGTAATTCTTTTTTCTTTTCTTCTAGTCTTAATTTATCTTCATGTTCTTTTCTTAATTGCTCTCTTTTTTCCATAAATTCATCATTTTGACTTCTTGCTACACTTACATCTGTTGCATTATAAAATGGTTGGTCAACTACAGATACATCAAATACTTTTCCAATCTTTGTAATTGTTCTAGTATCAGTATCATAATCGTATTCATCTTCATCAACTACAAATGCAAATGATTGTTTATCAATTAAACCACTTTTTATTGCATTAAAAATGTTTTTATGGTCAGTTATATCATCTTGTAATGTTGCATCAATAAATAATCCTTTTTCATCTACATTTAATTTAAGACTTTTATTTCTAGTTCTAGCAAGTACCATAAATGAATCATTGTGATTATATCTTAATACTACATCACTCATATCAGCTTCATCAAATGCTCTTTCACTTATTACTTCAGTATAAGAATAAGTTTCAGGACTATTAAATACTGCTGCATATCCTTTGATTTCCATTTTTCCATCTTCAGTATCTTCTGCTCTAAATTGTAAGTCTAACTTTCTAATTTCCTTCTTCATTATTCCCTCCTTCTACCATATTTTCTAATGTATCATTATGATTTTGGTCAACTAATACCTCATCACCATTATCAATAGGTGTTAAGTTAAATACTTCTCTTAATTCATTTATTGTCATTATATTATTTGCATATCTTACAAGTTCTATCTTTGTTTTATTACTTGCATATTGTAATCTGTTACTTTCAAATATAATTTCATTTCCAAAATATCTTTCAGTTGGTGTAAATAACTTATTTGAGAACTCTAGACTCATTTGAAGTCCTATTGGTTCAAGTACACTTTCATAAAATGCATTCCATTCATCTTCATTGTACTTTGATTGAATTATGTTTTCATTTAAACCAAAATAACCAAGAACTTTGCTATCATATATTTTAATTTGGTTTTCATCAGCAGTTTTTGGATCAATATTAATTGGTGTAAATGTTGTAGTTGCATCAAGTCCACCTATTCCTGATTTATCTCCATGTTCAACAAAATCTTCTACAAATTGATCTCTCATTTTTTTAACATCTTCAGGTTTTAGCATTGCCTGTGTTGATTTTATTACACCTTTAATTGCAGAAGTTGTCTTTATTGCATTTATAATACCTTCATCTAATACATGTTTTATTGATAATGTTTTAATTATTGGTTCAGTAGAACCACCAAATAATCCATCATCACTTGCAAATCTTGTTAAATGAATACAATTGTTATAAGATACAAATCTTTCTTTTTTGTTTCCAAACTTAAATTGAATATAAAGTTTGTCTTGATATTCATATAATTTAATTGTTTTGTAACTTAATGGATATAATCCTGTTACTTTAAAATTTTCATCTCTTTGAACATATATGTAAGCATTATTATATAATTCTAATTCACTTATTACTTGATAATAAAATTGAAAAGCGTTTTGTAATTCATTTGGTTTCTTTGATAACAACCTATAAAGATTACCATTTAATATTTCCATTTTTTCAGCAGTTCTTCTGATGTGTTTAGGGTGCATTTTAGCAGCATTTCTTGCAATTGTATCTACACATGCTCTAATATCTATGTCATCTTCAAATTTGCCATTATACCTAGTAAAAACACTCTTATAATTATCTAATATTTGAAAGTTAGTTGCTGTTGTTGGTGGTGTAGTATCCCTATCATTACCAAATATCCTACTAAATAAACTTCTATGTTCCATTTTTTACCTCCTCATTTATATAATTTAGGTATTCTTGTTGTTTATCAACAAAAATGCAGTAAGCATCTATTAAACTTACTGCACCATCTATTCTTTGCCTAGACTTTTCTTTGTCAGGTTGAATATTCTCATTTGAATCCATTTTGACAGTAGTATTTGATAAACACCACTTTAAAATTGGATTGTTATTGTAATTTATTTTTTTATCAATCAAGTCAGCTTTCATATTTTTCATTGGTGTAGACATTGTTTTAGCACCTTGTCTAACTTCCACCATATTGAATCCTAATCCTGCCATCTCAATTTTCCAATATTCAGCATTCCAACTATCATATCCTACATACAATGGTCTTAAATCATTTTCTCTTACTTCTTCTAAAAACCATTGTGTTACATCATGATAATCTATTTTGGAATCACCACTTAACCTTAACCACCCTGCTTTTAACCATTTATCATAAGGTATTCTATCATCTTTTACCTTTTTCTCTAATGAATTGGTTGGAATCCAATACATTTGTTTTACTCTTATCTCACCATTCTTAACACCTAATAAAGTAGCTGCTGTTAAGTCTGTTGTACTTGATAGGTCAACACCTGCTATGCAGTAAGTATCTTTCCAATCACTATATATTTTTTCATTATTCAAATCATCAAAAGTCAACCAAGCATTTATTGTATTTTGCCTTATATTAAAGTCTTTACACAATAAATTGACAAGCTCTATAGGATTGGCTTTTGCTCTTTCTACCTTTTCCCTCAAATCTTTTATAGATTTAATATTACCTAATGCTGGATTTGCTTTATACCAGCACTCCTCGTTAGTCCATTCTTTTTCATCATCTAATTCATAGATGATAGGCAACAATGTTTCATCTTGTACTGCACCATCTATGACTTGACTTGCATAATCATACTCAATATCAAATACATTTTGTCTTATTGTACCCATTGTACTTGTTTCTAGTAATATTGGTTGAGTTCTTGCACTCATTGAATCATACATAACATCTAATAAGTTTTTATCTTTCCAAGCATGAACTTCATCTGCTATTACTAGATGAGCATTAAGTCCATCTAATGAGTTACTATCACTTGCTAATGCTCTAAAGTAACTATCATTTGCATCATAGTATATTCCACCAATTAAACATCTAATCCTTTTAGCTAGTATAGGACTTTTCTTAATCATTCTTTTTGATTCTTCCCATACTATTTTACTTTGTTCTCTTTTAGTAGCAACTGAATATATTTCAGCACCACCTTCATTATCTTTTGTTAACATGTAAGTGGCAATGGCACTATCTAAAACAGATTTACCATTTTTTCTTGCTACAAAAAATATACATTTCTTATATTTCCTTAGTCCTGTATCTTTATCTACAAAACCAAACAATGCTTGTAACATTGCTTTTTGAAACAACTCAAGTTTTAATGGTTTACCTGCCCATCTTCCTTTTGATTGCTTACAATATTTTTCAATAAAATGAATACATCTTAAGCTTTTCTTTTCATCAAATATGTAAGTATGTGTTTCTTCTATTCCTTTATTAACAAAAGTAACTTTTTGTTCTTTCTTTAGATTATCTACTAACTTTTTATATTGTTTTTTAACTTTTAGACATACTTTATCAGGATTATCACAAATCCATTTGTAATATTCTTCTATGTATGTCATAGATCATCATCATCAAAGTTATCTTCTGTTGGTAAATCCTCTTTTGGAAGTAAATTGACAATATTATTGATACATGATTGATAATTCTTAATTAACATATTATATTGACTTAATGCTGGATTAGCTCTTTCAATATCATACTTCCCCTGACACATTGAAGTAACTACACCATCACTTTCAACCTTCTTTTTTAGTTGTTTCAATGTAGTTTTCATAAATTCAGCTTCTTCTATCAAACTTAAACCTAGTTTTGCCTTATCAGTTCCTAATTCTTCAAATGTATCTTTTACTGATTTTATGTCAATTTCTTTTATCTTTTTCAATATATCACTTCCTTTTTTAAAAATAGGGGGTTATTAATTTATTTTGTGCAAAAAATGTAAG
>JAEIGA010011773.1_pt1 | contig 13265 bp, 8 predicted proteins | sample 9270691 | NCBI WGS metagenome assembly JAEIGA01 (sample SAMN17057246, study PRJNA624740) | gut metagenome | biome: biome; isolation source: fecal sample | host: Bos grunniens | place: China: Xizang | collected 2019 | reverse complement strand
CCGCAACCTCAGGCTCCGCAACCAAAACCTTAAGGATATGGGAATGAAGATAAAATATATTGTTTTGTTAAGTGTTTTCAGCTTGTTTTTAACATCATGTGCTGTTTTGGAAGATATGAAAGATAGCACAATGTTTGATTTTATACAAAGCGGTGAGCAGGAAGCAAAAACACCGGAAACTACTGTCCCAGAGGTAAAAAAAGCAGAAGCGCCAAAACCGGAGTTTAATGCTGTAATAAATAAGACAACCTATCCGGCAATTCAGACACCTAAAGGTGCAAATATGCTTGACCTAGAAACACCACTTCGTTGTTTTGTGAATTGGGATACCCAAGAAATGATATCAAGCATTCCGTACAATCTGACAGCTTTTAATTTGGTTCGAAACGGAATAAACAGTCATTTGCCCAGATTTGAAGTTAACGGCTTTTCTTTTGAAACAATGCCAGCTGAAAAAGCCTTGCTAAAACTTACAAAAGAAGCCGATATCAAATTGGTAGCCAAAGATGCGCCATATGCCAGTATCTCGGCCGAGAATTTGAGAGGTGATTTTACCGAGGTTGTCAATATGATTACTGAAGCGGCAGAAGTATACTATACATACAACTCAGCCAATAAGACCATGCGTATATCAAGAAAGGCTAATTTTAGCCTGTTTGTACCCAACTCGAGAACAATAATGCTTGCAGTACTGGATGTTTTAAGAGGTTCGGGAATTTCTGATTTTACGGCAGATTTTGATGAGTACAGCATAACCTTTGACGCTGATTTTGAATTAAAAAGCAAAATAGAAAACTTGATAAACTATTTTGAAGAAAATCCGATGTTGTTGGCATACGATGTAAGGGTGTTGAATCTATATCCTTACAACCAAAATAGTGTTGAATGGCAACAAATTATTCAAGCATTTGAGTTTGGCTCGGTAAAAAGTACGAAAACGGGTGTTTTAGGTCGAATCCTTACAACATCCAATAATATAAATATCGATTCTCTTACTCAGTTTTTATCATCTCAGGCTAAAGTCGAAAATGTAGGTGAGGGTAAATTTGTAATGCCTAACACTTGGTTTTCAAGATTTGATATCGGTAAGTGTATGTCGGAAAAATCAATTTTGAAGAATTTATCAATATTGGCAAAAGGCGTATATGAGCCAAACGGAAAAATTCATTCAAATATCACTGTTGAAACAAGCGGTGGTGAAGTATCAAACTTTTCGATAAGAAGTCGCATAGGTGAAAACTTCTTGATAATTGGTTTACCAAACACTATTTTTAGTGCTGATTCACCTCTTTCGGAAACAGTTATAATGATTGTACCAAGACTAATCAGAACAATGAAGACAGATAGCCAACTTGAAAATAATTTATAAGGATAGCATTTATGAATACAAATTTTGATCCAAATCGTCCAAAATTAAAAAAAATCAAGCGTCCGGTAAACCGAACAGCTCCGCTTGGAGGGGCTCAGAATCAACAAGCTAATATGCAGCAATCTTCTCAAACAATGCAAGGTCCTCGTTTTACACAAGAGCCTCAGCAAGATTTTCAAAGACAAAAGCCTCAACAAGCACCTCAAGATTTTATAACAACGGAAAATCTTGATAAATATCTTGACGGGCCGGCAAATTTACCAAGTATTTCCAAGCAAAATAAAGAATACAAACCGAATTATGCCGGGGAAGACGAATATTATGACAATCAAGAAGTTTACTCAGATATTCCGGCGTGGTTAAATACCAAAATTTTTGTTGCGGCAGCAGTTTTATGTCTGGCTATTGGTTTGTTGGTCGGAAAACTTGTTTTTTCACAATCAACGGTAGTCCGCAATGGTTTGCAAGGAGTGGTTGTTAACTCTGAAGTTCCCAGAGGACGCGCTCGTTGCGGAGTTGCTGAGCGTTCGCAGGGTTGTGTTCTCTATATTATGAATCCGCAAAAGCAAGAAATGTCGGCAAAAGATTTTTATGATCTTGCATCGCAAATGACCGGCCGTCAAAGATTTATGATAGAAACAGGAAATATGCGATACGCAAACTCTCGTATTAAGCCGGGAGATATTGCTCAGCTAAATATTCCTCCGCTATAATTAAAAAACACCTGAGAAAATCTCAGGTGTTTTTTCAATCAGAAACCAAATTACAATTTGATAAATACAACTCGGTGAAGTTTCTTTATATCATCATTACCAAAAACAATTTTTTCATCAGGTTGCCAACGAGTTCCATACAGCTGACCATTGTCGCTTTCACGAACAGATACAATCTTAACGGTATTTTCGTCAGCATAATAAACGGCAATATCACCTGTTGCTACCGGTTCATATGGGTCAACAAACAAAACCGAACGAGAAGATAACAAATTGCCTAATCTTCTGGTGCACAAATTAAGTGCATAAGCATCTTTTTTGTTCTTTAAGCAAGAAGGTCTGGCGATTTTATTAACCTCATTTTCAAAATCTATGGTAATGTCACCATTGTTGCCGGCGATTCCATAAACAGAAATTTGAGTATCATCAGCGCTCGAGTTTTCAAAAGATGAAATAGCACCGCGCGGAGTCGATAAAATTTTATATTTAGCGTCATTACGCTGAATTATTTCTTCCAACGAGCCTTTTTCATCCAACACTTTTATTTGTTCTTTCAAATCTTCCAAAGGCATTTTAAGGGCTTTTGCGATATTTTTCATTTCTTTTTCCGACACTTCGCGCTGTCCCATTTCGATACGATGGTATACCGACAAAGTCATATTAGAATTTTCGGCAACCTCCACCAAAGTCAGATTTTTTTCATTTCTGATTTGTCTCAAACCGGCTCCAAGAGTTTTAAGGCCGTTTTTTTCGTTAATTTTATTGCGTCTTTCTTGTTCTCTGCGCCAAGCTAAAACGACATCTTGTTGAGATGATTGTTCATTAACAAACAAATTTTGGATGGGGCATTCTAAAAATTCGGCAAATTTAATCAATTGTTCCTGATCAACGCGTCTGTATCCTTTTTCAATTTTTGATATAGCCGACAAAGACATAGCCAAATAATCGGCCAATTCTTGCATGGATTTGCCTCTTAAACGGCGATACATTCTTATTTGATTAGGAAAAATAATTTCTTCCATAGTAATCTACCCCTTTGTTAAAATTGAATACTTAAGTCAATATTAGCTTTAATGATAGAATAATCAAGAAATTAAGTACAAAAAAAGACAATTTGTGTACAAAATTTTAAAAAAAATGATAAAAATAAAAAAAATCAAAAAAGTGTAACACTTTATAAGTAATTATTGTGTTATGATAGAGTAGATAGACCTGTAAGGAGGCAAAAACTACGCATGTTCAAAGCATTTTTAATGAGTCTGTTACTTGTAGTAATTTTTGTGTTTGCCGACTTTACAGATTTATTTGCGATATTGTCACATAAAGTAACACAATATATAGCATGTGGCTTGTTGTTAACAGTTTGTATAACCGCGGCAATTGTATTGAAGCCAAATGCTGACGAGGGAACCGAAGATGAAAAAGACAATAAGTAAAATAATAAGCTTATTTTCTTTAGGACTGCTGCTTTTTGCGGTTCCTGATACCTATGCTGCCGACAATGAGGCAAAACCTGTTGATGCATGGAAATTTATGGAAGAAAACAGCGCGGATGGCGGTAAAGCCTTTAAGGAAAGATTCGGCGAAGACAGTTCGCAACTTATTGATCATTTGGGCTACATTGTTTGTGGCGGTAAGGCATGTAATTCTGATACCAAATATTGTGTTACCTATAAAAAAGCAGAAAATAAAAGAAGAAGATGGAGATGTATTGATAAGGACAAATTGGCCGAATACAAAAAAGACGGATGGGAACAAGCCTCAGGTGATGGTGTATCTCCTGAATTAGATGCACTCAGAAATAATTCGGAAACCAAAAGGGGGCAAAAAAAAGCTATACGAAGAGATCTTAGACAAGATGAAAACGAAAATTGTTTTAAGGCAAAAAAACTAACAGATGATCAGCAAACCAGCTCATATTGTATTGAAAAGATAGGTACAACACTTACCGTTCGTGCCGCTGAGAAAGCAGGTGGCAAAAGTTGTGAAGTAGTCGAAGTCTCTTGGTATCAAAGCCGAAGTTGTATTTTTTGTCCTTTAATAGGTGTTTTATATGCCGCAGCCGAAAATCTCACTACTATTTCATATCATAATATAGCAAAATCGCTTGCCATAGTTATCGCAGTCGGTTTGCTTGTGTGGATTGCAATTAGGACATTGATATTTGTCAGCGAGCTGGCAAAACAAGACGCTGCTAAGTATATGACCGAACTGTTAGAGCAATCATTTAAATTTTTAATGGTATTTTTTATATTGCTTTACTATGACCAAATATTTGATTTGGTTATCAATCCGATTATAAGATCCGGAATGGCTTTTGGTACAAGTTTTGTTGAGAAGATGTCTTTGGCTGATCGCTTTGGTGAGGCAATGGCTAATGCAATAGAAAAAGAAAATACTGTAGCTTTGGCAAGTTTTGGTAATGCTCTACCAATAGATTATAAGCGCAATATGGAAAACAGCTTTTTTGATTTGTATACTTATGCAAGAATGGAAAATTTGGCATTTAATGTCAATTTGAAATACTCTCTGCTACAAACCATAGGTAAAAATTTGATATGTATCGGTTCAAAACTACTGTGGAACGTATTCGAAAACGAGAATGACGGATTCGGGTTGAGTATTGCTTGTATAATCTATGGTTTGTGCTTCGGTGCATTTGGTTTTGTCTTAACCATAGCCTTTGTATTTTATCTGTTTGATGCTGTGGTGGAGCTTGGGGTCGTCGGAGCTTTGTTGCCACTGTTAATAGCCGCATGGCCATTCAAACTTACAACACAATATGCTTCAAAAGGTTTTCAAATGCTGTTGAATGCAGTGTTTATCTTTATGATGATGGGGTTGATAACCGGAATATGTATTGACTTGATAAACGCCGCAGTATCGTTTAACACTGTACAAACCGAAGAAACAAAGGATATTAACACGGGATTAAGTGCTCTGGTAATAGCTCTAACAGCCATAGATACCAAAGCTCTTAATCGCATGGTTAATATTTGGAGCATTGGTTTTCTACTGTTTTTGGTAACTAACTTAATATCAATGATGTTGTTGCAAAAAGTAAAAGAATTTGCCGGACAGTTCTCGTCAGGATGTGTACCCGATATCGGTAATAAATTGGGTGGCACAATGGCTTCGGCCGCCGTTGGAACAGCCAAGAAGGCAATTACTACTCCGGCCAAAGGATTTGCATCCGGTTTTGGAGATGCTTTCTCAGGTGTTAAAAACAGAGTTTCTAAAAAAGCCAGAATTGTTAGAAACAGAATATCATCAGGTGTTGTTGAGGCTGTCGGCTTAGGCGGTGTAATGGCGGCAAGAGCCGAGCGTAAAGCGGCTGAAGGAAGAGCATCATCCGATGATATGGATAAAAATATACAAAACATTGATGAAATGCTGAAGTAGCAGGCAAAAGAAAGGTACGTTATGAAAAATATTTATAACATATCAATAAAATTTTCAAAGATACTGGTAATGTTGTTACTGGTAGTATTCTTATCTGCCTGCGAAAGCGGAATAGTTGTAGGTGAAGCGTGTGAAACAGAAGTAAATGAGCCCAATATTAAAAATAATTGTGCCGATGTAACATCAAAAAGCTGTTTGGGTTGCCAAATATTTGATATAATGTTTAAGGCTGTGGGTGTCAGTGTTATGAGATTACACAGTGAGTTGACCAGTGGCGCAATGGCTTTGATGATGATATGTTTTTCTTTATGGCTAGCCAAAAGGTTGCTAACCTTTGTTTCATCTGTAACCGATAGTTCTATTGCTCAGGTATGGAACGAAATTGCCAAACAGGCATTTTTATGTATGTTCTGTGGAATTTTAGCTTCGTCTCCGTCAATGCTGATATACGCCGTAAATACATTTGTATATCCGGTTTATGCCGCTTTTATCAAATTAGGTATAGAACTGTTAAACAACGCTCTTGATCTTGGAGAATCTAGCGCTTCGAAAACTATTGCAGTTTTTGGATCTGAAAAAGAGCTAACCATAGTAAACAAAGAACTAGGTTGCAAGTTTGACAGCGTAGGTCTCATTACCACATCCGGATTTCCTGTAGAATTTGGAAACACACTCAAATGTATGATAAACATCTTAAAAGAATATTTGTCGCTCGGCGGTGAAATATCGTTTAAGCTGATGAAAAACAGCTCATTCTTTACCGGTATGATAGCAGGTTTCTTTGTTTATCTGACATTTTGGGTCGTAAGAATAATGTTTGTGTTCTATTTGGTAGATACCATTTTCCAGATGGGCATAATAATTTTAGTTCTTCCGATATTTATTATGGCTTATGCGTTTAAGTCCACACGAGGTTGGACCGGCACAATATTTAAGCATATGATAGCTTCAGCCGGATTTTTGATGTGCTTTTCGGTTATTGTGTCTTTAGTGTTAACGGCAATGGTCAGCTTGGTTACTAAAAGAGCAGATATCTTTAACCCGGGAGGTAGCTTGGAGGGAGCCGAAGTTGTAACAAGAGATTTGGGCATAAGCGTATTTTGTTTATTACTTATCGGATTTTTAGTACAATCGACAATGGCAATATCACAAGGTATTATGTCATCGCTAATCGGTAGCAGTATGACATCAAACTTCCAGCAGAATTTGAAATCTATGTTGGAAAAGGCCAAGAAACTTGTAATGTCAGGACTTGGTTCGGCGGCTACAGTCGGCATGTCTATGCTTCCGGCAGGAGCTATTAGGACATTTGAGTCAATAAAAGCTTCTCGAGCCAAAATAAGACGTTTGACCGGTGGCAAGATTGAAAATGGAGAATAAACATGATTAAAAACGTGTTTAACATAAGCAAATTTATCAAAGCGAGTATGATACTCGTACTTGCGCTTATGTTAAATATTGCTGGCTATTCATGTGCGTTAGCTGGTTTTTGGGAAGAAGTGGCAAAAAATTCTAATCCGAACAGCTCATCATCTGTAGATGCACTTTCAGCAATAACATCCTCTAAAATATTAGAATCACAGGGAAATATACAAGGTGCCGGAGAGGTTATTGAAAGACATCTTATAGATAATAATGTTGACACAGAAACAGCCAAAGCAAAAGCAGAAGAGCATGTTTCTGGGTATGTATCACAAACACCAAATAGCAATTGTGATGTTTCTCAATTCAAAGCGCAATATCAATCAGGTTGTTGGTCTTGTTTGGTTATCGAACAGTTGCTCTCGGCTTTTCTAAATGCGGCTCGACACGGTATTCCCGTTACACAAAAAGCCGGTACGATTCTTCTTATTTTAGGAACAATTTTGTGGTTAGCAAAATGGGCATTAAACAATGTGTCTTCATTCAACGAGATACAAACAGCCAATATTTTTAACGAATTGTTCAAATTTAGCTTCAAAGTTATGCTTGCCTACTTTTTTATCGGAGTAGCAGTAAAAGGCATCAGCCAATATTTCGTTCGTCCGATAATGTCAGTAGGTGCCATAGTCGGTCAAAATATGTGGGATGAGGACATAGTAGAATATACCGAAGCTTGGGATGATTTGTCAGATATTGCTATTACCAAGGCCATAGAAGAAGCCGAAAAACAGCCGGCTGCCAAAGAATCAAAAGATGATATTGATGAGGAAAAGAAACAAGAATTAGAAGATATAAAGAAAAAAGATAAATCTTCAACTTATGAAATTCCGCCGTTTCAAGTTCCGGGCACCAGCGGTTCCATAACATCATTCCCAGGTTGCCGTATTCCGCCTCCGACCAGCGGACAGAGCAGTTGCGGTAGCTTTTCACATATGGGCTTGGATGTGGCCGCGCAAAGCGGTGCGCCAATATGGGCTGTTGCCGGTGGAAAAGCCACCTATCTTAAGAGCGGCGGTTGGGGCAATATGGTAAAAATTACCACCAAACACAAAGGAGCCAGTTGGACTCATATATATGCTCATATGAATGATAAGGATTGGAGCAAATACAAGAGTATCAATCAAAACAAAGAGGTTGCTCGCGGCGAAATAATCGGTGGTGTAGGTTCAACCGGAAACAGTAGCGGTCCTCACTTGCATTTGGAGATAATTTTAACCGGAACCGTTGACGGAAAAAAATACAATAACGATGTTTTGGATCCCATATCGTTAGGTGATGGCAAAATTGTCGTAAGAGGCAAGAAAAATTCTGATGGTACGGTAAATAAAGATAGCTGCACCTGTGGAAAAGGCTCTAATCCGGCATGCCAATATCACTCTTCATGGAAACCTGCTCAAAAAGCCAAAGATGTAGAACGCAGCACAAATAAAATATGCCGAGGCTTTAATTCAGCAGACCCGAAAACAAGCATTCCTAAAAAAGGTCAAGTTCCACCGGGAGGAATAACAAACCCCGGCACCATAGCTACGCCGGTTTCCACAGCCTATATTGGAGATGACAAAGGATATACCGCTCCTTTGGGTGCGCCGATAATTGAAAAAATAGTTTACACCGGCCCGACTGATATATTCCCAAAATCGATAATGAACTCAATGTTGGGTGCTATGCGTGCAATTACTAATATCACCGCCGAAAATATGGTATTAGGCAGATCTATTATGTGTTATGCTAATTTGGAAAATGGCGGTAAAGCAAAAGTAGGTGGCTATCAATTTATCAATATATTCATGTGGTTAGAGGGGCTCATAATTCTGCTTACCGGATTGTTGCTGACCATGTCTATCGGCTACTATTTCTTAGATATTTCATTTAAGATAGGCTTCAGCGTTCTGGCCTTGCCGATTGTGATAGGTTTATGGCCGTTTGAGGTTACCAAAGACAGGCTTAAAAAGGTTGTAAGTATAATGCTTAAGGCTTCAGCTTCATTTGCATTTATGGCAATAATTACCTCGTATGGTATGTCGCTTGTTTCCGAAACTTTTGGCGGGCTCGAAGAGTTGTACGATAAAATAGGGTCTGTAAACAGCGGAATGTCAAACAAAGAATTAGATGCGTTGAACGGCTACATAAAAGAGAATGTTTCAATATTTTCAATGACATTTATTCTGTTGTGTTTCTCAATGTTCTATTTCTTCAGCCTTATCAAAGAATCAATAGATAAATATACAAATCATTTCTTCCCTGATGATGTATTTGGCACAAGCAAACCTATGCACGAAGGGGCTAAGGCAGCTACTGAAAAAGTTGGAAAAATTGCAGCCGCTCCGGCAAAATTAGCAGGAGGATATATAGGAACTCAGTTTGGTAATCTTGGCCAAAAAGCCACAGCCGGAATAGGCAGGGCTACCGGTAAATTAGCAACCAAAACCGTAAACTTGGTTACCGGACACAAAGAAAATTCCGGTGGCGGAGAAGGAGACGGCAAATGATAAAGTTGTTTGACATTTGTAAAATATCAAAACTATGCATTATAGTTGCATTTGCATTGGTGCTTGACATATCTTTTACAGATTATTCATATGCTCATCAAGACCTATTTGCAAATGCAACTATGGATGCGTTTAATTTAGGTACAGCCTCAAGAAGAGGAGACAAGGAAACAGCTCAGAAAATTCTAGAAAATAATAATGTTGATAGAGAGACTGCAAAAAAAATTGTGGATAGAGATATAACCCTTTGTAAAGGAATTAAAAGATGTTCTCCTGCTTGTAAATACGATTCAATAGAGCTACAATCCGGTGAAATATGTACTTTCTGTCCCTTGCTTATCTTAATTTTCAAGACAGTCAGCGCTGTCGGTGACAGATCTGCAACCAATTTTTCCAACAGTATTGTAGCATTGGTGGCTGTTGCTTTTGCTATATGGTTGGCGGTCGAATGCATAAAATTTGTATCATCAATAAAGGTTAAAGATTTCAAAGATTTTGCTCAAACATTAGTAACTAAAAGTTTTGTTGTTTTGGTAGCTATTGTAATCTTAAAAGTAGGTGTCGGAAGTTTTTATGATATATTAGTACGCCCGGTGTTTAACACGGCTCTGCATATGTCAGATATGATGCAAGAAACACCAAACGACGAATACCACAACAAGACGAAACTAAAGGGTAATGAATATGTCAAAGGTGATGACAGAATCAAAGTAGAAAGTTCTGTATTCGGTACTTATAAAAACGGTTTACCGAATGAAATGGGTATAAGTATTGTTACTACAATGACCAAAATGGAAAATCGCGTGCGTATGCTCTCGGCCTTTGGAATGGCGCTAATGTGCCAAAGTTGGTCAGACAGAATATTCATTTTTCCGAAATTCGGTATGTTAATTGTAGGTTTTGTGACTTGGATTTTATCCGTTTCGATTATTGTGATAGTTCCATTCTTGATGATAGATGTAATATTCCAACTTGGTGCGGCAGTAGCCTTATTGCCTTTTGCGATTGGCGGATACCCGTTTGATTATACTAAAAAAATGTTTGCATCAAAAGTTTGGAACACATTCCTTAATTCAGCATTTACCTTCTTGTTTACTTCAGTTATTGTTCTTATTTTGTTAGGGGCATTGCAGATATCCATATCTTCAACGCTGGGTGAAGAAGAATTTTTTGCGATGTTTGATAGTTCAAGTGAAAAAGGTGCAGAATACTTCGCAGCTATTAAAGACAGTATGCACATTTTCTCTATACCTGTCTTAAAACTATTTTTTGTATTCTTGCTTGCTTGGTCTGTGATGAATATGGGAAAAGAATTTGCCTCAGAGTTTGCTTCGGCATTCAGTGCAACTAATCTTGGATCTCAAACCGGCGGATTGCTGGGTTCAATGGCCAAAGGTGCCGCATTAAAAGCTGCAACACCGGTAGCCAAAGGAGCTTCGATGCTGGCCAAAAAAGGTGCTGACAATGCCCGAAGGGGAATGAAACGAGCAGGAGCTCGATTTGCCAATAGAGTAGTTAGCAGCAAATTTGATAAGGATGAATCAAAGCTTGAAAAGGGCCCTAATGGTGAAATTATAGCAAAGGGCTGGTTCGGAAGACAACATATTAAAGATGCCAACGGCAATATAACCACAGTAAGGAATGGTATCGCAAAAAAAAGGAAAAATGGTACCAGAGAAGTAACCGTTACCGAAAGAATCAGAGCCGAAAATGCTATAATTGTAACTAGAACCTTACAAATACAGAAAAAAGACGAAAATGGCAACTGGGTTGTTATCGATTCCAAAGAGTTACCTGGTAAAATTATTCCGACAGACAAAAGTGCTGAGGGAGCATTTAACAAAGATGGATCTTGCAATCCTGAGGTATTAGCAGCCATGCTAAAAGGAACATCGGGCGCAGCCAGAGAAAAGGCTCAAAGACTTCTACATGCCGGTATTATGGAACAGCGTTTCTCAAGAGGTGCGTTCAATATGTCAAATATGACTGCTATTGAAGAAAGCAGAAATGCTGCTACCGGTGAAAGTGTTGTCAAGTATATGAACAAAAAAGGCGAAATAATCATAACCAAAATGAAAATCAGAAGTGATGGCTTTATTGAAACCACCCTTACCAAAATTGATTCTACGGGGCTTGTAAGCACTTTAGAATCTGACGGTGTTCGCAATAAGATGACCAACAGGCTATTAACTAAGGGATTCGATATGAGCAAAGTCAAAGATATGAGTATAGAAGAGGTTTACGCAAACTGTAAAAAAGACTCGTCAGGAAAATTCAAAGAAAGAGTATCTTTCGGCTATACCGATTATTATAAAAAACAGCAGGCCGAAGGCGCAGATACTGATGATTTCCCTCAAATTATGTTTACTGAGGATCTGCAGGAAAGCTACGATGAAAACGGTAATGTCAGAAAAAGCAATTTCGATAGATATCTTAGCGGAGCGGCCACTGATCGTACTGATGGAGGCGGAGCTTTCAAAATTGATTTTACCAGCGGTGAAGACAAAGATGATGAAGTAAGATTAAACAGAGGCAATATCTTTAAACGCGGCAACAGTTACGATGCCAGAGAAGCTGATATGAATTTTAACTTTGCCAGTGAAGATTCTATGATAAGAAGAAATCGCTATACCATACGCTAGCAATAAAAATCCCGCAGAATAAATTTGAAAATTTATTTTGCGGGATTACGGTCTTTTATATTTATTAAAATTCGCTTTTTATCAAAAACGACATAACAGCATTAGCAACATCTTTGTTATTAAAAACATTGGGTCTGAAATTTTTAATTCTGATTACATCTTTAGCTCCGGTAATATTTCTGATATCGGTATCGCTTTCTTTTTTCATCGAGCTGTTAGTGATAATCTCTAAAAATCGCGTAAAAACAGATTTGTTTGTTAATATTACACCTGTTTTCATCCTAGTCATAGGAAATAACTTTTCCATTTTTTCCGGAGCCAAGTCTTTGCCTATTGGTCCTATGACAAAGTTTAAAAATTTGTTTTTACATAGTTTTGCCAATAGCTTACTGCCAAAAATACACGGATTTATAAAAATACAGCGTCTAAATTTCAGTTTTGATTGCCAATCGGCTTTTTCTCTAAACAGTTCTTGAACAATTATATTTCCTATACCCAAGGTTACAAACGAAACGGTGTCAATGTCTTCCAAATGATCTAAGAAAAAGTGAAATTGTTTAATGTGAGCTTCCAAATCTTTTTGAGTAGACGGATAATTTATAGCTGCGGCCATATATCCGTCTTTTAATGCTCGACGCCACATAGGCTTAAATATATTTTTTGACTGTCCTAAGGAATGTATCATTATAACCATATGTCCGCTTGGTCTGGCAATTTCATATGATTCAATATATTTTACAAAGGCCTCGCGACATTCTTCAAAACTTCCTTCATGCCGTCTGATATCCCAGTTATCCAACAGTCGATAACTTTTTGTGACATAGTTTCTCTGAATGCGCCATTTTTGATAAAAAAATACATCTTCCCAAAAATGACCGCCCCCAAAAGTGTAAAAATCATCTTTCATTATACATATCCTCTAAAGACCAAAAATCATTATTCAGACTCGGAGTTCCGAGTCGTACATATTATATAGTATAAAGAGGTTTTCTTAATTAAAAGCAAACAAAACAGCGATTCCTTAAAAAAGCACTCAAAATAAAAAATAAGTATTTTCAATAGGATGGCAAAAAAGCAAAAAAAATAAAAAAAATTTTTAAAAATAGTGTTGACAATTTGAGAAGGTTAGCTTATACATCAGCTCACCAACGCGGATGGCGCGGAGGGTGATTAGTGCGGGTAGCACTGATGTTATAGATAAATAGTGAATAAGAAGATATAAGAGGAT
>JAEIGA010011771.1_pt1 | contig 13268 bp, 13 predicted proteins | sample 9270691 | NCBI WGS metagenome assembly JAEIGA01 (sample SAMN17057246, study PRJNA624740) | gut metagenome | biome: biome; isolation source: fecal sample | host: Bos grunniens | place: China: Xizang | collected 2019 | reverse complement strand
TGGAAGAAGAGAAACAAAGTCTGGAGGAAAAGTATGCCAGACTGAAAATGGCCAGACTAATCGACATGGCAGATGATGACGATTTAAAGAGCACACGTAAACGCATCAACCGTATGATTGCGTCCGTAGACAAGTGCCTCGCCACCCTGAAAGTTCAATAATCATGGAAGACAAGCAGAAAATTACCATCAGATTCGGTTCATGGGATCTTCCAATGACCGTACTTCGCAAAGATGAACATCTCTATCGCGAAGCAGAAAAGCTGATGAAAGAACGATATGCCTTCTACACCCGTAGTTACAAAGGCCTTGCTACGGAGCGCTATATGGTCATGTGTATGTTGGACATTGCTGTCAGGCTGCAACATGCATTGGAACATAACGATAGCGCAGACATTTTGGAAAGGCTCGCTCCATTGGCAGAAGAAATCGAGAAAAGACTTGAAAAGTAATCGCACACAATATTATTATATATATAACCATAATTTAATTCACTAAAACAACATGGACGCAAGAATAATAGGACTCATCTGCGGAATCGCCTTTGTTATTGTCTGGTTCATCGTTTGGTACTTCATTGTAGTACCAAGCAAACAGAAAAAGATGGAGGCAGAAGTTCGCAAAGAGGCAGAAGTAATCAAACAAAAGAAACTTCTTGAGGTTAAGGAGAAATTCCTTTCCAAGAAGAACGAGTTGGACAAAGAAATACATCAGCGTAACCAACAACTTCAGCAGGCAGAAAATCGCAACAAGCAGCGCGAAATGAGCCTGAACCAGAGACAAGACGAGTTAAATCGCCGCAAGCAGGAGACAGAAGCCATGCGCACCCGCTTGGAAAACCAGCAGGCTTTATTGGAAAAGAAGGAAGAAGAGTTGGACGCACGCCAAAGCGACCTGATAAATCAGGAACGTTCCAAGCTGGAAGAACTTTCCGGACTCTCTGCAGAAGAAGCCAAGCAGCAACTTATTGACTCCCTCAAAGACGAGGCTCGTACCAATGCCCAGGCATATATTAACGATATCATGGACGAGGCAAAGCTTAACGCCAACAAGGAAGCCAAGCGTATCATCATACAAAGCATTCAACGCGTAGCCACAGAAACTGCTGTTGAAAACAGCGTCACCATCTTCCACATAGAAAATGATGAAGTGAAAGGACGTGTCATTGGTCGCGAAGGACGAAACATTCGTGCTCTGGAGAATGCCACCGGCGTGGAAATTGTTGTTGACGACACACCTGAAGCTATCGTAATCAGTGCTTTTGACCCTGTTCGTCGCGAAATATGTCGCCTTGCATTGCATCAGTTGGTATCAGACGGCAGAATACACCCTGCACGTATCGAAGAAGTGGTAGCAAAGGTAAAGAAACAGGTTGACGAGGAAGTCATGGAGACCGGTAAGCGTACTACTATCGACTTGGGCATCCATGGTCTGCACCCCGAACTCATACGTATCATCGGCAAGATGAAGTATCGTAGTTCCTATGGCCAGAACCTTCTTCAGCATGCACGCGAAACTGCAAATCTCTGTGCCGTAATGGCCAGTGAGCTCGGTTTGAATGCCAAAAAGGCAAAACGAGCAGGTCTTTTGCACGATATTGGTAAGGTACCTGACGAGGAACCCGAGATGCCTCATGCTCTCTATGGTGCCAAATTGGCCGAAAAGTACAAAGAGAAGCCCGATATTTGCAATGCAATCGGAGCACACCACGAGGAAACCGAGATGACCTCTCTCATTGCACCTATCGTACAGGTTTGCGACGCCATCAGCGGTGCACGTCCTGGAGCACGTCGCGAGATTGTAGAGGCATATATCAAGAGACTGAAGGATCTTGAAAACATAGCCATGTCATACCCTGGTGTAACCAAGACATACGCTATTCAGGCTGGACGCGAATTGCGAGTTATTGTCGGCGCAGATAAGATTGACGACAAGCAGACGGAAAAGCTTTCTGGTGAAATTGCGACACGCATTCAAAATGAAATGACATATCCCGGTCAGGTAAAGATAACCGTAATACGTGAAACACGCTCTGTTGCGTATGCCAAATAAATAAGTGGATGATTATAGCTGTTGATTTTGACGGAACAATCGTAACTCACGAATATCCCAAAATAGGCAAGGAGATCCCTTTCGCCACCCAGACATTGAAGATGCTGGCAAGAGATGGTCATAGACTTATCCTTTGGAGCGTTCGTGAAGGCAGACTTTTGGAAGAAGCTGTAAAATGGTGCAGCGAACGTGGAGTTGAATTCTATGCCGTAAACAAGGATTATCCAGAAGAGGAACAGGAAAACAACAACCATTTTTCACGCAAACTCAAAGCAGACCTTTGGATTGACGACCGAAATGTAGGTGGTCTTCCTGATTGGGGCACCATATATAGGATAATCAGTGAGAAGCGGACATACGAGGATATACTTTGCGCAGACATGCAAAACGGAGAATATCCAGTAAAGACCAAACGAAAGTGGTGGCAATTCTAAACCACAGCCGTCAATCGTTTAGGAAACAGAAAATACAAGACAAATTACGTATCATAAAAATCAGCCCGTATATGAAGAAGTCGTTATTTGTATTCACAAAAGAACTGATACTTGTACTTCTCGCAGTCCTGTTGACTGCAAGTTGCGTCAGCAAGAAGAAGATTGTTTATTTCCAAGGCTCAGAAAAGCTATATACTGAGGCCCAGAAAATAAACCAAATGTACGAGATGAAGCTCAAGCCTGCCGACCAGATTCTTGTCAAGATAACCTGCCAGACCGAGCCTGAACTTCTCAGCATCTTTGCTCGCGATGTAACAATGGGTCTGCTTGGCAACCAAACCAACTACAATCAAAGTGGTACATTGTCCAATTCCTATGCATACACTGTAACCAACGATGGTATTGTTATCCTCCCAGCCATAGGCAGAGTATCCGTCAACAACCTCACATGTGACGAAGCTGCCACTGCTATCGAGGAAAGGATCAAGGAGCTCAAACTGATCCAGGACCCCGAAGTAACGGTTCGTCTGCAGAATGCACGTGTTACAGTAGTAGGTGCCGTAAAGACACCCAGAACCGTAAACCTGACGAGCGAGCGCAATACCATAATAGACATTCTTGCGCAATGTGGAGATCTTGACGTCACCTCACTTAGGAAAAACGTAAAGCTATTCCGCGAGACAAACGGAGAGCGTCAGATGTACACATTGGATTTGACAGACGTAAATATCTTCAACAGCCCTGCATTCTATGTGGAGCAGAACGATATGATATACGTAGAGCCCAACAATAGTCTTGGTGTCAAGAGCAGTGCCTTCTACACATTCCTCAGTGCAGGCGCCAGCATCCTCGGTCTGGCATCAAGTATAGTTGCCCTGGTATTTGCTATTAAAGACGAAGCCAGCAACTAATCATACTCCAGAACATGAAATCTTGAACTACATATCTGCGGGATTTACTTCGTGTAATCCCGCAGATTATTTTTCCTGAAGAGAGGCAATTATCCATAATCCTTAAAGCCAATCAAACAAATGAAGGCAAAACAATTCATACTCTTACTTTTACTGGCCCTTGTTTCATGCCAGACCATGACGTTTGAAGACATTGAAGAAGGTAACAACAATCCGTCTAAAGGAAGCAAAACCATGTATTTCCGACTGACAGGATTCAGTATGAACAATATAGACGAATTGCCTACAGAAGAGGGAGAAGAAACAAGGGCTTCCAGCATACCACAAGGAGCCACCGACCATCTCATTCTCGGAATATACAACAGCAATGGGCAACTTATAGACACTCTTCATCACCAACAAAAGGAAGATGAGACTATAAAGTACGGCACATTTTCACACACACTGGAATATGGCAAGTACACCATACTTGCGATGGGATGGAACGGAACACAACAATGCATTGTACACAGTCTTGACAGCATAACATTCAGCGAAGGCTGGGTACCAAACACTTTTCTCTGCCGACAAAACATTATTGTCAGCGAATCGTATTCCGATACCCGCACCCTTTCCATGAAAAGGTGCGTTGCTCGCTTCAGGCTGAAATTCACAGACACAACCATCCCTCAGAACCTGAGCAAATTCATTTTCAACATTTCCGGTGCAGGCAACACACTTGACAGCGAGACACGTCACAGCACCAGTAAAACGGATTTCAGCAGAACCATACCGGTAAGCATAGACCCGGCAAAATTAACCGACATCAGTGCATATTGCTTTCTTCCCGAAGACAGTACCAGCATAGACATTACCGTTACTGCATATAATGCAGAGGAGGATGTTATTGCCTCAAAAGCCTTTGCCAATGTACCTGTAAAGATAAACTACTCCACCAACTATACAGGAGCATTCTTTCCCATCGGTACAATGACAGGAAACATTATTTTTGAAACCGACTTTGACGGGGAATTCAACAACGCGTTTTAAGGAACCAGGTCCATAATCAGAGCATCCTCTGTATTATAATACCTGCACTGACGCAAACGTTTCCATTCCGGATTATGCAGCATCCATGCCGGAGAGAAGTTCTCTGTTCCTCTGGCATCGAGCCTCTCCACCACCATACGTACCGTAAGACGATGTATATCTATTGCGGGGATATAAAGCATCTCTGTGCCGGAGTTGTTGTGTGTTACTGCCAGTACTCCAACACTTACCAGCTCTTCCAGAAGTACCGTCACTAATGTTTCCGGCAAACGCGTAGCACGGGAAAGTGAGTGCTGGCTTAAAGGGCGCTCGCCGGCAGCAAACTTCTTCGCAACATGGCTAACCAGCAAAAGTGAAAGCGTATCCCTGAATCGTCTGCTCATACTACGTGTTGAACGCTCAAAAGCATACTCCTGCACCATTTGGTTGGCATAGCTCAACTGGCATCCAATAAGGCAGATGTACCATGTAAACTGCAAGAAAATAAGCAGCAAAGGAATAGCCGCGAAAGAACCGTATATGGCGTTGTATGAAGACAACTTGATCTGATAGTGGATATAGAAGTATTCCAGTCCCTGAAACAACAGACCTGCTATGATACCAGGCCCCACACATGCCTTCCATCTAACGTGTGTATTAGGCATCAGTTTGTATAACAGCACAAAAACCAGACTGCTGATAAAGAACGGCAACATCACCACAACGACATGAAAGGTACTTCCCATGGAGAAATACATGTCAAGCCATGATTCCAATGTCAGCAACACCACGTTAACACCGTTTGTGAGTATCATCAGTATGGGCAGCAACAGGAAAACAGATATATAGTCCGTTATCCTTCTGTATATGTTGCGTGTGTTCGTCACCTGCCATACTGTATTAAAGGCCGTCTCTATGTTCATGGTCAGGTTCACCAAGGTATAGAACAGCAACAGTATACCTACTCCCAGGAAGACACCGCTTTTGGTATGCTGTAGATAACTTTCCACAAACGTAAGCACCGTCTGCGTCATATCAGGACTGAACGAGTCCAATGCAATACGTAAACGGCTCTCTATTATGTTGTCGAATCCAAAGCCTCTGGCTATTGCGAATATAATGGCCAGAACAGGAACTACGGCCAGAGTTGTATTATATGTCAACGCCGATGCATAGGAACTCAGGTTGTTGTTGACAAAATGATCAACGGTAATATAGATACGCTTGAACAAAAGCAGTGCCCAACGCTGGAAACATTTGCACTTTTTCTCGTCCATGTTCCACCAGGACTCCATTCTTTCCTCTATTGTCATGGGAAAAGTTTTTTGGGTGTTTATTAAACAGAAAGAAACAGCGGCCCTATAAGCCGGGTTCTGTGCACGGGAAATTCAGTAAAGATTACCTTCATTCCCGCCGCCTGTCATTTATCCACTGCCGGTGTCACCACCGGCCTCTATCGTTCTACCCTCCGGCTCGGGCGGACAACCCTCTCACCCCCACCATTACAGCAGAGACATTGCCGGTATACGCGAACTTTCAACATCCGGAGTGCACAGCACGCATGTCGCCATACGCCTGGTGGGCTCTTACTCCACCTTCTCACCCTTACCTGCACGAAGCAGGCGGTTATTTTCTTCTGCACTGACCAACCATCACTGGCTCCTACCCGTTAGGTAGCGGATTGTCCTGTGTTGCCCGGACTTTCCTCTCGTCTTCCCTATAAAGAGAAAACCAGCGACAGGCCGGGCCACTGTTTCTTTGTGTGCAAATTTACGAATATTCCTTAAAATGACAAAACTGCCACGACTAAAAGGTTAAAATAAGACAAGGAAAATGATAACGAACATCTTTTATCACTACTTTTGCAAACGGGAACGATTTACCCCACTTGCATACTGAATACAAACCATAAAATATCAATAATATGAAGAAAGCATTATTCATCATCATCGGTTCAACCTTGATAGCATGTTCCGGCAATGCGGAAACAGCCAACCTTCCAGAACAGGCACCCAAGACAGAAGAGAAAGTCGCCACTCCCCCAGCCCAACAAGGCGGATACGTGGACCTCACCTATGCTGCCGAAAGTAGCGTAAATGCAGTGGTTTATATCAAGGTGACCCAGATGGGCAAAACCCACAAGGTAACATACCGAGACCCGTTTGAGGAATTCTTCGGAGACTTCTTCGGACAAAGCCAACGCGCACCCCAGCAACGCGAATACAAGGAGCCCGACCGTCGTGGTTCCGGTTCTGGTGTGATTATCTCAGAAGACGGATACATTGTTACCAACAACCACGTTGTGGCAGGTGCCGACGAAATCCTTGTTAAGTTAAATGACAACCGCGAGTTTTCCGGACGCATCGTAGGTCTGGACGCCAACACCGACCTGGCTCTTGTTAAAATCGAGGGCAAGAACCTCCCCACCCTGCCCATCGGCAACAGCGACAATCTGAAGATTGGCGAATGGGTACTTGCCGTAGGCAATCCCTTCAATCTCACAAGCACAGTCACTGCCGGTATCGTATCTGCCAAGGCCAGAACTCTTGGAGCCAACGGCATAGAAAGCTTCATACAGACCGATGCTGCCATCAACCAGGGCAACTCCGGTGGCGCCTTGGTCAATGCCAGAGGCGAACTCGTTGGCATCAATGCCATGCTCTATTCCCAGACCGGCAGCTATAGTGGCTATGGCTTTGCCATTCCCACGTCCATCATGAACAAGGTTGTTGCCGACCTCAAGGCATACGGTACCGTACAGCGTGCAGTACTGGGTGTAACCGGTGGCGATGTAACAAACTACATCGACAGCGAAAAGGCTCAGGGCAACACCCCCGACCTTGGAACTCTCACCGGTGTGTGGGTGAACGAAGTGAGCGAAGGTTCTGCCGCAGCCGAAGCCGGTCTGAAGAAGGGCGATGCCATTATCAAATTCAATGGCAAGGAAGTTCACAAGATGTCTGAGATGCAGGAGGCTATAGCACAGCTACGCCCCGGCGACAAGGCTACTATAACATGGCTTCGCGACAAGAAGGAGCACAAAGAAACCGTTACCCTGAAAAACAGCCAAGGCTCCACCAAGATTCTTCAGGAAGTTGACGTAGACGAAATGGGCGTTTCCCTTGAGCCCCTGTCAGCAGCAGAAAAGTCACGCCTGGGCGTACCATACGGTCTTGTTGTCAAAGCCATACGCAACGGTAAGATGCAGAAGGCTGGCGTATCCAAAGGCACAATAGTTCTGGCCGTTAACGACGCACGCATGGAAAGCCCCGAGGACTGGGAAAATGCAGTTAAGACAGCCAACCAAAGTGCCGACCGCACCCTTTGGATAAAGGCCATTGCTCCAAGTGGCAGAAAACAGAGCTTCGTTATAGACTTGAACGAGAAGTAAAACAACAACTCCCATATCCCCACAACAAACACCCCGTAAGGCGCCAGCATCCTTATGGGGTGTACTCATTTTTGCCAACAATGTCTCATATATTGGATTATGATGGCTATACTGACGATATTTACCCCACATGCACCGCATTTTTCATGTCACGCCTACCTTTTCTCCACATAATTTCGTATCTTTGCGCAGAATAAATATAACAGAATTATGAAGAACAGAAGCAAACTCCTGTGCTTAATCTTTACCGCTTTACTCACCTTCTGTGCTACAAGCATCACGGCCAAGCCCAAACAGACCAAGGTATATATCTTCGGAGTAAGCATCAACTTTACAGACTCTGTCACTTACCTGACCGACGTACAAGTCCTGGACCCGGCATACATTGAAACCAAGACCGGCTTCCTTTATGACCGCAGCATCTATTCCCAGCAGTTGCAGATTTGGATGGAGCATGCAAAGGGACAACCCAACACCACCTGTACCATATTCTTCAGCACCAAAAGGTCCAAACTTGAGGAGAAGTTTATCAAGGTCCGCGACAAATATACCAAGGACCAGTCCACCATCTTGAATATCCTCGACGCAGGAGAATTCAAGTTCATCCCCCAAGAATGGACAGAGCATGAAAGACTATAGAATAGCAGGACACATCGTATCCTTAGACTTCGCGGATAGCAGTCTGGACGAAGGACTGTTGCCTAATCTTGCACCTTTTGCATACGAAGGCGAGGAAACACCAGCTGTCACCATCCGTATCGTCTCAGACCATGAATGGGAACAGAACGGACAGGATATAGGCACATTCGATGTGGGAGGAAGCGACTATGCCGTATTCCGTACCGCCCAGGGAGGCTACAGGTTTGACATTCACGACACCAATGGGCATTTATGTTGCCGCATGCAGTCTAATCCCGATTTCAGTCTGTGCCATGCAAAAGTCTACGACGGCACAAATGCACAGCAACACTACGGACTGAACAACTGCATGATGCTGGCTTTTGCATATGCCACAGCCACCAAGGATACATTGCTGATACATTCCAGCGTTATTCGTTGCGACGGCAAGGGCTACCTTATGACAGCCCCCAGCGGTACAGGCAAGAGCACACACACCTATCTGTGGTACACCAACATTCCGGGATGCGACCTGATGAATGACGATAATCCAGTAATCAGGATTGTGGATGGCAAGCCCATTGTCTATGGTTCTCCATGGAGTGGCAAGACACCATGCTACCGCAACATCGAGGCCCCCATCGGAGGCATTGTCCGCATCAAGCAGCATTCGGAAAACATTGTCCGACGTCTCTCCACCATAGAAGCATTTACCGTATTGCTTCCTGCATGCAGCAGCATGAAATGGGATGCGCGCATTTACAACGGTATCTGCGACAGTATAACAAAAATCATACAGACCTGTAAACTCTGGGAACTTCAATGCCTCCCCGACAGCGAAGCCGCAATACTCTGTCATGACACCATCAGTAAAGAAAGCAATTCTTAAAGTGTTCAGAGTGCTGTTCTCCCCCATCAGTAGCAAATACAGGAAGAGGAATGGCACAGTCACACGCATGCCAAGCATGGAGATTCCCAACAACATCCTTCTCGGTGCTGCAAGGGATGCCATACGTGAAGGGCACACAGCCACAATAATGGTAAAAGGTTGGAGCATGCGTCCATTCCTGGAGCATCAGCGCGACAAGGTGTTGCTTGACAACCCACAGGGAGCAAACATAGGCGATGCCGTTCTGGCAGAAATATTCCCGGGCAAATACGTCTTACACAGAATCATAGAGATAACCCCCAATCATCAGGACGGGAGTTTGGACGAGATAACACTAATGGGCGATGGTAACATCCAAGGTACCGAAAAATGTCTGCGCAAGGATATCTGTGGTATTGTCACCCACTACATACGCCCCAACAGGACAATTCCTGCCGACAACCCCAGCCTGATCCGTAGAATCAGGCTATGGAGAAAACTATTGCCTGTCAGGAGGTATCTGCTCTTTATCTACAAGTCAATAATATAAACGCATAGAAATAATGAGAATCAAGGAAGGATTTGAACTTCGCGAAGTATGCGGAGAGTACATTGTTGTCGCCCATGGAGACAAGAATATCGACTTCTCCAGTGTGATATGTCTCAACGAGTCGTCCGCGCTGATGTGGAAGGCCGTTGCAGGCAAGGACTTCACCCAGGAAGACCTCTGTGCCGTCCTGTTGGAGGAATACGACGTGGATGCCGACGTAGCCAAGAACGACGTAGCCCACATCGTAGAGGAATGGAAGAACATGGGGCTTATAGAATAACACCTTCAACACTTATATTATGGAACTGGCATTTCAAGAGATAACAGAATGGGTCAATCTTCTTGCACAGACCCTACGCATTCCCACCTCATTTCTGCTCATCGAGTTCATCGGAACATTTGCATTTGCCCTGTCAGGCATACGTTTGGCCAGTGCCAAGCAGTTTGATGTCTTCGGAGCATGGATTGTAGGTATGGCTACTGCTATCGGTGGCGGAACGCTTCGCGACATCATGCTGGGAGTAAACCCCTTCTGGATGACCAACGAAATCTACTTCATTTGGTGTGCACTTGCCGTATTGTTCGTGCACGTTTTCGCCAAGTACCTCGTAAAACAGAAGAACACATGGTTCATCTTCGATACCATAGGTCTGGCCCTGTTCAACGTGGTCGGCATCGAGAAGACACTACAGATGGGTTTCCCCATGTGGACAGCAATCACCATGGGTTCCGTCACAGGTGCTGCCGGAGGTGTCATCCGTGATGTCCTCATCAACGAGGTTCCCCTTATCTTCCGCAAGGAGATATATGCCCTTGCCTGTGTGGCCGGTGGCATAGTGTATTCCATGCTTCACGTCATGGACGCCAACCCCAACATCAGCGCTCTGTTCTCCAGCATAGTGGTAATTGCCGTCAGATGCTTTGCCGTGAAATTCCACTGGCACCTGCCCATTGTCAAGGGAGAATAGTCTCAGTAACCATGAAGCGTACGTTACTCATACTTGCTACACTCATGCTGACCGTCCTCACATACGGCCGGCATATTGTGTATGACAAGAATGTACGTACCCTGCAAGTCACACTCAACGACAATCCGCTTCTCCCCCCCGTCCTCAAGCTCGGCAAATCATCATACCTCAGGATTTCCTGGGACGAGATGTCGCACGACTATCATCGCTACACCTACTGCATACAGCACTGCACACGGGACTGGGAGCCTACGGAAGACCTGTTCGAAAGCGACTACCTGCACGGCACCAACGGACTGCCGGTAGAGGACTACGAAACTAGTTTCAATACCACACAACTCTACACCCACTACTCCCTCACGTTCCCCAACAAAGACGTCTCCGTTATGCTCAGCGGCAACTACAAGTTGCTGGTGTACGACGAGGACCTCATGGACGAAGGTCCCGTACTGGAAGCACGTTTCCATGTGGTAGAGTCTGAAATGGCATTGAACATGCAGGTTTCGTCAAACACGGATATAGACTTCAACGACAGTCACCAGCAGATTTCACTAAGTCTGAACTATGGCAGCATCAGGGTTAGCGACCCTTACAGCCAGATTCACGCCGTAGTAAGTCAGAACCGCTGTCCCTCGCGCACCGTCGCCGGCATACGTCCGGACATCAACAAGGCCAACGGCCTGGAATGGCAGCACTGCAAAAAGCTTATATTCCCTGCCGGCAACGAGTACCACAAGTTCGAAATCCTCGATGTCAACCACTCCGGCATGAATGTAGACCACATGCGTTGGTTTGAGCCTTACTACCATGCCACACTGTGGATGGACGAGATTCCACACAGCTATCTTACCGACGAAGACAGAAACGGTGCCTTCTATCCGAGAACCGCAGATCAGGAGAGCAACAGCACACAATCGGAATACGTTGTTGTCCACTTCTCCCTGCAGTCCCCACGCCTGTCCCAACCGGTGTACGTGAACGGCGAATGGAGCAATGGAGAGTTCTCCCCCGACTGCCTCATGGAGTATAACGACGACCAGGAATGTTATGAGGCCTCGGTACTGCTCAAACAGGGCTACTACGACTACCAGTACATCACGGCAGACGGAGCCACGCACGAAACCATGCACGATTTCTGGCAGACAGAAAATGAATACCAGACATTCATATACTATAAAGAGATTGGAGGACGATATGACAGAATCGTCGCATACACCTGCGTCAACACAAGATTCTGACACTCCACATCCTCACCTTAAGGTAGGTTCTATAAATTAGCTTTGAGTTATTTGATGTCTATTACGCAGTAGATTCTTAATTTGAACGAACTTGCATAGTTGTCTATGTGAGTAAGTGAAAATAAAAAAGACACAAGTAAGAGACGTTAAATAGCCAAAGTCATTAGAGATCTACCAGACGTAAGGTAAAACTAATTTATAGAACCTACCTTAACATACTAATGAAAAAACAAGGATATACCTCTATCCACCACATTCTTAAATACATTGGTGTCTTCGGCAGCGTAGAAGTACTGAAGACATTGGCCAACCTTTCACGAGGAAAAATAACCGCATCCTTTCTTGGTCCGTTTGGAGCGGGCCTGATTGCCATATACCAGAACATACTGGAAGTTATCCGTTCCTGCACCAATATTGGCCTCGAGACAGCCAGCATACAGCAACTCAGCGAAATAGACACAGAATCACAACAGGCGGAAGTTGCCACAATGGCCAAGGTAATACGTACCTGGTCCATGGCCATGGCCCTGCTGGATGTAGTGGTGTGCCTGGTGGCAGCCATACTGCTCGGTGATGTATTCTTCAACGACAGCAACAGCCACACCGCCGAAATCCTCATGCTCATCCCTGCAGCCTTCATGGCACCTATTGCTGCCGGAGAATGTGCAATACTGAAGGGTACACACAAACTCAAGCGCGTGGCCACCGTGGAACTGTTGGGCGCCATAGGAACCGTCATCTGCACCCTGACAATATACTGGATTTGGGGCATATCGGGCATAATACCTGCCCTGAATCTGTGCATTGCCACGGAAACCCTCGTACATCTATTCTTCTGTATCCAGATTATGCCATACCGCATAAATCTGTTTTCTGCCGATGTGTGGAGACGTGGCATTCCCCTGCTGAAATTCGGTCTCCCATATGCAGTAACAGCCATCATGGGAGCCATCACCACCACCCTGCTCTACAAGATTATCTCATCTACCGACAGCATAGCATTCTATAAGACAGGCTATGCGCTGATCATGTACTACATCGGCATCGTCTTCAGTTCCAATGCCACAGACTACTTCCCACGACTGACCAGCGTATGCCACGACAAGGCACTCAAGACAGAGACTGTCAACAAGCAGATACATGTCAGTTTCACCCTCACCACCCCTCTGGTAATGGCATTCCTGCTGGCCATACCATTGATTATCCTTACACTGTATACCGAGGACTTCAT
>JAEIGA010011770.1_pt1 | contig 13269 bp, 15 predicted proteins | sample 9270691 | NCBI WGS metagenome assembly JAEIGA01 (sample SAMN17057246, study PRJNA624740) | gut metagenome | biome: biome; isolation source: fecal sample | host: Bos grunniens | place: China: Xizang | collected 2019 | reverse complement strand
CTGCCGACGAGGCGCCAGAGCCAATGCTTGTTCAGGGACGCAATGTCTCTACATCTCATCCGATAGAAGCGACTATCACCTATAAGGATGTGGCTTGCTGTATAGATAAGACAATCTCTCAGATTGAAAACGGAATCATGAAAGTCTTGGAGAGAGTGAAGCCGGAAATTTACACGGATCTCATGCGCAACGGAATATGGCTTGCCGGTGGCGGTGCACTTCTTCGTGGTATAGCAAAGAGATTCTCTGATAGGATGAACATGACATTCCATGTGGCGGAAGATCCTCTCAAGGCTGTGGCACGAGGCACATGTAAGGCCATTGAGGATACCGAAAAGTACAAGTATAAATTTTTGATGAGATAGGTTTATGTATGATAATATGAAAGCGCGTTTTGCTGATGGAGTTGTGGCGAAGGTCGTAAAGTTCGATGTTGAAGATTTGTGTTTTGGTCTTCTTGAAGGAGACCCTAGAAGGTTTATACAACATCGAATCGCTAAGGATAGGGAAAGAGCTGACAAGAGCGGGAGCACATCAGTATATATAATACCTCCAGGACCGAAACGACGCACAATACTTGGCGGGAATGGTGTAAGCACTTCAACTGTAATGTATAATGAGTTACCGACATATCGTTATACTCTTGTATGTGAGCATGCTGCAAAATCTTTTGAGGTTATCTGGTATGATGACGCACCGCCGATATATGTGGGAATATATGATGTGTTTCAGGCCGTAGCAGGCAGCTTGGAGTTTAATAAATACGCAGAAATTTGGGATTGACCCTATTAATAGAAACAACTATGGTATTACTAGGAATAAACAAAAGACCTACTGAGTATAAGGAAGTTGACGACAAAGATTGGATTAGGGAATCATATGCAAAATTCAATGAATTTAGTCGACTTTCAGAACTTGTAAAATCTCAGGAATGGACAATAGACTACTTCGGTGGTGTGGTAAGGCTACTCTATAAAGATAAGAAGACATTTGAGGAAGAGCGTCTTAAGAAACAAGAAGGTGCTCTGGCGAAATTAATATGTTTCTATGACACACATGAAGGAATAGATTTTCTTATCATCGGTGTAGATCCAGAGTCGATAAAGTACAAAGGTTTTTCTGACAAGTATCAGGTACTGCATGAACTCGATGAGTCAGGACAAAATGCATTATTGTATGAAATTCAACAAAAGACATTGTCTGATGAGACCAATTATAATGAAGGGTATGCATGGGCGGATGTTCATGAGTCTCTCCAGACATATAAGTCCATTCTAATGTCTGAGAAAAAATGCCCCGAGTGCGGAAAGGGAACTGTCTATATCTATTTTAGGAGTCCATCCTTTACGTGGGAGTCATTGTGTGGAACTGCAGGCCCACTTGAGCTTTGTCCCTATTGTGTCAAACAGGTAAAATATATCGAAGAATCAAGGAACTAATATGGAAGCTCTAAATAAAAAATCTTTAATACTAGAGACTACTGCTATGCAGATAGTATGTGTAATAGGGTGGCTATGGATTGTCCCTATTATAGATTCGCTTGATTCATATAGTTATGGAATGGCTACTAGGGCGTTAATAATCTCATTTATTCCATTTGTTATCGGTGTAATAGCAGCAGTAGCCTTCCCAAACTTTACAACACGTAGGATAAGTCAAAGTGCTTTGATTATGGGCTGTATTATTCTTGCGATCACGCTTGTCTTTTATGTCATAATCTATCAGGAACTCTATTTGAGTTGGTGGCTACTTCGACATTTTGGATTTCTACGTGCTCTTGGATTTGCTCTAATCGGATATTCTTTGCAAACAATCAGTACTGGTAAACAATTAACATTTAAGACAGGACTGATGATATTGATTGCATTGTACATCATGTATAATCTTCTTATATGGGGTATGAACAATGCACCTTGTCACTATATGCCTCTAAATCGTCTCGCTAATATAGCTTATGCGCTTGTCCGCATAGCTATCGTGGTAGTCCTGTGGAAAACTTTATCAGCAGATTCTGTGATATTATTCCTCAGTAAATTCCCCAAAACATCTTTACTAGTAGCTGGATTGTTTTGGGGAATGTTCCTCGTTATGCCTGCTAATACTTACTCACCAAGGTGGTTAGCAATCGTTATGCTCTTTATGGCTCCTGTAGTAGCATATATAATGACGGTAATAGTTAGGTTCTCAGTTCGACTCGTTATGTATGTAGTAAAAGGTGTCTTGACAAATAGGTTCTGGTGGCTAAAGTCATGCTGTTGGTGGATTAAAAAAGAGAGCAAGGGAACCGATATTGAGTAAAGTTATTGAAACGCATGAAAAAGGATTAATACTATATGGATAAATTTATACTGAAGTTACCCCTGTGATTTTGACATAGATTAGTATGAGACATTGGATTTATACACTTACCATATTGTTACTGGTTGCATGTGATGAGCAAGTACATGACCCAGCTCAACCTGCGGAAACCGTAATAGTTTATAGAGATAGACAGAATGAGACACTTACAGATATAGCATATGACCTGTTCAGATTCGAAAAGTATGACATGGCTTTAGAACTCATTCAAGGAGATACATCAATAACGGCTAATGCCATACGTGCACGTGTCTTTGAAGCAAGACGACAATTCAGGGATGCTATTGAATTGGACATAATAAATCTTCGCCAATATGATGGTCAGGATTTCTTTGAGGGCACCTGGATACTAGGTGACCTATATGAATTATGCTTACATGAAATAGACTATTCTATATCCCTTCTTTATAAAGAAATTGAACGATCTGTATCAAATTATCAGACTAGGCTCTTAATGATGAAGCTATTATGGACAAGAGGGGATAATCTAGCTCTGGTTGTCAAACTTGGAGATGATTTTAGAAAAGAATTACCAGATATGTCAACAGAGGCTAGTTTCAACCATTGGCGGAATGATGCTTTAGACTCTTTGGCGATAAAGGAACCAGACATTTATGAGAATATTATGTCATCATATAAGCTGCCAACATGGAATGGTGTTGAAGAAATACACGATTGATAGAGAATCAATGAAAAGAAATCATATCTTCCTTCGTTAACTATAAACTGGTCATTATAAGATAAAAGTGTTAAATTTGTTGTCCCCCAGAAAATAGCAGAGCTATGTCTTATATATTCGAAACATTACCTGAACTAGAAAAGATGCCTCTCAGACAGCATATAGTTGTGCTGAGCGGTGCCGGTATTAGTGTAGAAAGTGGACTGGCTACGTTTCGAGGGGATAATGACAGTCTATGGGATAAGTTTGATTGGAAAAAACTCGCTAGCGTAGGGGGCTTTTATGAGGATCCTGCAGCAGTATTAGAGTTTTATAATGAGCGCCGCAAACAGCTTCTTGAGGTAGAACCCAACCATGCCCACAAGCTTCTTGCAGATCTTGAAAAGTGGCACGATGTTACCATCATAACTCAGAATATAGATAACCTACATGAGAGAGCAGGAAGTAGCAAAGTCCTACATCTACATGGAGAATTATCGAAAGTAACATCTTCTGAATGTCGTACTGACCCTGCCTGCATAAAGGAACTGCCTTTGGATATCCCCATCAAAATTGGGGATAAGGCGGCTGACGGCTCGCAGTTACGTCCGTATATAGTATGGTTTGGTGAATATGTGACTGAATATGAAAAAGCTGCTCAGATTATCAGAGAAGCAGATATTTTCCTTGTAATAGGAACATCATTGACTGTAAGTCCAGCATCTGAACTGATCAAATATCCTCATAAATCTGTCCCTAAGTTTATTATAGATCCTCATAAGCCATATAATTCATATAACGATGATTATTTAAATCAGTTTGAATATATCAAGATGCCTGCTATCGCTGGCATGGAAGCCTTCGTTGGTCGCCTTTTAGAGCTACAGTACTAATGACCGAAGATAATCTCAATGAAGTTATATCTTGACATAGACGGCGTTCTTCTACACCCAAAGGAAGATAAAGCTGCAGAGCATGCGGCAGAGTTGATTGAATATATAACCGCAGAGTTTGATTGCTATTGGCTGACGACACATTGCAAGGGAGATGCTGGACCTGCAGTTCAGTATTTATCGGACTATTTCCCTGATAGGATTGTTGAAAAACTAATGAAAATCAAACCAACCTATTGGGAAACTCTCAAGACAGAAGCAATAGACTTTGACAGTAATTTCATTTGGCTAGAAGATTATCCGTTTCAGGCGGAGAAAGAAGTTTTGAGGAATTTTGCTGCCTCTGAGTCATTGTATACGATTAATCTTAGTAGAGCAAATGAACTGTTTAATGTCTTGGAGTATCTGAAAGATATCAAGGCAAAGCGTAGAAAAAGAAGAATGGTAGTATTATCTATATTTCTAACTTTTATATTATCCTTAATTGTTGCCAAATGCGTATGGATGGGATTCGCTAATCGTAGTATTGGTGATTTCGTTACAGAAAAGGAAGATATCCTCAAGCGAAGAAACTATCTGATAGATAAGATCATCACAGATCCAGAGGATTTAATCGCTGCAATGCCAGAAGCAGTTGGGCAGCAATTCCAAGGCGAATGGGCTCTATACTCTGCATCTATGCTATCAGCCGCTCTTACTAATATCGCACATATATACCCGGAGACTCGCCAAGATGCAATTAGTCAAATTGATTCGCTGATACAAATAGTGATGTCACCTGAGCTACGAAGATATGATGCAGACAGATGGGGAGAGGACCCTCTTGAGACATTAGATGGAGATGAAAGCCATATCTCATACCTAAGTCATCTTGCCTGGATGATAAGTGGATATAAGCAGGTAGGTGGAGATAAAAGATATGATGACCTCTATGAAAAATTATGTGAAGCAATGAACCGTAGGATACTGTTGAGTCCACATCTCAATGTTCCAACGTATCCCGGCGAACTGATTTACGTCCCTGATATGCTTGTAGCGATAGTTGCTCTCTCAAATTACTCCAAGCAAAATAATGGAGAATTCCTGCAAACAGTCTTGTCCTGGGAATCTGAAATGCAAAGTAACTGGATAGATATGGAGTCGGGGATGATAATGTCTTATATTCCTGAATATGAGGACTGGGGAGCCAATATCCCGGCGAAAGGTTCATATTCGGCACTAAGCTGTTATTATTTGACATTTGTGAATGAAGAGTTTGCAAGAGAACAATACACGAGACTGAAAGAGAACTTCTACCAAAGAAGACCAGTTGCCGGATTCAAAGAATATTATGACAGGAAATGTTGGTTTGGATTTGATATCGACGCGGGCCCTATTCTGCTTAATCTAAGCCCGACAGGAACAGCATTCGGATTAGGCCCAGCAACATACTTTCAGGATTTTGAGGTTCGTAATGGTTTCCTTAAGACTGCAGAACTTGCTGGATTTACAGTTACAAAAAATGGTAAACGACATTATCTTTTAGCAGATATTGCTTTAGTAGGGGAGGCAATTGCATTGGCAATGAGGACAGCGATCAAATGGTAGTTACCCTTTGGCCTTTTTTGACATTATAAAGAGTGTTAGATAGAGATATATTTGGGGGCAGGGAATTATACCTACTTTTGTTATAATAATTACAAGCATCAGACTAAAATGAAGAAGTTTTTTAAAATTACATTTCTCGTTTTCCTTGGGGTACTTTTTATAGGATACCTTATTCCTGAACGCAAAGCAATGCCTTGCTGCACTCCTGCAGATTACAATCATCAAAGTTTCTGGCACTGGCCGTGGACGCGCGGTAAGAGTGGGTGCCCTCACACAGGAGTTGACATCTTTGGAAAGGTAGGTGCTCCTGTTGTGTCTCAGACAGGAGGACTGGTTATTTATGCTAAGAATATGCCTGGTAAAGCAGGTAATAGCGTCTTTGTTTTAGGCCCGAAATGGAGAATACATGAATATCTCCATCTTCATACGATTGATACTAAATTCCTGAAGTTTGTTAAGCCAGGTGAGCAAATTGCTACCTTAGGTAAGTCAGGTAATGCTGCATCTACACCAGCACATGTTCATTACGGAATCATTACCCCAATACCATATGTATGGAAGGCGTTTGGAACAGCAGGTACATGTAATCCGCCAAAGAAATTTAACTGGCGCTTGATGTTTTGGCTCGATCCGGCTGATCACCTCCCTAATAAATAAATCAAAATTTATGAGTTGGCTAATTAATAACCCTTGGGATGCTTTCATGCTTTTATGGACAGTTGTTATGAAACCCTGTTTCATAGCATGCCTAATCATTCTACTAATAGCTCTTCTTGTTTCAAAGAAAAGTACAATATCGAAGAAATGTTTGAGATGGTCAACGTTCTTCATTATGCTTTTTAGCATCCTTGTTATAAGTGGTATACGTGTATATAGTTATCTTAACCCTAATCTGGTCACAGATCCTGGTCATGAAAATTATAGTGCCCATTTTAATGATGTGCAAAGTGTACAGATAAAAGCAGCAAGAAAATATGGTATAGAGCCGTTAAAAGATCGATCATTGGTAAGTGAGGCGATTAAGGATCATCGGCTAGTACATCTTCGGAGCGGTAGAAATTATCAGCTCGCCCCTATGGGCCATTCAATACCATATCTTACTAAAAATGGGGCAGATATACTTAATACAATAGGTCAGAATTTTAGAGATTCGCTAGCATCAAAAAAGCTCGCTCCACACAAAATAGTTGTTACGTCTGTTTTACGTACGGATAAGGATGTAGAAAACTTGATGAAGCATAATAATGTTGCTGTAAAGAATTCCGCACATAGATATGCAACCACATTTGATATATCGTATACGAACTTCATCAATGATGGTTTGGCAGCGAGCACTGACAGAAATGATCTTAAAAAAGTGCTGGCTGAAGTATTGAGGGATTTGCGTGATGACAAGCAGTTATATGTTAAATACGAGAGAAGTCAGAACTGTTTTCATATAACAGTAAGGAAATGATCTTTAAAGTCATGAGAAACAAGAAACTACTTATTTTGGGAATCGTTTTGTCGATTCTCATGATAACAGCACTGTCGGTCTTTAAGTATGCTGACAAGATGTATAGAGAGTATAATAATACACCTCTTACATTAGAAATTATTCAGAAGGAACTTGCTTTAATGACGACTGGTGCGGTGTTGCCAAATGGTAATTGGAGCTATGGCATTGATATTTCTCATCATCAGCCATTAGTTAGATGGAAGAAGCTAAGGATATTAATTGATGAGGATGGAAAAACAGTTTGGAGTCAAAAGAAGGCTGTGCGTACAGTATCCATTGATTACGTCTTTATGAAAGCAACAGAAGGGGAGTCTTTTAAGGATTGGAGGTTTAAAGGAAGATGGAGAAAAGCTAAAAAGTATGGAATAACCAGAGGTGCCTATCACTTCTTCCGACCAGGGAAAAGTGCAGAAAGTCAAGCACAGAACTTTATTAATTCTGTAGGTGTTCTTGAGAATACTGACCTTCCTCCTGTACTTGACATAGAAAAGATGGATGATTGTTCTGTTGAAACACTTAACAAGCGTGCTTTAGACTGGTTAAGGATTGTGGAAAAACATTATGGCAGAAAGCCAATAGTGTATGCAAATCCATATTACTTGAATAATGTCATTGATAGCAGAATAACCTCAAATTATCCAATATGGGTAGCAAACTATAATGTAAAGCGCCCGTCTTATGGAAACTGGCGATATTGGCAGTTTACTGATAAAGGATTAGTCAGAGGCGCTGGCCCAGTAGATATAAATGTAAGACATCAACAATGATCAAAAGAGTATATAGAATATTATTAAAAGCAATTGCGATCTTCTTTGCATTAAGTTTGACTTGGGTGCTTATATATAAATGGGTTCCTGTGGCATGGACCCCGTTAATGCTCAAGCGAACAGTGCAGAATATCGGTGAGGAAGGATATAAGAACACTCGCACGTGGATCGATATTGAAAATATATCACCGGTAATCGTTCGTGCTGTTATGGCTTCAGAAGATGGCCGATTTATGGAGCATTGGGGCTTTGACCTCAAGGAGCTTAGAAAGATGAATAAGGAACATAAGACCAAGGGGAAGAAGATCCGTGGCTGCAGTACCATCAGTCAGCAGGTTGCGAAGAACTGTTTCACCTTCTGCGGACATAGTTGGTGGAGAAAAGGTTTTGAAACCTATTATACTGTTTTGATTGAGTTGTTTTGGAGCAAGGAGAGGATAATGGAAGTCTACTTGAATATAGCTGAGACCGGCAAGGGTATTTTTGGCGTTGAAGCTGCTGCGCAGAAGTATTTTGATAGGAGTGCGGCTAAACTTAATATCCATCAGGCCGTGTGTATTGCTTGCGTGTTACCCAACCCTTTGGTTAGGAGCCCGAAGACAGTCCCTCAGAAGAATAAAAGTAAGTATAATACAACATACAAGAGAACAGAGCAGACACCTTATCCGTTCAAATAATCAAATTCAACGAAATTATTAGTAATTTTACAAAGCGATTAGATAACTATATTATGAAGAATATATCCCTCGTATTTCAGGTAGCCATTCTTTCGATTTGTACATGTTGTGCACAAGTAAATGGCAAGCAAATCAATCCTGTACTCCTTGACACTCCAGACTTCAATGGTATGTGCTTATCTAAAACTAATATACAAATCTCATTGAAGCAGGTGTCCAAGGTGGCGAATGGTATTACTGATACCGATGTGTGGATGAGCAAATATATGCCCGAAAGATTTTCGACTCAGTATACCTTTACTCCAGGAGGTAATAAGGCTTCTGAAGAACTGAAATCAAAAGTAGCTATTACATATGAAGGCAAGTATCGTAGGTGCATTGATCTACACGATAGATACAATGTAATTTATTATGGTGATAGAATTGACGAATATGGAGACTTTGGTGTTGCCCCGACTTTAGTAGTAGTTACAGGTCAGGATGTATCAGATGTATTATATGCCTACGATTTTAGTAATTTCTCTGTATCCCAATACTCTAAACCAGACGAGCTAGAATATACAAAGATATCGGTAAGCGATGTTACCATTGAGGACAATACATTATATGCAAATGTTTGTCACCCTACATACTCTTCTTCTTCATCGGGCTACAATGCATATCTTGTTGCAGTCGATATGGAGTCGCAGAAGATCAAATGGGTCACAAAACCACTTACATGTAATGCAAATTATTATATAGATGAAGAAGTGATTTTTACAGGTTACGGATTCACCAATGAGGACGATTATATATACGTTATTGATAAGGCAAGTGGAACTCGTCTACAGATAGTAAAGATTGAAAAAGGTCCTGAATATTTTGCTGTTAAAGACGGAAAACTCTACGTCCGTACATATAGTTTAGACTATGTATTCCAAATTGTGAGATGATAGAAGTCGATATATGTTTATATAAAATAAGCCTATAGATAGTTACTCCCCCATTTTATATAAATGTTATACAAACCTAATTATGTTAACTAAGGGTATATTACTCACTCCCTAAATGTACTAGTTTTATGAAAAAGATTTTAGTCATAGCGACATTATTTACTGTACTTTCAGCAATTACATCATCAATTGCAACAGCTCAAACATTCAATGATGATTCTGTTACCGACAATCAGGTTAATAATGGATTTGATGAACCAATACCATATCAGTTAATTGAAGTTAAACCAACTTTTTTGGGTGGAGATATAAATAAGTTTGGTCAATGGGTTTTATCAAATATAATGTATCCTCTCAAGGCAAAAAAACAAGAACTATCTGGAAGAGTTGTTCTTTCTTTCACTATAGAGAAGAATGGTTCGGTCACAAATGTGAAAGTATTGAGAGGCGTACATGAGTTACTCGACGATGAAGCTGTACGAATCGTAAGAGAGTCTCCTAGATGGAATCCAGGACAGCATCGCGGAGAACTAAGTAGATGCAGCTATACATTGCCAGTAATTTTTGATCTTGCAAACATACAAGATTCAGGTGATAATAATGGCTATTATTGGGTGGATCTTGGCTTAAGTGTTAGATGGGCAACATCTAATTTAGGTGCTACAACCCCATACGGATATGGAGATTTTTACTCATGGGGTGCACTGTCAACCACATATAGCTATAGTGCAGACAAGAGCAAAACCTTTAATGCACCAGTTGATAACATTTGTGCAAATCCACAATATGATGTAGCTCGATTGAATCTCAAGAGCACTTGGCGCATGCCCACTAAAGAGGAGTGCGAAGAACTCATTAAGAATTGCGTTTGGACATGGACTACGAAAAATGGGGTATCTGGCTTTGAAGTAAAGAGTAAAGTAAATAGTAATAGCATATTCTTGCCAGCCTCAGGTGTATATGAGTCGCCAGAAATTAATAATGACACCGGCGTGCTAGGTTGTTATTGGACATCAACTCCTGCTGACAAAAAATACATGGATTCTTATTTGAAAGAAGCATTTGTATTGCGTTTTACCTCTAACGGTCCATATACTTTATACTATAACAAGTATTTTGGTTATAATATCCGTCCTGTTTGCGACTAAATAATCAAATATGAATCGAATACTATTCATCATACTAACAAGTTTGATGCAGATATCGTCTACCCTTCCAGCTATTTCTTCATGTGGTGACAACTGCACTCCTTGTGATTTTCCTTACAATATTTGTCCTCTAACAGATTAAATTAACGATCTAGGTATGAATCTGAAAATTAAAAAGAATCTATGGTGGATAATCAGCTCAATAGTGTTAGCTGTTCCTATCGTATTGCTTATTAATGAATTACCTGTAAAACTAGGCGAAAAATTTCTTATAGGTACCGTATCGTGCTTGATCCTTATAGTAATTTGTGCCATTGTAGGTGTCATAGCAAATAGAATTGGGAAAGTACTATTTAAGATTATTTGGATAATACTAGGTTTTATCGGATATCTATTCTACATACTTTTTGTATGTGTTTTATTGGCAATGTTAGACCCTGTGACAGATGAAGAAATTGCTGCACATGAAGAGTCATACAGAGATATGGTCCATAGGGAATTCGAAGTTGATAATTACTTAGATGATGTTATTGGTATAGAACTACCTAAGTATGAAATAGTGGCGTCGGAATGCACTTATGCATCGATGTTTCCGGCAGAAACCGAATACGATGTTGAACTTAACATATATTTCCCTGAGGGGTTGTCAACGTCTTTATGGGATGAAATGCATAGATTAGCTTCAGAAAAAGCGCCGAATGTTAAATATAATGGATATGTAATTAACAAATGGGATTTTGACGAAGATAACACTAAACAGATTGTCTATCAGTGGGAGAATTCATCAAATGTAGGTTGTATTGTAACTTTCAAGCCGAAGTGTGACACGGTCTTCGTAACCAGATATAAATGGTAATTATGGGAACATTCAAAAATATTCTGAAGTGTGTCTTCATAGTATTTCTTGTTGTCTTTGTAAATGGCTGTATATATGTCTTTGGACTTCAGGAGAAAACGATGAAGAAAATTCAAGATGGAGCACATGTGTCACTATATGAGAAATGCAGTATATATACGATGCATATGGCCGTATATCTCTTTGGATGGCCACTCTCCCCTGAGGCAGCTGGCGAAATTTTCAGGATGTCATTTCCATGGAACAGAGAAAAAACAGTCTTCAAGAGAAATGATTTCTTTATAGACTCTCCAACAGTAGAAAACGCACTTAAAAAATTAGCTCCTGGTCAGCGCAAATACATCGCGTTCAAAGCGTCAGTAGCATATAATACAGCAAGTCCTGATCATCGTGTTGCTCTTGCGGTTAATCCTGGATACCTATACAAGAAGGATGGTAAAATTTACCTTGAGTCATATGCCCATTATCCTCAGTATAGCAAAACTCCAATAACATTATTCGGAGCGAAAATCATAATCCACGAAGGGTTATTTCATTACCTAGAAAAGATAGGTTGGTTACACCCATATACAATGACATGGTGGTGTAAAGACTAATATCATTCAATAAATTATCATCACATATGAAGATTCTTCGTTTCGTACTTATAGTTGCTCTTATTTCGTTTAGCTCTTGTAAAAGTAAGAGCAATGAAATTGAATGGAAGCAAACGGATCAGACAGATAGATTAATGGTGTTGTACCAAAACTATCAATGGAAGGAAGCATTAGCATGCATCGATTCTCTCCGAAAAGAAGGGGTTTCACTTGATATATTACCTATTGAGGCAGAGTGCTATGCTGGTATCGGTGAGTATGCAACTGCCCTCGATATGGTGGAAAAAGAGATTGCAAGTTCGTCTCAAGACAAACATCACTATCTATATCATACGTTAGGCAACATCTATCATTTTCAGAAAAAATACGACAAGGCTATAGCAAATTACCAAAAAGCTATTGATATACGGCCAACTTATGCACGTCCGTATATACATCTTGGAGAAACATATCAGCTATTAGGAGATAATGAGAGGTGTATAGAATACCTGTTATCTGCAATAGATCTTTTCAGTCAAAATGATTTTCACAATGAGGTAATAGAATATTCCAATAAAGTATTATCACTTGATTTATCTAATATTGATGCGTTGATGTATTTACAATATAGCCTGCATGCAACCGAACAATATGAAAGAGGATTGTCTGCTGGTATGGAAATATACAGAATTGCAACGGAGGATAATATAACCGATATACATCCCCAAAATTGGGTGCTTTCTGGAATGAACGCTTTCCATTGTATGGAGTATGAGTTATCATACAATATGTTAACTATGGCACTTAAAGAAGAAGCTCTGTCTGGTGAAGATGCGTGGCTTGCAGTATGTTATCTATCAGCAGTAAGCTATATGCAGGGAAATAAGGCTGCTGCAAAAGAGTTTGAGGATATTGCAAAGGAATCTGGACCGGCCGCAAAGTCCTTTATCAGAGAACTCCGTAAGCAAGTCAAATGATTTTACATTTCGCCTATTATCAATTAAGCGAAATGCAGGGATTGAATATTTGAAATGATTTGTGCATTTGCACACGAATTTGAGAATCTCACGGATTTTCTATAACACAAATTGTTATGTCACTTAAGCAAAAAATCCAGAAAGCGACCAGTTCATTAATTATAGCGCTTTCTTCACTGATGGTAATGAATGCACAGGACGATTTTTTCTGGCAAGAGTTTGTCAAAGACGAGGCTACCTATCAAAGCCAGACAATCCAACTGCCAAGAGCGTCATATGATAAACCATTGACACTTCGCCAACAGCTAGAATCAGTTGTGGGTCAGTTTAATTATACCAAAGG
>JAEIGA010011769.1_pt1 | contig 13270 bp, 24 predicted proteins | sample 9270691 | NCBI WGS metagenome assembly JAEIGA01 (sample SAMN17057246, study PRJNA624740) | gut metagenome | biome: biome; isolation source: fecal sample | host: Bos grunniens | place: China: Xizang | collected 2019 | reverse complement strand
CATCTATTTCCACCTTTACCCTCGGCTTCTCCACCTCTTCAACCTTCGGCTTCCAATCCCTCAAACTGTTCTTCAAAACGGCACTTACATAGCGTATTTTGGCATACTCTGTGCCGGACAACTTAGATACTGCCGAAACCAAGTATTCTCGATTTTCCTGCAAGTACTTAGCAATAATTTCATCAGAAAAGACTTTATTCCAGATTGCTTTCTCTTTCCAAAGAGCAGTATTCAAAACCTCTTCTTCTCCAAGAATATCACATATCAATTTATATACTTTGTCTTTATCTTCTTTTTCTTTTTGTTTTCTTTTGGCCTCAGCATTGTATTCTTCTTCAGAACAATAGTATCGGTTAATTTTACCTATAGTAATCTTATACGCTGCTTTAGAGTCAAGTTGTGTGCCACATATTTTACATTTGCATCGAGCCATCTCAATCCCTCCTTAACGAAAAAAAATAGGCGATAGCGGATCTCTCCACTACCGCCTTGATTCTTATATTTCAAGTATTTTCTTAATCTTTGCTACATCACTAGGACGCATCTCGTTTGCAAGTTTTCCATTGTAGTGGCCGAGAATATCTTTCACTCCTGCCTTTGCTTTAGGATTAGCATCCTTGTAAGCTGCTCTAATTTCTGCAAGATCCGTCTTGTCTACTGGAGCCACAGCTTCCTCTTCTTCAATTTCATCTTCGAAGATATCGCCCACGATGCCTTCTTCCATATCAAATGGAGCTTCATCCACGGTGTTTTCTACTACTTCCTCAATCTCCTCTTCCACAGGTTCTTCTATCTTGGGAGTTTTCTTTTTGCTAGATTTCTTCGTTGTAGGTGTATCATCTACTCTTCCAGCCTTAAGTGCTGTTTCAATGGTGTCAATAAAATCTTTTGCCATATTATCTTTGTCAAATACAATATATTCAGGAATAGAAAGACCTTTCATTCTACCTCCAGCTTCTACAATTTCGTTTCCACGAAAATAAAGTCTTCTTTCTGTTTCTGTAACATATCTTTTTGTAGCATCACCACTACCACGCTCTTCAATCTCACGATTTACTAAACCTGTAACAATAATATCAAAACAATCTGCACAAACTGCTTCATAATCTGCAATTAGTGAAGAGCCAAGCTTCTGGAATCCTTCTTCATCCATAGACCCCTTATCTCTCACAGTCTTGAGCTTGGTGTGCCCAATGGACCAAGGCATAATTCCGACGGTGTATAATTCGTTAAAAAATTTCTTTACGAGTTTCGCACATTCTTTTTCTCCGTTTGTGAATCCTGAATACGCTGCTTTAATTGAACGAACTTGTTTACCAGTTTCTATATTGGATCTACGAATAGTTTCCTGTTCGAAAATGGTGAACATTTCCTCAGCAGAATCAAAACAAATCATTTCGATGTTGTGTTCGGTTCCTTTTGTTTCAACAAGCCATTTTTTTAACTCCATCAAATCTTTGTAGTTATCAATGTGAGTAGTATTAATATTATCAATCATATTTGTACCATGTTCTAGACCACAAGAAACTAGAAGTCCCTTTGATGGGTCACCAAATTTTTCTCTAATCATATCTGCCCAGAGAGTTGTTTTACCAAACTTTCTCACTCCCATAATGAATCCTGTAATCTTGTTAATTTCTGTTTCTGAACGTTTTACCATTGGTTTTACAAAAGCCATTTAAATCTCTCCTTTTAATCATTTTGTGTTGTTATTATATATCTTCATCTTCATCAAAAATGTCTACAGACTCTTCTACCTCTTCAACGATCGGAGGTTTCTTAAGATTCTCCTCAGAATACACTGTAGGCTCACTGCCCTTAGCACTATTTCTTGCAAGAGCCTTGATTCTAAGCTCGGTTACTCTTGGACCATACATACTGCCACCCAAACCTCTTACTGCATCTTCGAGTGAAATCAGACCGAGGTCTATATTTTCCCTAGTATCATCGTCAAGGTCGTCATACGAAATCGCCTGTTCTTCTGCGCCGTCAACCATATCAACAACCAGACCACACTTTCTTACAGTTGCCTCATCATCGAATGCTGTAAGTTTCTTCTTAAATGCTTCTGCTTTCTTAGCTGCTTTTTCATCTCCAGAGCCTTTGATTACTAATGTCATCGGCACAAATCTATTGCCTTTAATGGAGCTAAAGTAATAGTCTGTATAGCAGTTAAAGATATACTTCTGTGTATCATCATACATTGTGTCATCAATAGAATCCTCGGTGTAGAACGCATTAATTGTCATTTCTGATTTACACGGAGTGTCGTCTGACACTTTATACATTTTCTGAACACTCAGTGTTCTATAGAAGCGGTTGTCCTTTGCACTATACTGAAAGTCTACCGTGCCAGTAATTCTGAATTTAGCATCATTATACTTACCACTATCAATTACACGTTTTACAAGTGTTGCATATTCTGTTTGCTCCAAGAACTGATGATTCTTCTTGCTAACTTCGTCCTCTCTGCCCTCAGCCTTGAGTTCATCTTGTTCATCATATGTAAGCAGATTGCAAGTGTAAATTTTAAATCCTGCCACTTTTTCTATAATTTCTGGATTCTTTCTATCAGACCATTTAACTTCCATCTTCTCACTTTTCTTGTCTGCCGTAGCTCTAGAATATGTAAGAATCTTATTTTTCTTTTCATCACTCCACTTGCCACCGTTGATTTCTAACATAAAACGGTTTGATCCACTTAAAACGTTAAAGCGATATCTAGTGTTCTGCCACCCACTCTCAAAATCTCTTACTTCCATTGCGGAAAACTTATCGTTATCCTTGATTGCTTTTAATGTTCCAATAATTTCAAATACTGCCATAATTCCTTTTCCTTTCTTAATCATTTTGTTTTGTTTAATAATACCTTAAATCAACATTCAAATCATATAGTGCATAAATCTCGTTGTCATCATCTCCACAGTACAGTTGCCTCGTATATTCACCACATTGTTGACACCACAAAGTTGCATATATATCATCACCTCTCGGCTTATACCTTTCATCAACCTTATGTATATTCCCACAACTGCACTGGAAGATTTCTTTATCCCTACTCATACCATTAAAATCCCCCTCTCTGCTAATCATTTTGTTTTCTTATCTTTGTTAATATAATAGCATAAAGAGAAGGATTTGTCAATACCTTTTTTAATTTTGTAACAATTTGTTAACAATTATGGTTAATCTACCATCAGATATCACATACATATCATCTTGGACTTCGGCAACCTTTACATCTTGCTTGTACACAAATATCTCATGATCCTTTATTATTATTCCAATTCTTTTGTCATCATTAATCGTTTGCAACTGACGACAATAAAATCTTTGATTATCAAATAAGCTATGCTCTAACTTTACCTTTGCTTCTACCCCATTTAATTGTGTAAATTTTCTCAAAAATTCTTCCATTGAAATACCCCATTTCGTTGCTATGATTAGTAGTTATTATAGATATTATAACACGAACTGATGTTCGTATCAAGCCGTAAATCTTACCAAATTTTAAATATTCTGACTGATTAGTATTTGTTTAACTTTCACAATCATTTTGTAGTGTTCATTCTTAAGAGAAAGTATCTCCTATAGGAAATACTCCTCAAACTTATCAACTAACATCTGACTATATAACTCAGTTAGAATATCATACCTTCGGGCCAAATCCTTAGCTTCTTTTGTTTTTACATACTCTCTAAACGTCATACCACTTTCTTCTACACCCTGCTTTAGATGATGCAGAAGCCCACCTGTCTGGATTCCACCAGATGTTAGTTGTACTCCTATATCTTTTGAAATTAACAGAAGTCTTCTCTGAATGAAACGAAAACGCCTTTCTAAGTCTTGTTCGTCCGTAAGATCATCATTGGCACTTAAAGCATTAAAACGCTGCTTGTAAAACCCATAACTTTTCACATTACTTATCCTCGAAGTCTCACCAAAAGAAATTAACTCTTCTTCATCACAGGCATTCTTTATCAGCACATAATCTTCTTCTGTTATAGGAATAGTCTTACCAGTCCTAAAATAAACCAAACCTTCTTTTCTGCTTACTTGTGACATATCAAAGAATGTTAACTCCTTTAACCAATTAGATCCGACACCAAGAAATAACATCTGTAAAATTCCCTTATCCGTCCAATTCAATAATTCACCCTGAATTTCTGTCAAATCGTCTTTAGTTAAAACCATATTTTTCTTTCTTTTGGTATCCACGCAGCCTAACATTAATTCCTTGGTTACTTCTTCATATGGACTCTTAACATTTAATTTCTTCTTGTCGAGCATCCATCTTGTAGCGTGCTTCAAGGTTAAATTAGTATTTTGCAACGACCTATCTGAGATAGCATGTGTAGATTTATACATCTCTAAGATTTCATCCGTGGTAAACTCATAAAATGGCTTCTGAAATTTTCTCTCAAATTCCAATGCTCTATTTAATGATGCTCTAACTGTGCCCTCAATTACAACTCTACTACGTTTATATTCCTCTAAAAAACTCTCCACTTCTCTTTCTGTTGTTAGCATATTACCCACTCCTCTGTGGAATTTTATTTAATTATACAATACAAAATGATAATTTTCAAGTAATTTGTTGTGTTAAAATAGTTTATCCATAATATTGACCGCGGCTTTCTTCTCTTTATTCAATGCTTTTACATACCTCATTGTTGTTTGAATAGATTCATGGCCATACATATCTTGAATGGTTTGCACATTCACACCTGCAGCCGCCGCTTGTGTTGCTGCAGTTGCTCTTAATTTGTGTGGTGTTATATGTTTGTCAATATCTTTTGTATATTTGGTAATCAAATTCCTAACACCGTTGGTAGTAATTCTTCGTTTCCACTGAGAAAGAAATAACGCAGTTGTTTCAACATCACCATAATACTTGGTCCTTGTGTTAATCCAATCTTCCAATAAAGCTTTTGTGTTATCTCCAAAATACAATATTCTTGTTTTTGTACGCTTCTCTATAACTTTCACACTATTATTATTAAAATCAATATCTTCGATGTTAATTTGAACTAAAGCAGAAATACGCATACCTGTTGCAAGAGCAAGACCAACAATGGCTTTGTCTCTTGTTAACATATTCCCTGTGTATTTTTTTTCTATCGCCTGCATCACTTTTGATATTTCTTTTTTCGACAAATAAACCACAGTATGTTCCGTGTTGATTTTAGGTCGTTTAGTTTTCAACATAGGGTTTTGTGTGATATAATCATTCATCATTAAAAACTTAAAAAATGTATTAATTGCACTCCATCTTAATGCCTGATATTCATCACTTGTCTTTCTTATATTATTACCATCCTTTATCGTAGATAAACTAACAATATATTGTTTAATTTTTACCGTAGTAACATTTAAGTAAAAATCATTTTTAGGAATGCCACCTGTTATATAATTCATAAAATGCACAACATAACCTATATAATTTTTAATTGTATCATTTGATTTGCCATCACCCTGCATATCAACATAAAATTCAGTAAAAATCGGCGGCAAATCTTTTAAGTGATCTTCTACTTTAAGTTTTATTCTTTCATTTTTCTCCATCCATCCATTCATCTCTTAAACCTCTTTCTGTCAGCCTCTCGTGCTTCTTCTGTTACCTTTTTTACTCTACCCTTATATGCAAAATACATTATTGCCCATATTATTATCTGCCCCTTAATAAGAACTGTTAGTAACATGCCAATCACAAGGGCTGTTCGTGCAGCAGTTATTTCTCCTGTTAACCAATTTTTAATAAATGGATCAATAATTTCTCCTTGGTCTTGTCGTGTTTTTACTTTTTCCATCATTTTTTTACCTGCCTCATATTCATCTGCATATAAATTAGTATGATTTTCCCAATATTCTTGATTTCGCTTTTGTTGTTCTTGACTTATTTGTCTAAATAATATCTGTTCTTCTTTACTATATCTTTCATCATTACCCCAAATCTTATTTGAATACATCATCAAACCTCCTTATATCTTACCACTGTGCTTCTTCTATCTTATCTATGGCTTCCTGAATTAATCCACTATCTTTATCAAATTCATCTGCGTCATAAACCTCATTCAGCAAATCCAATGCCTCATCCATATTGTTAATAGCCTCTTCAGAAGCTTCTGCCCTCTGACTGTACTGCAAATTTTCTGGAATGTTATCAAAGTAGTCTTGTTCATCGTCTTTGATATTATCCAATGCATTTATAATTGAATATAAATCATTCTTATCTGACATCATATTCAACTCTCTTATAACCTCTGACAATTCTTTTCTTCTTGCTTTATTCATTGCAATCTCCCCTTTAATTTTTTAGCTTTCTTTAATGCTTTCTTCTGTTCACGCTGTCTCCAATAGTCATGCTTTTCATATTTTTCGAGAGCATTACATTGTTTATTTAAACATTCGTGACATTTTAAAGTTCGTACTGTAAGTACTGTACCATGTCTTTTGCAATATCCTACTGCTTTACTTAACTCTATATAACTTCCATATAACCCAAGAGCTAAGCCTTGTTCATTTACTGTCATATTATATCATAACCTCCTAAATCTTTCAATCATTATGTCCTGTTATTCGCAAATTGTTCGCAATTAAACCGCCTTCATTCTCTTCTTCATAGCTTGTCTGTAAGGTTCAAATGCTTCCATTTCATCATAATTTGCTTCCTTTAATATATTCTGTCTTTCCTCCTCACTGAGTACTCTCGTTACTTTAATTCTATCTGCTATAACCCAAAGTCTGTTACCACTTTCTCTAAAGTTATAAAAGCCTCCGTCCGGCAGTCTATCGGTAAAACACTTTTTAGGCAATGTTGATACATATTCGGTATAATCAACATCTGCCACATATAATACCTCACACCATACTCTCTTAAACCGTTTTCCTCTCTGAGATTTGTAGGTTCCATTAGCTGACATTAACCAAGGTGCCGAGGGTACTCCAGTGCCAATATGCCAGCCAGGTCTATGTGCAAATCCCTTGTGATCCATAATAATTTGTGCCATTATCCACTCATTTTTAGGTGTTTCTTCTTTCTTTCCTATAAATAGCGGAAATAACCTTCCTTTAGAATCCATTTCAAACAATTTCCAACCTCGTCTAATTCCCATATTATTTTCCTCCTTTATAATATTCATCCAAAAATTTTACTCCAAGATACATAGCAAGTTCTTTATCTATTTGTTTTTGTGTTTTTTCTTCCCATGATTTATCTGTGTCTAATAATGACTGTGCTTTCTTTTTTGTTATTTTCATTGTAGAAGAAATACCCGTATTCCAATTTAACACATCAATTAACCATTGTTTAATGTTGGTTGAATCCTGATAAATCTTCATCATTAGATTATTGTTTTCATATATATAATCTTCTCTTAAAATCATAACCATTTTTCTTCCTTATTATATAATCATTTTGTAGCGTTTTCTTTAATAAACATAATCCCACATTTTACTTCTAATCTTTCTATCAAATTCATCTTCATCATAAATCCAATAGCCACTTCCACGGTGCCAGAAACTTACATAAATTTCACCGTCATCAGTACGAACTTCCTGTTGTTCAAACCCCTCACCAAGACCATCAGAATTTTGACCACAGATATAATCTTTAACTGCTTCGGTTTCTTCTACTGTGAGTTCCTCGGAAAGTGTCACGGTAACTTTACCATACAGACAACCCTTAACAGACTCAAATCCCCAAATCATAGATTGAAGTTTCTTCTTTGCTGTTTCGCTGTCACTTTCATCAAAATAATCGACCATATCATCGTCATTATATCCGTCAAATCTTTTCTCAATGGCACCTCGATGCATATCTGCATATCTGCCATCATATTCTACACCATCGTAGTCCCAGCAATCGTATTCATCCCTTTCATAAACATTAACTATCAATGGGAAATAAAACTTTTTAATCATAATTAATCCTCCTATTATTATAATTTTTCTTAATTTCAATATATAGATGGCAAATAAGCAACCCTACTTTCCATTCTCTTTCTACAAACATCAATATTAGTGAAATAATATGGTGCTTCAAAGTATGGCATATATCTTTTTTCTCCGTCTACCTCCACACAATATATAGGCTTATCATTATAAACTTCTACAATAAAAGGCTTGATATATTCTTTATAACAACCTTCCGTGCAAAAATATCTAGTGCGCATAGATTTTAATTTTGGGTTAAAATATACTCCTCTGAAGTTTCCTCTGCACCAACTATTCAGTTCTTTACCACAATAAGGGCAGACTTTTATATACTCATATTTTGCTCTATAGTCATTTGTTATTTCCATTTACATTACCTCCCCTAATTTCAAATCATTTTGTCCTGTTGAGTCATTAGTACTATACCGATATTCACCGTGATATTTGATTTCGGCCTCCTCCCGAACTTTAACTGCCTCTTCTTTACTATCAAAGGAACCAAGATATATTCTTTTGCCGTTAACACCTATTCTTGCAATCCATTTATTATCTCTTTCACAATAATGAACACCAGATATACCACTTGAATTATTGATTTGTACTACATGATTCTTTGCATTATCAGCATGCACCACAAGTCTTAAATTCACCTCTCTGTTGTCAACCTTATGTTCATCTCTTGGTGGATGTTTAATATGATCCACCTCTATAAACGGATCATTAATTCCCATAATAAGACGATGTAATTTAACTTGTTGTTCTGCTTGCATATCCCATGCAACAACATAGCCTCGTTTATTGTAATACCAACAATAATCCTTAATTAAATTATAATGCTTTTTATCAAACCAAAACTCGTCACCATTTGATGTAAACCCAATACCATATTCACCAGATAAGTCATATTTATTAATTTTATGATTTTTCTTATGTAATTCTTTAACTATTTCTTTTGCCCTCTTAGAAGATAACTCTCTGCCTATACAACCACAAGATTGAGTTCCTCCACCTTTCCTATTTAAATTACCAGACATCACTATGACTGTATTTGGATTTCCACACGAACATACACACTCCCACATTACTTCTTTTCTTCCGTCTTTTCTAATATAATCTGGAGCTCTTGCTACAACTTTAAGTCTTCCAAATTCACGACCCACCAAATCTTCACATTTTCTAGGCATAATTACATAACCTCCTTCAAATCATTTTGTTGTGTATTGATAAAACTAAATATATGAGCAATTATATCCACGGTAAATGCATCGCCTAACACATCTGCCGCCTCATTCCTTGTAAGACATTTAGTATATCCCTCCGGCACCGTCTGACATCTCTCAAGCTCTGTCTGATTAAGATATCTAATAGATTCATCATTACCCTTCTCTTCCCACACAATTGTGGTAAATTTCTTATATCTATGCAACATCTTCTGCTTATTAATCAAAGGTCTACTGTCACTTACCAAGAGTGTTCTTGCTTTCTCCCTATCTGTCCAACCACTTGTTAAGATGCTCTGAAGAGTAACTCCTTTATCCTCCGGCTGAGTAATGCCTGGAATATTGGTCCAATAATATCTGTCTCTCAAAGCAGCGCATACAAGCTTACTGTTAATTCGAATAGGCTCAACACCCATACACTCTGTAAGATAATCTCTATCCTCATTCTTCATACTTGCTACATTCTCAAGTAGCCACCAAGTAGGATTAACTTCTTGCAGAATACGATAGCATTCATAAAACAGACCAGATCTTGTCTTATCCTCAAGACCTACCCTCATATCAGTTTTCATACATCTGCTGAAGCTCTGACATGGACTTCCAAATACCATCAAATCAATTTTTCCTACATTATAATTACCATGCTCCGTATAAAGAATTCCACCCTTATACCTAACTCTATTTACATCGCCTATGTGAATTGTGTCAGGATAATTGTCTTTTGTTACTTTAACTGCTATCGGTTTGATTTCTGCCGCATAATATTTATCAACCTTATAACCGAGTTTGTCTAATGCAATATGAGCTATACTCATTCCGTCACATAAACTTAATACATTCATAACCATAAACCTCTCAATCATTATGTTTTGTTAATTTATAATCTTTAATTCGATATCCAAATCTTCTACCTGTTCTAAAAGTGATAAACATTGTGAATAACTTCTTGATAATCTTGCAATATCTCTTACAACAACGACATCACCCTCTTGTAAAACCTCAAGCAGCTCATTCAAACCCTTTCTATCCAATGTGAGTCCACTAACTCCATTATCACAGAAATACTTATCAACTGTTAACCCATTATCTCTGCAATAATCTCCAACTAACCTGACTTGCTCAGCCATCTCCTCTTCGTTTGCTAACGCTACTCTACAGTATCCATACACTTTACTCATTTCCATTCCTCCAATCATTTTATAAACCTAAATCTAATTTTAAGTTCTTAATAAACTCTGCCTTGGCATCCTCATCTAATAAGTCACCTTTTGGACTAAACGGATTATGTGTAACACACTGCAAATCCTCAATAACTCTTGGCCATACTGCTGAATCATCGTCTGTTTCCAATTCATTACCCCAAAAAGAGTAGCAGTCCCAGACAAATTCCTTTAATAACCTCTTAGTTTCTTGTGCATTAATCATTTAACATCTCTCCTTAATTTTTGTACCATATATCATCCATAACATTAGTTCTATATGTGTAAGTCGTCCTTTGTTCAACACGAGTAATGTCTTTATCTTTCATTGAGCAATATAATATATTAGCCTGCTCCCACTCAACTTTAATTTGTCTTCGTTGTTTTCTTAATTCTTTTATACGTTTTGCAGCCTTCACCATCATGATAGCATCACAATTTTCATTCTCCAAAGCATGCATTATATCTGAAATAGCTAAATCACATTGAGATAACTCATTAGTCAATTCATTCTGTCTTAATCTGGCTTGCTTTAAAAAATCTTTTCTCAAATCTTTAATGTTACTCATAACTAAAACTCCTTAATCATTGTGCATTGTTAGGCGGCAACTTATACAACCTTCTTAACTACCTTCCTATGTTTTTTCTTTCCTGAATGGTCGTACACGGCAGTAATATGACCGTTGTTTCCACTAAAACATCTGCCACAATAATCACAAGTAATGCCAGTCTTATGACCGTTTTTATCAACTGCTGGACAATGAAATACTTTGGCTAATTTAGGATCAGAACCATCGTCATACACAAATCTATTTAACCCTCTTAAGTTGTATCCATCTGTATTTCCTTTCCATTCAGAAATATTACATACACAGTTCTTTGGAAAGTCACCACACTCATTAAGATATTTCTCAACAAACCCAAATCTCTTTGTGTAGAAATAGAATCGCACATTCGGAAGTTCGACTGCTAACTTAACCATATGTAGCAGATAATTATAACTTTCTATCTCACCACTGCTATGATATCTAAGCACTCTTGCTCTCTTCTTAATAAGATTATACTTAAGCTGCTCAAATCCGTCTTCCATATTATGTCTCATAATTACTGTGTTTTTTCCAGCACTTGGAATAACTGTATTATGAAATCTTCGTGCATCTTTGACTGCATAGCACAATCTCTCGCATCCATCACAGCATCCACCACAAGTGCCTCGTACATTGGTTAACTGCCCTTTGTCCTTTGTAGATATCGGCTTATTACCTGGCATAAGATTTAATGCATATACTCCATTTCCCAACTTACTGTTGCCTTTTGCAAGAGAAATTTGCATTGCTGGTTCATAATTGATTTGATACATTACATTTACCATATTATAACACACTCCTTTTAATTTGTCAATCATTTTGTTTTGTTAATTCATAATCTCAATCTCTTCTGCCAAATCTCCTACTGCCCAATTTGCATCCATATAACTCTGAATAACATTATCTGAAGTATCATTTAATATCATTTCTGTCGTTATCTCTTTTAACAACTCTTCAATAAATTCACAAGCATCAATGGCTTTATCCACATCATCAATATTGTGTTTCTTTGCAATCTTCAGCATGTATCTTTGTGTCATTATTCTTCCTCCTTTGCCCACTCATTAAGTGGATAATTATTTACATCATATACAGGTTCATTATTAAGCCATGCTATGACATCTTCTTCAGTCTTGAATTCTTCAACCCAACAATCATTCGTCGTGTTGTCACAGCCAACCCAAACATCATTGTCGAAACAGTAGAACATACCATACGGTGCGAGTTTTTTATCCTCACCCCACAAATCCACAATATTTTTCATTGCTTGTGCTGTAATTTTCTTCATTATTTCTCCTCCTTAAATTGTTTCTCCAGTCTCAGTTTCAATGGCACACTCATCTGTTATAAACAACTTGCCATCATGCACAATTCCAAACGCATCTGTACCATCCATAGGTTGTCCTTCTTTGAAATCATAATTGCAATATCCTTCACAGCCTACGAACACCAACATATCATCCGGCAGATCCTTAAGAATTTCTTTTAACTTTCCTACATTCATCTCCATTACTTTTCCTCCCCTATCACATAATTAACCATACTATCATCTCTCACGGGAAAGAGAATCTCATCATTGTATTCATCACTTACATCACCATCGGCTGCTAAGTATGCACCCTCTGGTGTGGTTTGATATAACCAATCAAGTATAGCTTCTTCATCTTTACCTTCCACAAACAACTCAACTGTTCTTGTTAACCTAACTTTACATTTCATATTATTCTTCCTCCTCTTCAAATAACCAACCATATCCAAGAGACTCAATTTCTTCATCTCTGAAATCTAGTAAGTTTAAGTTTTCAACTATTCTTTTGTTATCAGTATCGTCTGTAAACCAATCGACACAGTTCTTTAACAGTCGGATAACTCTCTGATAAGACATTCCGTTATCACCAACATCATAATAAACTTCTTCGGAAATATACTTTAACAAATGAATGTGGTCTATTTCTGCTAGTTTTCCTGCCGTACGCACTAGGTTACATTTAAACTGGTTTGTCATAAAGGAATGTCTATCATCATCCGTTGCCATTTCCAAACAGGTCATCTCTATATTTTTAGGAGTTAAATGTCTGATTCCAACATCCATTAAGTGTGAAATTGCCATTCTAAATAACACTTCATCTCTGTTTCTGATTTCTTCAATAACTTTTTTGCTTTCCTTGTAACCCATATTATTACCTCACTCTCTCCCCGTATAGCCGTTAGGTCAGCTTTATAATTACATTAATTCTTCACGAAGATTGCCCGTGTTTTTTTCAACGATATCAATCAAAAACTCTACTCTGCTCTCTTTATCCAACTTGTTCCACAGATAATTAACTAT